>ERZ779888.3360-NODE-3360-length-11824-cov-15.353301_pt1 | contig 11824 bp, 10 predicted proteins | sample MGYA00511245_ERZ779888 | MGnify/ENA primary metagenome ERZ779888 (study PRJEB29588, sample SAMEA2155255) | human gut metagenome | biome: human gut; feature: human-associated habitat; material: faeces | place: Denmark | collected 2008/2010 ... | reverse complement strand
CGCTAATCACCAAATTTACAAACACTTACAATTCGTCGAACTCACGTTAATATAGAAGAAGATGTATCAATCAACCCATTTTTATATCTTTTCTGAAAAATGGAATCTTTTACCCTCATGAAAACCATTTCCGCTGGAATAGGAGTTTGGGTATTCTTGATAACGAGTCTGCCATTCGCTCTTGTCTTTTCTGAATGTTCCTCAAAATCAGTAAAAGGACAGATTATTTCTTTCAGTCTGTTTCTTTCATCATACTTGAAATAGATGGTGTCTTTCTGTGCAATTCTGATACGGCTTATCATTTTCAAGCCATCAGAATTTAATCTCTGTGCATAGAGATTTACTGATAATAAACACAAAATAAAAAGCAAGACTTTCTTCATATACAAACTTTTTTAAATATGTCGTCATATATACTGTATGTACGTTGAATATATACTGCATCTGTCTATGGATACCTTGATAAAATTTGTGCTACTTCGTTTTTAATGCGGTAGTATTGGCAAATTGCAGAGATTCATCTTTATTTTTTGAAATACCATTCATTGATTCGCCTTAGAGAAACCAAATCAAACAGAATAACTTTCCGTTCTTTATCCTTGCGATGGAATGTTTGTGTTTCCATAGTATAGCCGCAGCAACGCACCTCATCTACAAGATATATCTTATCATCATCTCTTTTAAATAAAAGTATTTTCCTTGCGTTATCACGGATTGCCTTATTTATTGGGCCAAAATCTTGGTCAAATCTCACATCTTTCCCCACGCCTATTATCTTATAATGAGGACTGACGTTTTGTTTATACTCTATGCTGACCAAATTTTCAGGGGTCAGAAGAATAGCAAGCACTTCTTCTTTTAAAAGATATTTTTGCTTGTCAAACACATTTTCAATCTCCCAAACATCATCGACATTAAGAGCATAGCATTTATCACTAAAAGTAAAGCATACCTTGTCTTGCGATGATAGTTGCATTTGCTTGTCCGTAATTTTAGGACTTTCAGTTACGCAATGATTCTCCTGCAAAACGCTTTCCGTACAAACTTTGTTGTTCTTAGTTTCTGCCGCTATGTCAAGTGCCTTTTCAAGTTGTTCTATCAGTGTATCTTCTTGCGCATTTTCGAGCGTAATGGGTATTATACGAGTAGGCAACTCGATTCCTTTGTCAATGAAGTGTGTTTGGTCGTAAGTCTTGTAATAGACTATTTTATATGTATTACGACGTATATATTGAGTAATAATCAACCTGTTATTTTGAGGAACAATCCAACAAATATACTCCTTATGCAACACGTCCGTACACTTCCTATTACATTGCAAATAACCACCACGTGTTATTCTTTCAGACGTTTTAATCGAAGTGCAATATTTAATTGAAGAAGGCAATTGGTTCTTGCATTGAAAAGGTTGTTTTTCTTTCCTCATCGGTTGCGCATTACGTTTTTCGTCTTTCTTCTCTATCTCATTAGACTCATCAATGTCTGTCTGGTTTGTGCCTTCTTCATTATGAATATCTGTCGTTTTCTCTTGTTTGCTTTGGGCATAAAGCGATTGGGATAGAGCTTTCAAATCATTAGCCGATTTCTCAATGTCACTCAAGAACACCTTTTTGTCTTTTTGGGTATCAGTGTCAACCAACATATAGAAATCACCGTCCCAATCGAAAAGCCTGATATTCTCCCAATCAAAACAAAGTGCTGGCGAGCCGTCCTTGCCGTTAAATATTTGCCAACCCGTAGAGCCATTCGCTGGTACGTCAGGCGAAGAGTTGTAAAAGATATAGTTTCCCATGAACAAGAAATTTGGGGTTTGCCATTGAGAGTTACTCAGGCATCTGAATTTCCTGCATAGGAATAAATCGAACAAGTTTTCTCTCCGCTTTTTACAGACAAGATACGGAGAGTCGGCACACTTTTTAATAGAATCATATATGGAATGATTATATTCTGGTTCATGTTTTTTAATGTTATATCCTCGAATTTCCATTCCGCCATCTGCATGATTTACTATGAAACAGTTATAATCGAGCTTTTTACCTAAAAACCATCCTTCTGGTAAATCATATCCATTCTCCTTCTTCCAAGCGCGATTTGGCCTATTGACATCGTAATACAGCCATTTGCCTTTGTAAGTTGACTTTACTGGGCGCATTCCATTGTGTTCTTCTCCGATGAACAAATACGCATGTCCATCTATGTCCCTATTCTCATAGAACATATATGCATAACCATTGTCGCTTCTGTATGCCACAAACGATAAGCTATCCTCAGAGTAATATTCAGTTTTCTTGAAAAGTTTACGATGAAATGCGTAAATCTGCTTCTTGGCATTGTACAGATAGAAATCATCCCTTTGGGCATCAGGCCACAGAAGATAGTAATTGCTACCTTCTGCAAGCCTTTCAATCTTAAAGAAATCAGCATCTAAGCTGTATTTACCAAGATTCAACGTATAACGTCCATTGTTAACAGGAACAATTTCTGCAATATAATGATTATTCATACTCCGTGTTTTCTGTTGGTTCTATACTATCTATAGGTATATTGGGGACGGGCTTACCATTCAAAAGAATATAATAAGTTTCGTTTTCCCCTTTCCCTATAAAAATACATTTGATTTCCTCAAAAGCTTCGGGATCGTCTTTACTCGACATTCGATAAATGACTTCTGTTCCCGTCTTGAATTTACGCTCCTTGCCCAACTCTTTATAAGCCAAATCAGCTTCGTTGTTCAAGACACTTTGACACAAATCGTTCAAAGCATCTACTGTTTCAGGCGTAATGTTCTGACAAACTGAAGCTGTAATCACATCCATATTATTGGAGATATATTCAAAAATTTGCTTCAACAGATGTTCATCCAAGGCTCTACTGGTCAGGTTCAAGTCGTTTGCGTCATAAATGGCTATAAAACAATCATCTCGTTTCAATATGTCATTGCTATTGAACAGCCTACCTCCTCTATAGTTAATATCGTTCCTCTCAAAGGCTCTCAATCGCAAGAATACTTCAAACAATATCGTTGCAATGTCTTGCCTGTTTACCCCTTGGGCATTCAATGAGGGATGAAAGAATACGACTCCTGTTGTTGGGAAAGGAGGTATTTTGAGAATCTTAGCATCACCATTGGAAGATTTATATCTAAAATACTCTCTCTTCTTATTATGATTTTCCCAATAGCCATAGATGTTATAACACTCCTTAACGCTAAGATTATAAATCTTTGCATCTCCAAAATAAATTGTCCTATATCTAAAATCTTTGTTGAAGTTAGGTATGATATATCTTGATATTTGAGGAGAAGTAGACAAGTAATCGTTCCATTCACGGGCTACGTTAATTTCCCTTTTCGAGAAATTGATATATCTGACTCTTTCCCTAATGTGTTCACCTTTGTACAAAGTGTTTCTTACAGCACCTTCATAGCCTTCAGTCACTACTTGTTCCCGTGTAATGCTTTCTCTTGGAATAAAATTCTTTTCCCCTTTTACTGGTAAAATTTTGTATATGTCAGAAATGAAGCGCAAGGGATAAGCAATTTGCGGTGCGCCCACCAAGTTGTTTTCTTTCTCTTGGTAATCTTTAGATTCTTGTCCTGTAAGAATATCTTGACACAATTTTGCAAATGAAGATGGGAAACATCCTCCGTCATCGAACTGTTGGGCTTGATTAAATTCTTTCCTCCACTTGGCATATTCGCAATAATCTGTATTACCTACATGACAAAGCGCATGGATGTTTTGCACTGTTTTGTCTTCCAAATATAAAGCAGGTTCGTAATTTGGCAATACTTTGTCAATGTCATAGTTGTACTTTTGTTCGTCAAAAAGAAGCTGCGAAGCAAAAGAACTTGTTTTTACCACAATTACATAACTCTTTTCACATCCATATCGTCCGACACGACCAACGCGCTGCATATAGCTATTCTTATCATACGGCATATCTGCAATAATAGCTATATTCAGTCCGTCAATGTCTATGCCTATTTCCAAAGCACTGGTGCTTATCACTCCCTTAAAGTTACCTTTGTTTAGTTTTTCCGTTATAACATTGACCGATTCAGTTTCATATCCTGAACGATAAGGATATATACCCGAATCTGCTGCATTCTCCGAAACCATTTGTCCTATTCTGTGAGCCATTTCGCCTGCCCGTTGTCTCCCTTCTACAAACGTGATACTCTTAGCGTCATCCACTGTAGAGAAATCATACACCATATTAACCACATCGGCATCGGTATCATCCTGTTCTACAAAATAGAATACCTTTTCAGCCATAGGAGAAGCATCTTGTTGAATACTTATTTCTTCAAAACCTGTTACTCCCGTTATGTTGAAAGAATGTTCTATGGCATTGGGCAATGTGGCAGAGGCTGTAATATATTGGGCAAAATCTTTGCTCTTTCGTTTCAACAACCTGCGAATATTATTGAAACGGCGGAACAAATAAGCAGAGTTTGTGCCAAACACGCCTTTGAATATATGCAGTTCATCAATAACCACCAAAGAAACATTTTTGATGAAATCTTGTATGGCTTCCCCTACAGTGTTGTCATTAAGCCTTCCTAATAAGAAAGCGTGTATCACGTCGGGAGTGGCCACTACTATCTGACTATTCTGCAAAACAGTTTTTCTTGTCTAGGAATCCGTTACGTCCCCATCTATCTTTCCCACTTTGAATCCTGTCTTTTCCCATCGTTCCAATTGTTGACGGTTCAGGGCTTTCATTGGATAGATGGCTAAAATTTTTGAGTCAGGCGATTCTTTCAGTTTTTCGATGGCAACGATTTGAAAAATTTCCGTCTTGCCTGAACTTGTGGACGTAGTAATGCAAAGGTTTTTCCCTTCTTTAGCTTTCTTAATGGCCAAATATTGATGTTCCCAAAGTGTATTTATATCTTTCCCTTTAAGGAATGCGACAGATTGCTTTGACAGGTTCAAATCCGAATAAGATACAGATATTGCATCCCGTTTGTCTTCTCTCTTTTCCTTGCATATTTTGAATCCATTGGCAACGATAATGCTCTTGATGTCTTTTTCATTCCTTACGGACAGAGAAGATTCTTCAGCCAAAACTTTTTCATCTTGGCAGGTTTCCACTTCATTGTTATTATTCACTGAAATCTCAGATGTCGTTTGCTCATAGTCTGTCCAAAGGTAATCTTCGACATTCAGGAATTTGGGCAATTCGTTCCACAATGCATCGTTAAAATCTATCTTAGGAGAAGCTATATTCTCAATAGCTTCTACAACATTAGTCATATCCGCTATGCGAAACCAAGTACGGACTTTGGGGGAAAAGTTAAAATTGTCCTCTGTAATGTTCCCTTTAAAGACAACAATTCCACTGACATGATAAGCATTCACCAAAGGAGAATTAAGTTCGTCTTTAAATTTATTGACAACGCTCCATTTATTGTGATTGACCTGAACATAAGGATTCTTATTGCCAAATCCTCCTTTGACAACAACCTCTGTGCCTTCATCGTCAATGATATGCCAATCTCCAAATTCTGAGGCGGTCAAACTTCCCGTATAGTTTTTGAACTCTAAGACAATGATGGCATCTCTCTTTATCAAGAGAGCATCCAATTCCCTCCCACCTATGATAGGGTTTGCCACCAATATATAATCATCCTTGCTTTTAGTCAGTAATTTACACAAAGAACGGAACTGTTCCCTTTCGTCTGTTGTCAGATAATTTGCATAGCGATAAACTTGTAAAGCCATAACAAAGGAAATATGCACTTTCGGCTCAACAAGTGCGGTAACATTTGATGTTGAGACACAATAAAAGAAGAGTGAGCCTACTTGTCCACAATCATCTTTTGTGGTAGGCTTTAACTCGGAGTGCCTCTGAATATAGATGACGGAAACGGCTCACTCCCTTGGCATCTATATGCAGTGGTACATATATGTCTACCAAGAGGAAGTGTTCCTGCGCCATTCCAATATTTAGTTGAATTTCCGAGGTTCTACCACAAATGGAATGAAGCCAAACGCTTCCAATACTATGTCTGTCAAAGCCTATTTTGGCTAAGACGTGCCAAAGATACAAAAAAATCGCCTTAGACAGACAGATTCCCCTGAAAATATTTGCAGCTATGATATTTTCTATTATAGAGAACGAATCAAGTCTGCGTGTTTTCTTATATAAGCAATCAGAAATAGACACTTTGCAGGTATCAACTTTTGATTGTCGTACCTTTGAATCATTATAACCTTTTAGATTATGCTGATACATAAAAGATACTGTATCAAAGTCCGTTGAAAGATTATTTTGATACAGTTCTCATTTTGCTACAGTTAGTCAAACCAAAAGATTTCTCACAGAATTTACATAGTTGATTCCACCACTTGTACTATTCAGCATCTTTTCCCAAGTCTGACGGATTTTAGTCATTCTCTTGTCAAATCCTGAACGGGAAGCATAGAGAGGTTTCAAAGTCATCTCGATTGTTTTTATATCTCCGTGGTATGCATTCAATATCTTCTGCATAGCAAAATCATCAAAGGTGTCTGCTTGAATTTCGGGTACGTCTGAAGTGTGGCCAAATACTCGGTCGTACATAGTCAATATTGGATTGGCTTCTGCATTCAACACATCATTGATATAAGTGTCTTTGAGGTTAAGGTAACTTCTAACTTTACCAATAGTTTCAAGTTTTACCTCAAACCTTGTTACACCATTGAATTGCTTTACGACCTCCCATTTGTTAGGGAGTATAGAAAGAAAGTCCTTATTCTTAGGCTTGATTATTTCTTTCTCTTTGCGATAGATACGGATGCACTCTTTACACTTGGAAGATTTAACGTCTCTAATGAAGTCTATACCTTCACTATCGTAATAATCCCATTTGTAGCGTCTGTAATTCTTTACCCATATTGACAATGCTTGCAGGGTTTCATCTGATAGGGTTGCATGTACATCCTTGGTTACATCTGCAGAGGTGACACATCCCGTTTGCAATATACCTTCCACATCTATCCGACAAATACCTAACTTATTGATATTCTCAAGACATTGCCTAATGGTGTACTTTGAAATAAGTTTGGGATAATCTTCTCCCAAAATCTTACTCGAAAACTCCAAGGTTAATGTTTGCTTGGGCTTGCTTACAGCAATGTATAAGTTGAATGGTACACTCTTATCATTCTTGGATGAGTAATATAGACCTGTTAATTCCCCATTCTTGGAATTATACGTTTGGTTGAACTGAATCTGTCGTTCTAACAGATATTTATAGTTGGCTTTTATCTTCAGCCTGTCGAATGTTAAATAACTCACTATTCATAAGAATATACTTTTTATTTTCAGAAATGTACTCTACAGGCTACATTTCCCCCTTTTGATAATGCGATAACAGAGAGAGGTGACAGCCTCTCTTCTATTTATTCTCACTATCTATACCTTCAGGAATCGTTTCCCAATAGGCTTTGAGAGCAACCGATATCGCCCTCTTGTGTTGCGTACTTTTAGCCTTACCTTTAAGGCTTGCGCTGATTTTGCGTTTTGTTTCTTCGCTTCTTTGTCTTGTAATTCTTTTCATACTCTTAATCCATTATACATATATAAATATAGGTAAGACTGAAAGGATTATCAAGATTAGTAAGTTCCTCTCAAATTCTGTAGAAAATTTTGAGGATGACAAAGCACTTGGATTAAAGACATACCCCTCTTCCTTAAGGAAGGCATTATAAGCGGGGATACGGGGGTAGGAAGACATACATCCCCCTACCTGCCAATATGTTACAAGTCCATCCCTGACAAAAACACTACTGAAAGTGCTTGCCCATAATTTAGGGGTAAGTTTTTCTGTATTCTTTTGGCCATATACCTAAGAAACAGTATCTTTGCGAAAAAGAAATCAAACCGTCGTTCTTTGAACTTTGTTAGGTGGAAGTATTGGCTTTGTGGGGTCAGGAATCCAATGCCTCAACTCCCAAATCTTATCCAAGTCCTCTAAAAATTGGTTCGAGAACAGAACGGTCAAGGGTACGAGTAAATCGGCTAAGTAATTGAGTATCAATGCTTAGCCGATTTTATTTTACATCCATTGTTCCCATTTTGTTCCCGTATGGCTTTATTTTGTAAGCCATTAAATGGAATTTGATATGCTTTAAATGCAATGTCACACGGACCAGTCCAAACAAGAGGCATTGTAGATTGTCTTTACTTAAGCGCAAGTTTGTCGGCTGCGCCATTTCCCAGCCCACAGTTTCACAATGTTGCGGTACAGCGATTTTAAGCATACTGACATTGTGTAAATAAGGTAATGCGGCAACTGTTGGATGTATTGGTCAAAGCCATGCAAAAGACAGACTAACAGGTTGTGATACCTCTTAACCAATCGCTATGAACTTGTTGCCGGGCAGAAACGGATACAAACCGAACCAAAGGGTATTTGACATAACCTGTTTGAGTATCTGTAACAAACACCTGAAAAGATTACCGATTGTACAGAGATAAAGAAGACATCAGCTATCAAACTGACCGCCATACATTCGCAGGTGGCGACCATTTACACGGCCAGAAACGGCCCAAACATACGAGTATCAACTCAATGCAGGTTCATTAGTGATGGAAACGAAGATTGTGTCGATTAAGCGTATATCCAGTTCTTTTTCCAAATAGTGTCTAAGTAGTGGAAAAAGTTAAAATCAACTAGAAAAGAGTGGATTATCGCTGTTTTTCTCTACCTTTGCAAGTAGATTAAGTATTTTTATAATGCTTTAGAAAACCTCATGAATAAACAATACCTTACATTAATGATTATGGCCTTGTTGTGCATTAATTTGAATGTCAACGCACAACAAGACTTGCAAAATTTTATAAACGAGTTTAAGTCATCTATAGAATTACCCGAATACTACAATGGTAAACAATTAATGGCTAGAACTCCATATGAAGTACGGAATATGTATATTAAAAATGGTATTCTGTTTTTTCAATATACTACTGGAAATCAGTCATACACGTCCAATTATTCTGTTGAAATAGACTTGAATAAGGTGGAAATAAAAAAAGGAACTGATTTTAATTACAGTGCTTGGTTTGCAGGGCCAGGAAGTATCGTTGTTCGTAAAACGGGTAATGAGCCAGAAACAATTTTAGTTGATTGGTTTACCTTTGCTTGCAAATCAGAAGGTATGAGAGAGCGTATTTATAAGGAATTGACATCTATACAGATTCCTTTTAAGACACAAACAACTCTATACACAAAAAAATCACCTAAGAGACCTCTAAATAAGGATTCGAAAACCTCTCCAAAAAAGTCTAAATCTGGTAAATATGCGCAGTAATATCCTTTTTCTTTTGCTTATATTGTTGTCCTGTATATCTTGCGGTAATAATCGTACAAAATCAGTTGGAACTAAGTCTGTTGTTAGATTTGCAATAGATACTTTGTCTATTGTTAATACGTTGAACAAAAACATTTCTATATTCGTCCAAAATGAGAATGTTATGTCGTTCAAAGATACTGAAAAGGAATCTATTTCTATGTCTTTGCTTGATGTGGCAAGGAAATGTAAAGACAAAAATGAAATGGCATTAATTGCCTTAAAAAATAGCAATACATTGGAGATAAAAGTCGTAGTTGATAATGAAATCGATACAACATACAAATATCATATTTCTCCATACTATGATGAAGATGGTATATTCTCAATTTCAGGGCAATGTGCGCCATTAACATCGATTTTTTCTAATCCGTCACAAACTGTTGATATAAAAAAATGGTTGTTTCGGAAAAGAGAGCATTTGACTGATGACAACATTCATTTATTGCAGGGGATTGTCAACCAATTATCTCATACTAAAACGACAAAATATATAACAAACTCAATAATTCCAGTTATTCATGGCTTCTCTGGTTTGAAGTACAAAGTAAGTTCTTCTATAGTGGCTGATTATTATGTCCTGTATGCTTGCTCTACTGCAAAAGAAATCGAGGCATTTGTAGAAGATGTTGTATCCAATAATTTTGATTTATGTGTTAAAAGTCTTAACGGAGGAATGGAGTGCTACCGACAAGCTGGCAGTAATGGATATAAATGTATATGTTTAATTGGCATAAACAACGATTGGAGTTATAAGGTACAACCATTGGGCCTTGTAGCTATAGACAATTTAGCCCCTGTATCTTCAATATCTTCATTGTCGGATGAAAATTCATCTATCACGTTTCCCAACAATATAACAGTTCTTTTCCCTACCAATAAGCCGCAAATAAATGGATTTTGCAATGTATCTGTCTCAAATTGGGCCGGTAATGGAATTGAATGTAATGTTTCATTTGTTGTTTCATTTGCAGGTGATGTAAAATCTGTAACAGTAAAAAGGACAAAAAAACTATGTTATGATAGTTGGACGCATAGAGTAGAGAATAAAGTAGTAGATTTAACCGGCAAATCCAGTCCATATACATTTACATATATGTTGCATTTTACAGATGGAGATAACTATATTCCTATTATTATTGAGGACAACCACGGAAATAAGCGTGAATTAGAACTCAATGTTAGGGCTGAATTTGTAAGAACAGATGTGCCCAGTATTGACATTGACAATAACATCAACATTGACAATTATTAGATTATGATTATAGAACATAGAGACTTTCCTACTTTGGATAACAACATTATCCTGTGGAAATATATGTCATTGTCAAAATTTTTGTATTTACTCAAGATGCATTCTCTGTATTTTTGTAGGCTTGATTGTTTTGATGATATGTTTGAGGGCAAACTTCCCTTTTTAGACAAGGGCTTATTTCATTATACAGAAGAAAGTAGCGTATATTGGGAAAAAGAGGCTAAAAGACATTTTGCAAGTTGTTGGATAAAATCAGATTTTGAACTAAATTTAATGTGGAGTAGCTATGGGAAAGATGGCATTGCAATTAAGAGCACTGTCGGCCACTTGAAAGATTGTATGGAACATGACAGAAATCACAGCGTATATATTTCACCTGTAAAATATATTGATTATAAGTTTGACAGCTCGCACAACGTCGGTGACAATGTAAATGTTTATCGTATCCTTTTTACTAAAAGAAAATTTTTTGAGCAGGAAAGAGAGGTTAGATTGCTATATACAGATTATGAAATAAGTGATAACATGAAAGGTATTTCTTTAGATGTAGATTTAGAAAAACTGATAGATTGCGTTGTTATTTCACCTACCAGCGAGCCATATTATCAATCAATAGTTTGTGAAGAAATTAAAGCTCTTGGGTTGCACATTAAAGTAATGAAATCAAGCATTTAACATACAAATGCGTGTATGGACTTTATATATGGAAATTCTAAAAAATAACAAGAGTTTTTATCAATAATGGGATATGCTATCTTTTCATTTTGTTATTGGTTATTCTTCCGCCAATGCGCATATACATCCCGTATTGAGATCTCATGTTTAAGATATGCCTTACTGATTTCGGCAGGAAGGGTATAAGCAGGATAGTCGGCGACCTTGAAATGCCAGTAGATGCCTCGGTTGTCGGGATAAATCCGGCAGTTGTGCCGTTCGCAGAAAAGGCGTTAACCTTCTGCGGATAGCCCCAAAGCGGTTATCAGAAAAAACTTACCATTCTTTTGCTTGATAATATCACTTTGCGGGGAGGGGGGAGTTGATGAGATAGACGCGGGCGCGGGCGCGGGTGATGGAGGTGTAGAGCCAGCGGTAAAACTGCAGGGTAGTGAATGCATCCTCGGGGATGCCGCCCATGTCGATATACACATCTTCCCACTGTCCGCCCTGGGCCTTGTGGCAGCGGGACGAGCGTTTTATCCGCAACCTGACGGATTCGGTACTAGATTTT
>ERZ779888.3335-NODE-3335-length-11909-cov-2.474776_pt1 | contig 11909 bp, 10 predicted proteins | sample MGYA00511245_ERZ779888 | MGnify/ENA primary metagenome ERZ779888 (study PRJEB29588, sample SAMEA2155255) | human gut metagenome | biome: human gut; feature: human-associated habitat; material: faeces | place: Denmark | collected 2008/2010 ... | reverse complement strand
CATATGCCTCGCTTGTGTGAGCGGGGCGAAGATATTCCACTCTTTGCCAACTTCTTTCTGGACCAGGCCAATCGCGAGTTGGAGAAGCCCGTCCCGGGATTCCGGCCCGATGCCATGGAGCAGATTTGTCGCTATCGCTGGCCCGGTAACTTGCGCGAGATGCGCAATACCGTAATGCGGGCCGCCCTGCTGTCGCAAGGAGCTCCCGTCGGGGTGGAACATCTGGGGCTGGAGGTTGCCGAGTCTGCGAAACGGACGGCCGCATTGCACGACCCCGAGAGCGAACGCCCCAAGATTGTGGCCGCTCTGCAACACTGTGCAGGCAACAAGAGCCGGGCGGCCGAAATGCTGGGCATCGATCGCAAGACACTCTACAACAAACTCAAACTGTATCACATCGAGTGAAGCCGGGCGGGTGGGGGTGATTGTCGCCTTTCAATCTCGGTTCCCGTACATCTATATCGGGGCACTCCAATTGGGGTGTCCCGATGCTTTTTGGGTGTGTGGTGTGGAATTTTTCCACACCACTCCACATCTGTTCCACACTATTCCACACTATGCTACAAGTGGTATTATTTTTTAATATCTTAATAAATAGAGCTTTATGTGCATATTGGCGCCATTGGCACGGCGATTGTATTTTCATTAGGCGAAGAATGGAATAATAGAGTGTATAACTTAAAAATGTGGAATTATGAAAAAGTTAATGTTATCAGTCGCAGTTTTTATGATGTCGGTTAGCGTTTCATCTTTTGTATCGTATGCACAGAGTCCGAGCGAAGAACCGGCACAAACCGATAGTGTTCCTGCACAAGAACCCCAAAGAGAGGCAAGTCTGTTCGGTCTGAAAGAAGAGCCGGCTCCTGCTGACAGTGTCCCCTCTCAAGACCCTCAGAGCGAAATGTCTCTGTTCTGTCTGAATGAGGAGCCGGCTCCTACCGACAGCGTTCCCACTCAGGAGCCGCAAAAGGATGAGCCCCAGGCTAATCTCTATCTGCTTGGCTTGACCGAGGAGCCCACCGACAGCGTTCCCATACAAGAGCCTCAGAAGGATGAGCCCCAGGCACAGAACTCTATCGCATAACTCTTGCATCGGATAAGTGAGTTAATCCTTAGATAAAGCGTTCTTATTTTTTATCTGTTTTAGTGAAGATGATGGAGCCGCCATTCTCCTCGGTATGAGGGGGATGGCGGTGTTTTTTGTAGCGCCCTTTTAAGAAGTCGTATAAGAGGGCTTTTGATTTTTTTTATCTATTGGGAATAATAGCGTAAATAATATTAAAATGTAACTATTTCTCGTTATATTTGCATAGTTAAATTGTATTTACAACTCTGTTTAAGAGGTTAAAATGCAAGAGATAGCAGGAGTGCCTGATGTAGTCGAGGACGACGTTTTGTCGCCTGGAGGCTTAGGCTTTGTCAAAACCGAACCGAATATGCCGGAGACCGAAGAAGAAGGGTGGTACGTGGCGAAAACCTATCGCCAGGAACGCAAGATCAAAGAGCTGCTTACCCGCATGGGGGTGAAGCACTTTATCCCTTTTCACGAGACGGTCAAAGAGATTGGCGGGAAGCGTAAGAAGGTCGAAGTCCCCTTCATCAGCGGGCTGATATTCGTGCATGGTCGTAAAAAAGAGTGCATTTCGCTCATCAACGACTACGGTTACCCCATGCGGTATGTTCGCGACTTTTCCAGCCGCTCGCTGTTGCGAGTGCCCGACAAGCAGATGGAGGACTTCATCTATCTGGTAGAACACCACAAGAACGAAATCGAGGTGCTGCCTCACGACCTGCGTCGGGGCGACCGCGTGCGGGTCGTCGCCGGCAGCTTTGCCGGCATCGAAGGCGAACTGGTGCGCATAGCCGGCCATCGCCGCGTGGTGGTACGCATAGACAACCTCTTTACCGTAGCCACGGTCTATATACCGGGCAATTATTTGGAGAAGATAGATGGCTGACGGCTTTTTACTGCAGTTGTATAAACCCATATGATAAGCTATAATACCATAAAGCAGAAATATACAGGTAATCGCAATCTGGTCGACAATGTACTGGGTGCATTTGTCGTACGAGGGTTGGGCTTTCTCATCTCGTTTGTACTGTTCCCGCTCTATCTGCGTTATTTCAACAACAATGCGGTTTTGGGTTGTTGGTTTACCATGTATTCGGTTTTGACCTGGATCAATATGTTCGATTTGGGTATCGGTCATGGTCTACGCAACCATTTGACCGCCGATTTGAGTTTGGGAAATTACGAGAGTGCCCGTAGTCATATTTCGTCGGCTTATATCTTGATGGGAGGTATTACCCTGCTGGTTACTCTGATTACACTCGTTGTGAGCCGGTATATCGACTGGAACCGCATCTTTAATATTTCTACCGAAACACTGTCGGCCGAGGAGTTATATCAGGGGGTAATCGTAACGCTCTGCGGTGTATTCTCCTTTTTCTTTTTCAAGTTGATTCTATCGGTGCTATATGCGTTGCAGAAGTCGGCATGGCCCAATTTGCTCAATCTGATTTCGACGGTGCTGATGTTGCTTTTTTTGTGGGTATATACCCCTACAGGCGAGATAGGGAAAGATTTCATAACCCTGTCGTGGGTACAAGCCATCTCGGGAACTTTGCCCCTATTGGTGGTGACGGCTCTTGTCTTTGGCAAGGAGCTGAAAAGTTGTTTGCCCTCTTTCCACTGCTTCAGATGGAACAAGGCGAACGATGTCTTGTCGCTCGGGTTCCTCTTCCTGTTGGTGCAGGTCGTTTACATGGTCATTACGGTTACCAACGAGTTTATCATCTCCTACTTTTTTGCCCCTGCGTTTGTAGTTGAATATCAAATCTATTTCAAGCTCTTTTCGATTGTAAGCTCATTGGTGGCCTTGGCTTTGATACCGGTATGGTCGGCCGTCACGAAGGCATTTGTAGAGAAACGCTATGGTTGGATACTCAAGTTGATACGTTTTCTGTACGGCATAGCCGCGCTTTCGGTGTTGTTGCAGTTGGCTATTATTCCCTTTCTCGACCCGATATTGAAACTTTGGTTGGGTAGCAAGGCTATTGACGTAGATGTTTCGGTGGCTTTGTTGTTTGCCTTGATGAGTTGCGAGATGATATGGGTCTCGGTGTTGACCAGCATCGCCAACGGGTTGGGCAAGCTCAAATGTCAGTTGTACGGATTTCTGTTTGCAACTGTCTTTAAGATAGGAGCCATTGTTGCTTTGGCTTCGCACGCATCGTGGACGATTGTGGTTACTGCGACCATTATTGGTTTGCTGCCTTACTGTATTGTGCAGCCGATTGTGATGAACCGTCAGTTGAAAGCATTAAGCAAGGAGGTATCTACACATGACTAAGAGACTGTTGATTGTTAATACCTACGGCAACCTGTGGTCTACGGGTCGCATTGCTGCCGAGATAGGCGACATAGCCGAGAAGCATGGCTGGCAATATACCTTTGCCTATGCATGTGAAGCTCGTCTCGAGGCCGGGAGAGGGATACGGATTACTCGCAGCCGATTGTCCTATTTGCTGCACACCTATCTGTTTTCACGCATCCTCAATCTGAAGGGCTTCGGGTCGTTGGTCGATACCTGGCTTTTTATCAAGAAGATAAAAAAGCTCTCCCCCGACTTGATACACCTGCACAATATTCATCAGAATTATCTGAACTTCCCGTTGCTCTTTTCGTATCTGAAGAGGGCTGGTATCCCGGTTGTGTGGACCCTGCACGACTGTTGGGTGGCTACGGGAGGTTGTACTCACTTTGCCTATTACGGGTGTAAGCAGTGGCACGACGGTTGTCGCCGGTGTCCCCGTTGCGGAAATAGCGATGTGGGCGGTGAGTTGAAGGGTGTCTTCCGCACGATGCCCTGGGTATTGAAGCAGAAGGTTTCGTATTTTACGGCGGTACCTCGATTGACCTTTGTCGCAGTATCGGAGTGGCTGGCGTCGGTGGTGAGAAGTTCGGCTGTGAGTACAGTCCCGGTTCGGGTGATAACAAACGGAATAGACACCTCCGTTTTCTATCCGCGTGAAGATTGCTACCAGTTGGGCGAGCGCTATGGTTGGGGCAATCGATTTGTGGTTGTGGGGGTGGCTTCGCATTGGAGCGCAGCCAAGGGATTGTCCGATTACTATAAGTTAAGAGCTGCGTTGCCGATTGACCGTTTTGCTATCGTGATGGTGGGACTTACCCCTCAACAGATAGCCGAATTGCCCGAGGGGATTATCGGTATCGAACGCACCGGGAGTGTCGACGAACTGGCTTCGATATACTCGGCTGCCGATGTGGTAGTGAGTCTGTCGTATCAGGAGTCGTTTGGGTTGACAATTGCCGAAGGATTTGCCTGTGGAACTCCGGCCGTAGTGTATGCTGATACGGCTTTGCCCGAACTGATAACACCGGCTACAGGGAGGGTTGTGGAGCTTGGAAATATGGAGCAGTTGATTGAGGCTGTTATCCAAATGTGTGAAAAGGGAAAAACGTTTTATGCAAAGGCCTGCAGGGCTGAAGCCTGTGCGCGGTATGATAAAAATCGACAGTTCGAGCACTATATCGAGTTGTATGAACAACAGCTCGGCTATCGAAAAGAAAATTGTAAGGCATGATTGAAACGATTGTTATAGGACTGTTGTGTGTCGTGTTGGCTTTTCTGGCCCGCTACAAGCGGCTGTCGTGGACCTTCCCCTTGGCGATGGTGATTCTGTTTGTCTTTTTGTCCATACGCTACTATTGGGGAAATGACTATGAACAGTATATCGACAAGTTCACAATATATAATGCGATAGACCGGTTCGACTACTCCGACCCCGACGAGCGTTGGGAGGTAGGGTGGATACTCTTGTATCGTCTGTTCAAACCGTTTGGATTCTTCTCGTTGGTGATTGTTCTCTCTGCCTTCGAGATAGGGGTCTATTATTGGTTTATCAAGAAGTATGTACCACGTGAATGGTATTGGTTTGCCATCTTCCTGTATGTGTTCAATCCCTATTTCATGCTGGTGCATGCCTCGATGTTTCGTCAGGCGTTGGCCATGGGCCTGGTATTGCTTTCGGTACCCTACATTTTCAAGAAGCGGTTTATCGTGGCGGCATTGATTATCGTATTTGCTTCGCTGTTTCACAGTAGTGCCAAAATATTGTTGCCCATCGTATTTCTGGGCTATCTCAACTGGAAGATGGGTAACAAGGGGGTGATTATAGGAGGCGTTCTCTTCTTTACCATTCTCTTATTGCAGAATATCGTATTGCACATGGTCGAGGAGACCCTCTCGTCGTTGGGATTGAGTAAATATGCCTATTACCTGGAGGAGGGCAAAGAGACCTCGGAACTGGCGACGGGAATAGGATTTGTCTACCAGATTCTGATGATGTGCATGGTGCTCTATTACGAGAAGAAGCAAGACCGGGAGATCGGGTTGTTGTTTAAGCTGACCGCACTCTCGTTCCTGTTTATCCCGCTGGGATTTGTGGCACAGTTGTTTTCCCGCTTGGGCATGTATCTGCAGGTGCCTATGATAGCTACCTATCCGCACATGGTGCGCAGTATCGACAATAAAATTGTTCGGGTGGGTACCTTGTTGCTGATTATGGCATTTACCGTGTATGATTTTCATGTATTCTTCAACTCCGAGATATATGGCGATTTTTACATCGAGTATCGTACCATTTTCGAATCGTTTGTTTGGCGATGATACCGATGAGTTTTTACGATGAAACAGAAACAGAACGATGAGAGCTGCTTTTTTAATGGGATTGTTCCCCAAGAGTAACCGGGACGAAATCATTCGTAACAGTCGAGGCCCGATTCAGTTTGCAGCCGATGCCTTGCAATGGGGATATGTGTGTGGACTGAGTGCCCGGCATGTCGAGGTTCAGGTGTTCAACGCGCCCTTTATCGGCTCTTATCCGAAACGGTATGCTACTCCATTTTATACGTTGCGGTCGACCGATTCGATGCCGGCGGGGGTGACCTTGACCGATGTCGGGTTCTGTAATCTCACCGGCTATAAGTTGATAAGCCGCTGGTTACACATGAGACGGGCCTTGAAACGATGGGTCGACGAGGCCCCTCGAGAGACAACCGTGCTGATGGTGTATAGCATCCATACGCCTTTCCTAAAAGCTGCCGTCGATGTGAAGCGGAAAAGAAAGAATGTAAGGATTGTTCTTGTCGTTCCCGATTTACCCGAATATATGGACTCCGACAGGTCGGGCATAAAATCGGTATTTCATGCCATCAACCGGCAGGTGCAACAACGGTTGTACCGGCAGGGCGACGGCTACGTGCTTTTGAGCGAATACATGCGGGAGCGGTTACCGGTTGGTGAGAAAGCGTCTACGGTCATCGAGGGTATGTATTATGCCGACGAGTCGTCGACGACTGTCGACGATGTGAATAGTTGTGGTGTAACCGATAGCACGAAGATTGTGCTTTACACGGGTACTTTGGATTCGCGATATGGCATACTGACTTTGTTGAAGAGCTTCATGTCGTTGAAGAATCCCGATTATCGGTTGGTGATTTGTGGCGATGGCAATTCACGGGAGTTTTTGCAAAAGTGTGCTGCCGAGGACCGTCGCATTGTATATCAGGGACAGCTGCCTCGCGAGTCGATTCTGGCCTGGCAGCGCAAGGCGACGTTACTGATCAATCCCCGTACGCCACAAGGGGAATTTACCAAATATTCGTTCCCTTCGAAGACAATCGAGTATTTGGCTTCCGGCACGCCTGCTTTGCTGTATAAGTTGCCGGGTATTCCGCAGGAGTATTACGACTATTGCTTTACCGTCGACGAGCTTTCGGAAGAGGCTTTGGCTCGGAAAATCGACGAGATATTGAGTCGGGACGAAGCGTCGTTGCAGGCATTGGGACAAAAGGCCCGACACTATATATTGACCTATAAGTCGCCCGAGCATCAATGCCGGAGACTGGTCGACCTGATAAACCAAGTGACAAAACAGTAAATCTAATATATAACATTATGTCTATTTTTAAAGATAAGGTATTGCTCATTACCGGGGGGACCGGGTCGTTTGGCAATGCGGTTTTGCGGCGTTTCCTCGATAGCGACGTGCGCGAAATACGCATATTCAGCCGCGATGAGAAGAAACAGGATGATATGCGCCATCGGTTGCAGAACCCGAAGGTGAAATTCTATATCGGCGATGTGCGCGACAAGCGCAGTATCGACGGAGCCATGACGGGTGTCGACTATGTGTTCTCGGCCGCGGCTTTGAAGCAGGTGCCTTCGTGCGAGTTTTTCCCCATGCAGGCGGTGCGTACCAATGTGTTGGGGACCGAGAATGTTCTCGACTCGGCTATCGAACACGGGGTGAAGAATGTGGTGGTGCTCTCGACCGACAAGGCGGCTTATCCCATCAATGCCATGGGCATCAGCAAGGCGATGATGGAGAAGGTGGCTATCGCCAAGGGGCGTCAGTTGGGCGACTCGGCGACGACCACGATTTGCTGCACGCGCTACGGTAACGTGATGGCGAGCCGCGGTTCGGTCATCCCCTTGTGGATCGACCAGATGAAGAATAATGCCGTGATTACGATGACCGACCCCAATATGACGCGCTTTATGATGACGCTCGACGATGCGGTAGACCTGGTGGTATATACTTTTGAGCATGGTCACAACGGCGACCTGTTCGTGCAGAAGGCGCCGGCAGCTACGCTGGAGACTCTGGCCACGGCCTTGAAGCAGCTCTATGGCAAGGATACGCCGGTGAAGGTTATCGGCACCCGTCATGGCGAGAAGTTGTACGAGACGCTGGTGACTCGCGAGGAGATGGCGCGTGCCGTGGATATGGGCAACTACTTCCGTATCCCGTGCGACAGCCGCGACTTGAACTACGACAAATATTTTGTCGAGGGCAACAAGGTGGTTTCGCAAATCGAAGACTATCATTCTCACAACACGCATCGCCTCGACGTGGAGGAGATGAAGCAATTGCTGCTCAAGCTCGATCTGGTGCGTGACGATTTGAACCTGAAAGCATAGGAGGGGGTATGATACGAGTAGGAATTACCGGGCAGGCTGGTTTCGTGGGTACACATCTGTACCATACGCTGGGGCTCTGGCCCGAAGTGTTCGAGCGGATACCTTTCGAGGATTCCTTTTTTGCCGACCGGGAACGGCTGGAGGCGTTTGTGCGGCAGTGCGATGTCATTGTGCATCTGGCGGCAATGAACCGTCACCCCGATGCGCAGGTGCTGTATGAGACCAACGTGAAGCTGGTGCGCCAGCTTATCGAGGCGATGGAGTCGACCGGGGTGCGCCCCTATGTGCTCTTTTCGTCGAGTACGCAGGAGGAGCGCGGCAACGAGTACGGTCGCAGCAAGCGCGAGGGGCGTCGCCTGTTCGAGGAGTGGGCCCGCCGTCAGGGGGCCTCGTTCACCGGGCTGGTGGTACCCAATGTCTTCGGACCCTTCGGCCGCCCCAACTACAACTCGTTTATCGCTACGTTTGCCTATAAGTTGACCCACGGCGAGGAGCCGGTGGTGATGCAGGACAGCGAGGTGCATCTCATCTATGTGGGTTCGTTGTGCGAATACATCTGCAAGCGGATCCGCCGTCAGTCCGAGATTGCCGAGGTGGTGGTCGAACGCGACGAAGTGCCCTTCGACTTTGCCATGAAGGTGAGCGAGGTGCTCGACCGCTTCGGCCAGTTCAAGAGCCTCTACCTCGAGCAGGGCATTATCCCGCCGCTCTGTAACCGGCACGAGTGGAATCTGTTCAACACCTTCCGCAGCTACATCGACATGAAGCAGCACTTCCCGGTGCAGCTGGTGCAGCACACCGATGCCCGCGGCAGTTTTGTCGAGACGGTGAAGATAGGGGTAGGGGGGCAGGTGAGCTTCTCGACCACGGTGCCCGGTGTCACCCGGGGCAACCACTACCACACGCGCAAGATGGAGCGCTTTGTCGTCATCAAGGGCAAGGCCCGCATCCAACTGCGCCGGGTGGGTACCGACGAGGTGCTCGATTATTACCTCGACGGCGAGCGCCCGGCCTATGTCGATATGCCCGTGTGGTATACGCATAATATATCGAATATCGGCGATGAAATACTGTATGCCCAGTTCTGGATCAACGAGTGGTACGATCCCGACGACGGCGATACCTATTTCGAACCCGTAGAACAAGAACCATGAAACAACCCAATATAAGACTATGAAACCCTTGAAAGTGCTTACTGTGGTGGGCACACGACCCGAAATCATCCGACTTTCGTGCGTGTTGCAGAAACTGGACGCCAGTCCGGCCATAGACCATGTGCTGGTACATACCGGCCAAAACTACGACTATGAGTTGAACGAGATATTTTTCCAGGACCTGGGATTGCGCAAGCCCGACTACTTCCTCAATGCGGCGGGCAACAACGCTACCTCTACGGCCGGGCAGATATTGATCAACATCGACCCCGTGCTCGAGCAGGTCAAGCCCGAGGCCTTCCTGGTGCTGGGCGATACCAATTCGTGCCTCTGTGCCATTGCGGCCAAGAAGCGGCACATCCCCATCTTCCACATGGAGGCCGGTAATCGCTGTTTCGACCAACGGGTCCCCGAGGAGAGCAACCGCAAGATTGTAGACCATATCTCCGACATCAACATGACATACAGCAGCATCGCCCGTGAATACCTGCTGCACGAGGGCATCCCGGCCGACCGCGTAATCAAGACCGGCAGCCCCATGTACGAGGTGCTGAACCGCTACCTGCCCAAGATCGAGGCGTCGACCATACTCGAGACATTGGGGCTCGAGCGCGACCGTTACTTCGTGGTCTCGGCTCATCGCGAGGAGAATATCTCGAGCGACCGCAACTTCGGCAATCTGGTGACGATTCTGAACGGCATTGCCCGGGAGTACGGCTATCCGGTTATCGTGTCGACCCACCCCCGCACCCGCAAGCGAATCGAACAGACCGGGGTCGAATTTGACCCCCTGGTGCGGTTGATGAAACCGATGGGATTGAGCGATTACAACAAGCTGCAACTCAATGCCCGGGCGGTCATCTCCGATAGCGGCACCATCAGCGAAGAGTCGTCGATTCTCAACTTCCGGGCCCTGAATATCCGCGAGGCGCACGAGCGTCCCGAAGCGATGGAGGAGGCCTCGGTGATGATGGTGGGTCTCAATCCCGAGCGGGTGATGCAAGGGTTGGCCGAGTTGCAGGACCAGAATCTCGAGCACCGCAACTTCCGCCCGGTAGCCGATTACTCGATACCCAACGTGAGCGACAAGGTAGTACGAATCATCTTATCCTATACCGATTATGTCAAGCGAGTCGTCTGGAGTGAAAGGTAAGCGCTGTCTGCTTTTGACCAACTATTTTTACCCCGAGACCTTCAGGGGTAACGACATAGCCTTCGAGATGGTGAAGCGGGGCTACGAGGTTACGGTCATCACCTGTATCCCCAACTACCCGCAGGGCCGTTTCTACGACGGGTATGGCATGTGGCGCCGCCGGCGCGAGGTAGTCAACGGGGTGAACGTGATACGCGTGCCGGTGATACCGCGCGGCAACGGCCGGGCCATACGCATGGTGCTCAACTACGTGTCGAGCCTCTTCTTCACCTTTATCTATACGTTGAGCATTGTGCTCCGCAAGAAGTTCGATTTCATCTTCGTGCAGGAACTTTCGCCGGCCTTTATCGGCATTCCCGCCGTGCTGGCCAAGAAGATACAGCACATACCCATCTACTTCTGGCTGCTCGATGTGTGGCCCGAGAGTCTGGCAGCCGGTGGCATCACCAACAAATACATCATTGGCATCGTCGACAAAATCATGCGCCGCATATATCGCAACTGTCACAAGATCTTTATCGCGGCCCCCGGCGTGCGGTCGCTGTTGCAGCAGCGCGGCGTGCGCAACGACTGCATCGAGGACTTGCCCAACTGGGGTGAAGATGCCTTGCAGGGCGATGAGGTGAGCGAAGATCAGCTGCCCCCGTTGCCCGATGGGTTCCGCATCATGTTTGCCGGGAATCTGGGCGAGGCCCAGAACCTCGAGAACGTGATGCGTGTGGCCGAGCGGTTGAAGGACGACAAACGCATCCAGTGGATTTTCATCGGCGACGGCCGCAAGAAGAAGTGGGTGCAGCAGTTTGTGCAGAGCCGCGAAATGGAAGATACGGTCCATCTCTACAAACGCTATCCGATAGAGTACATGTCGGCCTTTTTCAAGAAAGCCGACATCATGTTGCTCTCGCTCTGCAACAACAACGCATTCAATGTGACCCTGCCGGCCAAGCTGCAGGCCTATATGCTCAATGCCAAGCCCGTGCTGGTGATGGCCAACGGCGAGGCCCAGTCGGTGGTCCGCGAGGCGCGGTGCGGCTATGGTGCCAATGCCGACTCTATCGACAAGATGGTGCGCCTCGTGCTCTCCATTTCGCGGGTCCCCAAGCAGGAGCTCGAGCAGAAGGGGCGCAACGGATACCACTACTACCAGCGCCATTTCAGAAGAGACAAGTGTATGAACGACCTCTTCGGAACCATCGAAAACTACAAAAAGAAAGGAGCTAAAAAATGATTATCGACGAGAAACTGCTCGACCAGGTGACGGCCGAAGCCCAGGCCAGCCCCCGGTTGCGCATGAACTACAACTTTCACGAGACGCTCGACGCCCCTGCGCAACGTCTGCTCAATGCGCTCGAGCCGGGCACGGTGTTGACCATACACCCCCACATGCACACGGCCGAGACCTATGTCGTGTTGCGGGGCCGGCTCAATGTCGACTTCTACAACGAGGACCGTCAGGTGACGGCCCATTACGAACTCGATCCCACGAAGGGAGCCTATGGCGTGAGCATTTCCCGCGGGCAGTGGCACACCATCGAGGTGTTGTGCAGCGGTACCGTCATCTTCGAGGTGAAAGACGGTCCCTACATGCCTCTG
>ERZ779888.3316-NODE-3316-length-11962-cov-3.106324_pt1 | contig 11962 bp, 7 predicted proteins | sample MGYA00511245_ERZ779888 | MGnify/ENA primary metagenome ERZ779888 (study PRJEB29588, sample SAMEA2155255) | human gut metagenome | biome: human gut; feature: human-associated habitat; material: faeces | place: Denmark | collected 2008/2010 ... | reverse complement strand
CGACCAGACCATAATAGGAATCAGGAACGAAGACCCCGCCGACCTCGCGAGAGCTGCAAAGGCGAGCGCGTCGGCAAGCGCGTGGGGGACATCGCCCGAAAACGTCCTCACGGGCGTCACGCTCGACGGTCCGAAAGAGAACAAAAACAAATGGGTGGCGGAAGCCTCCGGAAAGCCGTGGCTGCGCCTCGACTGGGCTTCCCCCAAAAAGATTTCCCAAATCAGGCTCACTTTCGAACCCGGGTGGACGCCCCTTTCCCAGAGCGGCTCGAACTACCTGCTGTCCTCCATGGTGCGCGCGCCGCAGCCGAAGCTCGTGCGCGACTACGACATCGTCGGAATCCTCGAAGACGGCTCCGAGAGGAAACTCGCCGAAGTCCGCGGCAACTACCAGAAGCTGCGCGCGCACAAGTTCGCCCCCGCGACGGTCAAGGGGGTGCGCTTCGACTTCCTCGCCACGAACGGCGACAAGATGGTATACGTAAAGGAAATCCGCGCCGAGGCGTAGGGCGCGGCCTAATCCGGAGACTGCCGCCCGCCGCAAACGGAGCGGCGGCAATCCGCTATGCAAGCCTGCCGGCCGGCGCTATTCCCGATTCCGCTCCGCGAGAATCTCGCGCGCCTTTTCAAGCGCTATATCTATGTTCTCCACCACGTTCCCCTCGCCCATCTTTTCGAGGAATCCGGACTTTTCCATCATGTGGAGCGGCTGGGAATGCGCTCCCGTTATCATCATCGTCACCCCGCGCGCACGGAGCTTTTCGTAGAGGTTTTCGAGTATTCCGAGGGCGGTAGAGTCCATAGCGAGCACCGTGCGCATACGCAGAATGGCGATTTTCGGAGCCTCCCCCATCTCGGCGAGAATCCCCTCGAGTTTGTCCGCCGCCCCGAACATCAGCACGCCGAAAATGCGGAACACCATCACCCCTTCGGGAATGTCCTTGCCTTCCAGCGAATATTTGGACAAGTCGGTCTCGAGTTTCCTGTCCACGAGCATCACCTGCGTGGTGTCCGAAACGCGGCGGATAAACAGCATTGCCGCCAGAATCATTCCGACTTCTATGGCGAGCGTCAGCCCGAACACCACGGTCAGCAGGAAAGTCGCCAGAAACACGGCGTCGTCTGAGCGCGGCAGGCGGCGCATTTGCGCGAACGCCGACCAGTCGCCCATGTTGTACGCCACGACGAAGAGGACCGCCGACAAAGTCGCAAGCGGAATGTACTGGGCATACGGGGCGGCAAAAACGAGAACCGCGACAAGCGTAAGGCAGTGGACGATTCCGGCAACGGGGGTGCGCCCGCCGTTTTTGATGTTTGTGGCGGTGCGGGCTATCGCGCCCGTCGCGGGAATGCCGAGAAAGAACGGGGCGGCGATGTTGGCAACGCCCTGAGCGATAAGCTCCTGGTTTGAATCGTGCTTGTCGTCAATCATGCCGTCGGCGACCACCGCCGACAACAGCGACTCTATCGCCGCCAGAATCGCTATCGTGACGGCCGGCATCACGAGCCGCTTTACTTCGGAAAATTCAAACTCCGGCACCGCAAACGACGGCAGCGAGCTCGGTATCCCGCCGAAGCGCGCGCGTATTGTCTCGACGTCGAATCCGGAGAGGGCGACGAGCGGGGTGAGGATGAAAATCGCGCCTATCATGCCCGGGACGCGCCTGCGCCACGGCTTCGGCCAATAGACTATTATTACCGCCGACGCGACGCCGACGAGAAGCGTCCGCCAGTCCGCAGTGTGGATATTCTCCCAAATCGCCGCGAGCTTCGGAATGAAATCCTCGGGAACATTCTGCATCTCCAACCCCAGAAAATCCTTTATCTGCGTGGACATTATCAGAACGGCGATTCCGTTTGTAAACCCGACAGTCACCGGCCGCGGGATATAGCGAATGGCGTTGCCCATCTTCGCGAGCCCCATTGCTACGAGAATTGCACCCGCCATTACGGTGGCGACCGCCAGCGCCCCGTACCCGTACTGCGAGATTATCCCCGCAACTACGACGATAAACGCCCCTGTCGGCCCGCCTATCTGGACTTTCGAACCTCCGAAAACCGATATGATGAACCCCGCGACTATCGCGGTGTAAAGCCCCTGTTCGGGGGCCACGCCGCTTGCGATTGCGAACGCCATGGCCAGCGGCAGCGCGAGTATGCCCACGCTGACGCCGGCGTTTAAGTCGGCAAAAAAAGAAGAGCGGCTATAGCTCTTCATGCACGACAGAATTTTGGGTCTGAACGGTATGTCGGTAATCTTCATTCTTTGTGAAGAAGGCGCTTGAAAAATCCGTCGTCGCAAAACTTTTCGTCCGGAAGGTAGAGGAAGCAAAAGCAGCCGTCGCAAACGCCTATGTTTTTGTTTTTTTCAAGATATTCGATTTCGTCCGCGGGAACGGCCGTCCCGCACGAGGAGCACCTTCCGTTTTCTACGGCCGCAAGCCCGGGGGTCCCGCCCGCCTCAAGTCTGTCGAAATGCGACAGCGCAAACGACGGTATCTGCCTGCGGTTTTCGATAATGAAACTCCGGAGAACCTGCACGTCCTCGGAAGAGGCCAGGGGCGACTCCGAAAGGCGGCGCGCCTCGCGTATCCGCAAGAGCCTCAAAACAATGTCCTCCGTATGCTTCACGGATTCGTAGGGGAGCACATTGTCAAACCTTTTGCAATATTTTTCGCCCCCCGCCCGAAATTTTGCCGTAATCCGTTATGAAAGTATTTCGTTTTGCTACGATAAAGAATGCCGCAAATACCATAAACAATCTGTACAAGTCCTCGGAAAACGGAAAGAGTTCATTCGGAAGCCCGAGCATTTTTCTCGGCAAATAGGAGACCATTACCGCGAGAACCCCAATATACAAAAGCAGCCTGCCAATCGAAATTTTTTCGCGCGCGAAAAAATCCAGCACAATCGGAACAGCCCAGAGTATGTATATTCCCGTGGAATTATATGTGCATGAATAAGTCCATATCGTGGATATGGCGGCAGGGATAAGATAGGCATACATATTCTCCATATTTCCGAACCTCCATGACAAGACAAACGCGAACGCAAGAAATATGATGAAACTTATTCCGAGCAGGTCAGTCCTTGGGTTTCCGGAGAAAAATTCCCAGACAGAACCCAATATTCCGCAGTAAATATGCCCCATAATGTTTGTTGCTCTTATTCCTTGCGCGGAAAAGTCGGAAAATAATTCAATGGGATGCACGGATATTGCAAAACATACGCATAAATAAGCAACCGCAACCGTAAAGACGGAAACGGCGACCAGCAAATATCTCTTCCCCAAGACAAGAGGAACAAAAAACAGCGTCATAGTCTGCGGCTTCGCCATTCCGAGTCCCAGCGCAATTCCTCCCGCAACCGAATGTTTTTTAAAAAAATCGGTATAGGCAAGTACGAGAATAAAAAAATAAGTATATATTCCGTAATTTCCAATTCCAAGACATGCGCCTACCCCAAATTGACCGAGAAAAATTAAGACTAAAAGCAATGATATTCGCGCATTCCGCAGGGTATTTTTCATTGCAAACTTAAAAATGACAACCGCAGACGCGCATATCGCAATCAAATAAAGACAAAATGCAACCGACATGGCAACATTTATGTCAGAATCTGAAAAATGGAATAAATAATAGAAAATAAAATTATAAGGAACGGTTCCCGCACACTCTTTTATAACAACTCCGTCCATAACGGAAAAAGGATTTATTCCTTTGCCAAAGGCATGATTTTCAGAATATCTGAGAAACTCGTCCGACTGTCCGCCAGTAACCCATTGACATATTCCAAAACCGAATATGAACACCGCAGCCGCGAGCGAATAAAACGCGATCATCGCGACGAGAACCTTCTTTTTAAAAGGCTCGCTTAACCGAATTCGCCTTTTGAAAAAACTATTTTGACTCATGGTAGGACTCCTCTGCGTTAACGTTCCAAACCGCGTCTTTGGAAAGGCTACCGCCACAATTTATGATTTTTGCAGCCTCCATGGCCGAAAGCATAGAATGGTCCATATTGTTATATCGGTGTTGCCCGTTGCGCCCCACGCAATAAAGGTTTTCTATTTTGTCGAGAAAATTTCTCACTTCCCCAAACTTCCCGTAAGTCCCAAAATACGCCGGATAGGCTTTTTTCGTCTTTATCACAACGGCGTCGAGAACATTTTCCGGATTGGCAACCGCGCATTTTTGCAGCTCGCGCCTGGCGGTCTCAATCATTTCGGAATCGGACATTTCCCACATTTCGTCGCCCTCTTGGCAGAAATATTCCAGCCCAATCCAGATCCTGCCCTTATCCTTTACCAGGTACGGACTCCAATTATTGAAAATCTGCAATCTCCCGACTTTGACGTCCGGCTCCTGTATATATATCCAATTATCCTTCGTTATGCCGTTTTGCATTTTGTCGGAGTTTATCAATATTTTGTCGCACAACACACCCACGGTTATAAAATCGCGATACAAGAGCCCGTTCGCTATGTCGGCAATATCTTTGGGGATATCCGCACAGCGCAGTTTAGAAAACAATTCCCTGATCGGCATGGAGGAAACAAGCGCGTCGCAGTCGAAACGTTCCAAAGACCCGTCTTCGCGCCTCACACGCACGCCGGCAACCCTGCCGTTTTCCACATAAATCTCATCCACGTCGGCGCGCATTTCCAACCTCACGCCCTTACGGACGCAAAGTTCGGCGACTCTTTCCCATAGTTGTCCGGGACCAAATTTCGGATATAGAAACTCGTCAATTAGGGAAGTTTCGACGTTTTTCCGACGAATGCCCCCTTTCTTTCGCCTCCCAAAGAGCGCATGTATAATAGCTTTTTTTATCGATACTCCCTTTATACGTTGGGCTCCCCACGAGGCGTCTATCTCCGAACATTTGACTCCCCATACCTTTTCAGTGTAATCCTTGAAAAACTGAAGATACAGACGTTCCCCAAAACGGCTTATGAAAAAATCCTCCAAATTCTCAATTTTTTCGGGAGGAAATAGCGCGGCCTTCAAGTAACTTGCTCCCAAAAGAAAAGTTCTGAACACTCCGAGATTCAGAATGGTTTTCGGCGAGAGCGAAAGCGGGTAGTCGAAAAGTTTACGCATCCACAAAATCCTCGAAAGACGCGAGCGCTTCAGCATTATCAACTCCGTATCGTCCGCGTTCTCCCCGTCTTCTTGGAAAGGAAGGATTTTATTCCACCAATCCATTACGGCGTCGCTCTTTGAAAAAAAACGATGGCCGCCAATGTCGATTCTATTGCCCTTGTATTCGGCGGTCCTCGAAATTCCGCCTACAAAACTCTCCTTTTCAAAAATCGTTACGTTTTTTGAGCCTATTTCATAGGCGGCGGTCAATCCCGCGGGACCGGCGCCAACCACAATTATCTTTCCGTTGGGAACGTCTTTCATTTTTTACTAAATAATAATAATTTACGAATAAAAAAATTCCAAAAAAATGTCGTGCAAATGGAAGATATTTTTGAAATGCCTCCGCCAAAACCGAAAATATCTATCGCCACATATAACGTCGCGCACGAAATCGCCAATCCGAATAGCCCTATTATCGAAAATGCTACAAATTCGCGCAATGTCTTGGCAGATTCCCGCCGAAAGACAAATCTCACGGCAAGGGAATAATTGACGCCCAATCCAGCCGCAAATGCCACTATATTCGATATTACATACTGTACGCCGACAATTTCATACAACAGTATAAACGATGAAAAATCGGCAATCGCCGCAGCGAGCGATACCCAGAAATATCCAACAATCTGCACAACGGTCTTTGCAAAGGAAAATTTTGCAGTCCTTCCCGTAAACGCCCCCGAACAAACGGATATTCCATTTCGGAGAACGGAAAAACTTCTAAAAGACTCACCTATTTTCATTAATTACAATAAGATAATGTAATTAGGTCAAAAAATCTTCCGATAGTTGTCCCTAATTCAAATTGCGTTAAAATTCTGGCGTTTAGGCTTAAAAATGTCAATAATTTTTCAAAAAAAGAATAAATTTCTTTTTTATATTTGACCTCGCCCGATACCGCCCGATTAGAATTTCCCCATGTCAAACTTCGTACACCTGCACGTGCACACAGACTATTCCGTACTCGACGGATGCGCCAAAGTCCCCGTCCTCATAGACAGGGTGAAGGAGCTCGGAATGCCCGCCGTAGCCATCACCGACCACGGGAACATGTGCGGGGCAATCGACTTTTACCAGGCCGCAAACAAGGCGGGCGTCAAGCCGATAATCGGCATGGAAGCCTACTATATAAACGACCATACCCTCGAAGACGACATAAGGGAGCTCATGAAATCCCAGCGCGAGCGGGAAAAATCCGACGACATCGACGGTATCGAGAGCGACCCTTCGATGCTCAAACCCGAAAACTACCCCAAGTACCAGATACACCACAAGACGCTGCTGGCAAAAAACTACGAGGGCTTTTTGAACCTCGCAAAGCTCACGAGCGAATCCTACGCGCGCGGATTCTACCGAAAGCCGCGCATAGACTTTGAAACCCTCGCAAAATACTCCAAGGGCATCATCGCCCTGAGCGGCTGCATAAACGGGGTTGCGTCGCAATACCTGCTATACTCCGACTACGAGAAGGCGCGGGAGGTGACGGCGAAGTTCCTCGACATATTCGGCCGCGAAAACTATTATATTGAAGTCCAAAACCATTTCATGGCGGCGGACAAAAAGGTAATCCCCGGGCTGGTGAAGCTCGCGCGGGAATTCGGCCTGAAAATAGTGGCGACCAACGACAGCCACTACGTCTACAAAAAGGACGCTTCGGCGCACGACGCAATGCTGTGCATAAACACGGGCTCGCTCGTCTCGGACGAAAACCGGATGCGGTACCCCAACAACGAGTTCTACATCAAGAGCCGCGAGGAGATGGAAATACTGTTCCCCGACCTGCCGGAGGCGCTCGACAACACAGTGGAGCTCGCCGAAAGGGTGGACATAAAAATTCCGATAGGAGAAAACCACTACCCGCGCTACGAGCAGCCCGCCAACATTAAATACGACCGCGACGAGGCAAACTTCAACCGCATTCTCGACCTCTACGTCACCAAGAAAAACGAGGTTCTGAAACAGAACGGGAAGGAGGCCGACTTCGCGCTCTCCGACGGCACCCGCCGCGAGCTGATGAAGAACGGGCTGCTGCTCTTCGACCTCTCAAAGAAGGGTATGATGAAGCGCTACGGCGTGGACTACGACCATCCGGAAGCGTACGTCCCAAAGCCCGGGGAGGCCGCCGACCGCGCGCAAATGCTGCGCGACAAGCTCGACTACGAGCTTTCCATAATCGTCGGCGCGGGATTCGTGGACTACTTCCTTATAGTCTACGAATTCATAAACTGGGCGCGCGAGCACGGCATTCCCGTCGGCCCCGGGCGCGGAAGCGGCGCGGGCTGCATGATAGCCTACCTGATAAAAATAACGGACATCGAGCCCATACGCTTCAACCTGCTCTTCGAGAGAATGCTCTCGCTCGAACGCGTCTCCCCGCCGGACTTCGACGTCGACTTCTGCGAGCGCCGAAGGCAGCTCGTGATAGAGCACGTGCGCGAAAAGTACGGCGCGGACAGGGTCGCCAACATCGTCACCTACGGCAAGCTCGGCGCAAAGGCCGTCGTGCGCGACCTCGCGCGGGTGAACGGAATCCCCTTCGACCGCGCAAACGCCATAGCGAAAATGGTGCCCGACGAGCTGAAAATGACCCTCAAAAAGGCGGTCGAAATGTCCGCCGAGCTGCGCGGTGAAATCGAGCGCGACCCCGAAGTCAGGCACATTTTCGAGGAGGGCGAAGTTGTCGAGGGAATGATACGCCAGCTGGGCAAGCACGCCTGCGGCATCATCATAGGCGACCAGAAGCTCGACAACGTCGTCCCCATGATGACGCAGGAAGGCACGCTCACCACCCAGTTCGCCAAGACGCCCGTTGAGGAGCTCGGGCTGCTCAAAGCCGACTTCCTCGGCCTCAAAACCCTCACCATAATTGCCGATGCCCAGGACAACGTGAGGCGCACGCGCTCCAACGGCTTCGACATAGAAGAAATCGCCCTCGAAGACCCCGCGACTTTCAGGCTGCTCAACAGCGGCGTGACGGTCGGCGTGTTCCAGCTTGAAAGCGAGGGAATGCAGAACCTCTGCCGGCGCATAGGGCTTAGCTCGTTCGAGGAGATAATCGCCCTCATCGCCCTCTACCGCCCCGGGCCGATGCAGTTCATCGACCAGTTCATAGAGGCGAAGAAAGACCCCTCCAAAATGCACGTCCCGCACCCGCTGCTCAAAGACCTCGTGAAGGAGACGTACGGAGTTCTCGTCTACCAGGAGCAGGTCATGATGGCCGCGCGCATAATCGCCGGCTACACGCTCGGCGAGGCCGACATACTGCGGCGCGCCATGGGCAAGAAAAAGCCGGAAGTCATGGCGAAGCAAAAGGCGGTGTTCGTAAAAAAGGCAAAAGAGTTCAACAATATGGACGCCCCCGAAGCCGAGGCGATTTTCGCCGTCCTCGAAAAGTTCGCCCAGTACGGCTTCAACAAGTCCCACTCAGCCGCCTATGCGATGCTCAGCTACCGCACCGCGTACCTCAAAGCCAACTACCCCGTGGAATTCATGGCGGCGCTGCTGTCGAGCGAGCTCGGCAACATGGACAAAATCTCGAAATTCGTGGAGGCGTGCGAGGGCATAAACATAAAAGTCCTCGGCCCCGACGTGAACGTCTCCCGCGAGATGTTCACCCCCATAATCGAACCGTCGTGGAAGCCGTCGGGAAATTCCGACAACATGTTTGAAAAGAGCCCCGGTTCGATACGCTTCGGGCTGGCGGCTATCAAGGGCATCGGCGACGCCGCGGCGGCCGCCATAGTGCGCGAGCGCGACGCCAACGGGCCGTTCGCCGACATATTCGACTTCCTCCGGCGCGTCGGAATGAAAAACATAAACAGGCGCGTGGTCGAAAACCTCATTCTCGCGGGCGGATTCGACTCTTTCGGGGCCGACCGCGGGCACCTGATGGGCTCGCTCGACGCCATACTCAACCACGCGCAGGAGCTCGAAAAGGACATGGCCTCCGGACAGACCAACATGTTCGACCTGCTCGACATGGGGGCCTCCCAAACCGAGGGCGGCGCCAACAACATAGTTGACGCAAACAAGCCGACAATGTCCGTCGGCGAAAAGCTCCGCCACGAAAAGGAGCTGCTGAGCTTCTACGTCTCAGGGCACCCGATGTCCGAATACGCGGGCTTCGACGACGCCCTAGACGACATTCCCTCCCCCGACGCCGTAAGGCGCGTAAAAAAACTGCCGTTCAGGGCGTGCGGGGTGGTATCGAACATAGTAAAGCGCCTAACCAAAAAGGACAATAAGCCGTGGTGCTATTTCACGCTCTCGGGAAGGTCGTCCTCGAAAGTCTGGCAGATAAACGTGTTCCCCGCCGCCTACGAAACGTGCGCCGACAAGTTCCGCGAGGGCGACTGCGTGTGCGTGACGGGCGACTGCCGCTCCGACGAGAGCGGGGAGACCCGCTTCACGTGCTCGTCGATAGAACCGATGGAAGGAGCAATCGCCGGTTTCTGCAATTCGGTGGAGTGGCTGATAGACCCGTATGCGCTCGCCGACAGGTTCGTGAAAATCCTCTCCAATTTCGCGCGCGGCGACGGGGAGGGCAGCGACATAAACCACAAAATAAGGGTGAGGGTCGGCGACGACGAATTCGTCGAGATGTCGGACAGCGGAATGGCGAAAACGCGCTTTTCCGCTCCGGCGTTCAAAAAACTGCACGCCGAGCCCGCCGTGCTCGCGTTCAGGGCGCACGCGCGCCCAATCCCCCTCCCCGAGCCGAAGTGGAAAGTCGGCGGAGAGCGCGGGGCGTTCCGCAGATAGCAGCAAAACCCGGGCGAATAAAAAAAATCCTCGCAACGCGCGCCGCGCCCCCCTATTTTCGCAAAAATGGCAAGATTTGTCGCAATTGCCTCCGCCCTGGCTCTCGCCTGCGCCGCGCACGGAGCTTCGCGCGTGTACGAATACTCCCCCGACGCTCCGCGCTCGGAGCGCTTTTCGCTCTCCGTGGACGGGAAGGACTGCCTCGTATATCCGGCGGGCGGAGCGGGCGACGTCGCCCCGTTCGACATTGACGGGGCCGCAAAGCTGCGCGTAAAATATTTTGACGACATAAAAACCGCGGCCGTTCGCCCGCTCTCGAAAAACGTAAAAATCGAAAAGGCCGGCGCGCGCGAAATCGAATTTTCCATAGCCGGCCCGTGCAATCTTGCCGTTGAAATCAACGGCAGGGACCGCCCGCTCTTCGTGTTCGCAAACCCTCCCGCGAAACCGCCGGCGAAGAGGGCGAACTCCGTCGTATTCCGCGCGGGAAAAATCTACGACGCGGGGCTCGGCAAAAAAATAGCCTCCGACACCTCGGTGGTCGTGGAGGGCGGCGCGATAGTCTACGGCACATTCGTTGCCGGCAACCCCAAAACCGCCGAGCCCACCCGGAACATATCGCTCTCGGGCAACGGCATAATATCCGGCGAAACCATACCCCGCCCGCAGGAGAGGCGCGAGATCACGTTTCTGAAAACGAAGTCGCTCGAAGTATCCGGAATAACCGTGGTGCACCCGACGAACTGGACTCTCGCGCTCTTCGCGTGCGAAGGCGTAAAAATCGACAACGTAAAGGTCGTCAGCGACAGCCCGCGCGACGACGGGATAGACCTCGTATCCTGCAAAAATGCGGCGGTCGAAAACTGCTTCCTGCGCACAAGGGACGACTGCATAGCGGTAAAGGCCGGCGTGTCCTACGGGGGGATAAAATTCTTCGAGATGGGCGTCGACGCCTCGTCGGAAAACATTCTCGTCAAGAACTGCGCCCTATGGAACGGGATATGGGGCAACGCCCTTGAAATAGGCTTCGAGACGCGCGGGGACGAAATCAAAAACGTGTCGTTTGAAAACATAGACATTTTGCGGACGCTCGGCACGGGCGGAGACGAGGGGGTTTTCACCATACACAACGGCGACCGCGCAAAAATTTCAAACGTGCTCTACAAAGACATACGCGTGGAGGAGGCGGAAGGGTACGCCGTAAATATCCGCGTTCTGCATTCCAGATATTCAAAGGACAAAGAGCGCGGCAGCGTTTCGGGCGTGCGATTTGAAAACGTCTCGGTGCATTCCGAAAAGCCGCTGAAAATGAAAATCGAGGGCTTTGGCGAGAACTCCGCCGCAGAAGATGTGGTTTTTGAAAATTTTTCGATAAACTCCGCTCCCTTAAAGGCGGACGACATTCCGCCGTCCGAATTTGCGGGTAGAATCTCCGTGTCGGAGAGCGGCGCAAAAAATGTAAAAAAACAGAAACCGTAAAATATATGAACCAGAAAAACTCCGAAAAGCGCAAATGGAAATTTTTCAGGGCCGGCGGGACATTCCAGCCCTCGATAGAGACGGGCGCGGACATCGCCGCTGTCGGCGGGCTCGACATGAAGCTGTGGGCGGCGCTCAGCTGCCCCACGCGCGGGCTGTTCTTCGACCAGAAGACGCTCGACTTCATCGACGCCGATTCCGACGGCAGAATAAGGCGCGACGACATCGTTGCCGCCTGCCGCTGGGCGTGTTCCGCCCTCAAAAATCCCGACGCGCTGGCGGAGGGCTCGGACTCGCTGAAACTCTCCGACATTGACGAGACCTCCGACATCGGCGCGCGACTGCTTGGGTGCGCGCGTGAGATTCTGGAAAATATCGGCAGAAAGGACGCAGACTCCGTATCGGTCTCCGACTTCGACAACAAGGAAAAGATATTCGCCGGTACGCCGTTCAACGCCGACGGAATCATCACCGCCCTATCGTGCGGGGAAGACGCGGAACTCGCAAACGCCCTCGCCGCGGTGGTCGCCGCGTGCGGGGCCAAGGCGGACCGCTCCGGTCTCGGCGGCGCGGACGCG
>ERZ779888.3313-NODE-3313-length-11968-cov-3.311592_pt1 | contig 11968 bp, 9 predicted proteins | sample MGYA00511245_ERZ779888 | MGnify/ENA primary metagenome ERZ779888 (study PRJEB29588, sample SAMEA2155255) | human gut metagenome | biome: human gut; feature: human-associated habitat; material: faeces | place: Denmark | collected 2008/2010 ... | reverse complement strand
CCAGCTGCAGGGCGATGCCCGCGCCAAAGGAGCCGGTGATGGGGATGGGCCCCACCCAGGCGTTGACATTGGCCTGGAAGCTGACGCCCGCGCCAGCGGTGAAGCCGCCGTTGATGGCCCGGAAACACCACGCGCGCTGGTCGGTGTCGTAATAGAACTGGCCTTCGTAGTAGCCCTCCAGCTGGGCGCCAAAGTCCAGGTTGTTGTGGGTGCCGCCCATGGCGTTGAGGGCGAGGGTGTCCGCCGGGTCATAGGTGCCGGCCGCCATCTCCCCTATCTCGTTGACAGAGGGGACGCCGAAGTCCAGCTGCGGCTCCATCAGCTGGTAGTCCATGGAGAAGCCGTCCTGGGTGTAGTCGAAGTCCTGGAGGTTCAAGCTGTTGTAGCCGCCCCAAATCAGGACGTTGAACACGGAGTTGTCCTCCGAGGGGGTGATGAGCACCCGGAACAAGGGGTTGGTGACTTCCTGGATGTCTCCAAGCATATCCTCTATATTGCCATTGAAAGCCCGGGTGACGCTGTTGCTGCCGCCCGCCGTAAAGGAGAAGTCGCTGCCGCCATTGCCGATGCCATCCCTAAACCGGGCCGACATATCCACCATAACGGCTGTGGCATCCACATTGACGAGCTCTACCTCTGTCAGGTCGATGACCTGGAAGGGCATGGTGACCTGCTTGACCAGCTCCCCGTTTTGGTACACGCTGGCCCGCAGGGATTCGGCGGTTTCGGGCTCCAGCCAGCCGGAGTCGGTCATGGTGGCCTTGGTGAGCACCGTGGTGTTGATGAGAATAGGTATGGAGGCAAAGGGGAAGGTGTCGTCCTTCACCAGTTGGCCTTCGGGGGCATAGCCGTTTTCCCCGGTCATGGACACGGTGACGCCACCCTTATCGTTATCCACGCCCCACAGGGTGAAGTAGCTGGTGAGCTCCGCGTATTTGTAGGTGCTGTTGGGGCCCACCTTGCCGGTGGAATCCAGCACATTGCGCACTTGCAGCTCGCCGGAGCCATCCTCCTCGCTGTAGGACAAGGTCTGGGCGGTGAGGTAGGGCTTGTTCTCCTCGCCGTCGGGGACCTCCTCCAGCACGACAACCGCGCTGCCGGTGCGGAGGATGCGGTCGGCGGACATACTGCCCTGGACGTTCACCAGGACAGGGTAATACTGATTCCCGTTCAGGTCGCGCAGCTCGAACCAGTAGTCCAGGGCCGCGTTGGTGAGGGGGCCGGTGTAGCCATCGGCGTTGAACTGGGTGGCGTCCATGTGCACCGTCAGCTTGCCTTCCCCATCGGTTTGGTAGGTCCCGTCCGTATTGCCAGGAACCAGGCTATTGGAATCGGGGCCCATGCGCACATCTTCGCCGCAGTAGTTGTCCTCCAGGTAGACGCCGCCCCGCAGGGTGACCGTCTGGTTGGCAAAGGGCGTGCCGTCGGGCTGCACCAGGTACAGCTCCGCCTTGGCAGCGGGCACCAAGGTGATGGCGTTGAGAGGATACCCCAACGGGCTTAAAACGTCTTAAAACGCAAAATACGGCGTCCTATGATTGCAATACGAAATGGGAGCGCCCCTATCTGGCGCTCCCAAATCTATACACAAGCGCGAACTCATTCCGAAAGAAGAATAGTTCGACGCTTCCTACTCTGCCTCAGTACAAGTTTGTGGGTACCATAACACGAAAGGGAAAAATGTCCTTAGTTGGTTACAGTTATGCGGTGTGGTTACAAAGAGGCATTTTACTTTCGGAAAACGTTTCGCCGGATCACCAGCTTTGGTCTATGTTCCTACTGATTTTGATACAAAAGAAAAAGCCATCTCCGGGGCAAAAGCCGCCGAAAAAGGCTTGAAATAAGGGCTTCCGAGGTCATTCGCTGACTTTGTAAGCCCTTGTTTTATGTGTTCAATTGTCCTGCTGCCGCCCCGCAATATGGCAGGGTGTCAGCCTTGCGGTGTAGTGATTTTGGAATAATTAAAAGGTGAGGCAAAATTAAAAGGTTTCCCTGTTAGTTAAACTGCATCGTATTCTTTTCTTCACAAGATTCTACTTTTGCCGCAAATAATGCTTCTTTTACAATTTTGACGCAATTGTCAAGATTAGCTCGAATGTCGCTTTCCCACAGCCTTACGACCGTCCATCCCTGCTCTTTTAGCCTTTGATTTACCTCTGCGTCACGCTCTATATTGCGTAGTATCTTTGTGCGCCAGAAATCCGAATATCCAGCCAGTTCCTCATCCAAGGAGCTCAACCCTCGAATGGCCCAATTATGCCCATGCCAAAAATCGCCGTCGCAGAACACAACTACACGACGCTTCGTAAAAACGATATCTGGCTTTCCTGGTAGCTTTTTATAATTAACCCTATATCTCAGATTATCTTTCCACAAGGCTTTTCTGAGAATAAGTTCTGGCTCAGTGTTTTTGGAAGGAATGGATGACATTATCTTGTGCGTCATTTGAGGGTCTCTCTCTTTGGTAGCCATTTTATATCTTTCTATTGGTCGCAAAAAGTGGCCTTAACGCCCGCCGCCGCCAACGCCGTCCTAATCAGTTTTTTGTCAGCATCAGTAGGAGACTGTCCCGCAAGAGATAACTTTAAGCAGAGGGATGGGACCTTTCCTTCGATCGTCAGATTTGGCTCGTTTGCGATTATCTCAAGCCCCTTACGGAGGGCAGTTTCCCATTTTAGCAAAGTCCCCTCACTTACAATGAAAATATTACCAGCTTCTGAGCGAAGAACATGACAATCATATGCAGATCCTTTGACTTTTTGTATAACAGATGACGACTCGCCGTACTCTTCTTTGATAATCTGCTCGGGCGTTTTCGATGATAAAGTTCTACTTGTTGCTTCCTTTGTATAACGGTTTAGGATGGTATCCTTGATATAGGTACGAACACGCTCTTTAGGCATATACTGGCGTAAGAGTCCACCAACATCTGGATCCTCCACAAGCATATCCATGAATTGACCGTTTTTTACTCGGTCACATTCCATATACGCATACTCATCAGCCTTTTCGTATACAAGCTTGATCACCTTTGCTCTGGCTTGTTTTGGTAACCTGTTCGCCATATTAAAAGCCCTCCGGAAACTTCAGTTTCACTTCATCATCGGAACCGCTGAGATCCGCTACGTCCTCCAACCACATATTCACAAAGCTCTCAGCACGCGCATCTGAGAAAGAGACAAATCCCTCCTGTAAATATACGACCTCATGCTCAGCGCCTTTCGCTTTTCCTTCATTGTTCATCTCAATCATTTCTGCCATACGACGTATGTCAGAAACAAAATCCAGAACGATGACCTTTTCTTTACCTTCAGACAATCTCAAGCCGCGACCTAACTGTTGAACGAATATTCTCCTGGAATGTGTTGCTCTGAGGAATACCAGAATATTGACATCGGGTATATCAATTCCCTCATTCATTACATCAACAGCACAGACAGCCTGATAGGTTCCAGAAGCAAAGGCCAGCAGTCGACGTCTGCGCTCAGCTTTATCTACTTTTGAGAGCGCAGCGCAAGGAATCCCAGTTGCTGACAACATATTCGCAAAACGATTGCTATGTTCAATTGATGGGGAGAAAATGGCAATCCGCGGATTGTCCACCTCGCGCATCGCTTTCTTCAGTTCAGAAATAACAGCTTCATCACGCTGTGGCAGAAATAATCGCTTATTCAAGTCGCGGATGGAAAGACTCTGCTCGCTTATGCTCTGCATATTATCCCAATCAACATTATCGCAGAGAATTCTGTAATCAACCCTTGATAGGTATCCCATCGCCATTCCATCGACAAGTGATACCTTCTCAATCGGTTCTCCAAATATTGTTGTAAGGCTTTGACCATCACCTCTCCAAGGCGTAGCGGTCATCCCCACTAGGAATCTCGGCTTCAAGTGCTCTAGGCATATGCGGAATCCATGTGCGAGGGCGTGATGCGCCTCGTCTACAATTACCACATCAAATTGATCCGGGTCAATTCCGGGGAGATAACCATACAGACTCTGATATAGGCCAAATGATATCCCTTCGGTATTGCGCGGAGGAAGTCCATCAAAAAATACAGATGTTGGTACATCTTTTGTAATCTGTGGCCAGAATCCCTGCTCAAGCTGAAGCGCCAGATCAGTTGCGTGGCATAGCACTAAAATCCTGCGGCAGCCTCTTTCCCAGAGGTTTCTCGCGATTGTCGCCGCTATTACAGTTTTTCCAAGCCCAGTAGCCACAATGTAGAAAGCACGCTTGTTGCCAGCGTCATAGGAAGCTATGACCTTCTTGACTATATTGTCCTGATATGGTCTCAACTTTCGGTACCCAACGTGATTCTCAGGCATTTGGTCAATAAGGCTCTTCAAAAAAGAACCATTCCAGAGCTTGAGCGTATACCCATTGGTCGCCAGCTGCTCTTGACGTTGCCGCGCAGTCCTTGTGAATTCTCCGTTCGTAGCCACAGCAGCGACATTGGTTTCATAGAAAGATAATGCGTTGATTGCTTCGTTTAAAGCCTGAGGGCCAATATATCGATCCCCAGTTACCGCCTTAGACTGGACAACCCATGATTTTATTTGAGCACCTTCCATGCGGGTGGCGAGAACATCTCCACCTTTGTCACCAGCACCGCCAATCACATTTATATCTTTCCAGCCAAGGTGTTCCATCATTCTGGCAATCGCACGTTCTAAACCTTTCCAGTTATAACCGTTTGAAATATCATCCGTGTAGAAATTCATCGTTCAAGCTCCCTGACAAGAAAATCCACGCTTAGGGACGCCCTTGTTAGTTCATCCTTTTGAACACGCTGCCCATAACCGGAGACTATGCGCAGAGCATCCTTGATGAAAGAAAGAATTCGATCTTTCGAGGCCTCCCTCGCGCGCTGGGTAGCGTTTTCATCTGTCAAATTGATAGTCAGATACGGCGTAGAAAAAGCTTTTCCATCAAATACTTCTTCCGGAAATCTTTCTACTAATCTATACAGTGTTTTAGGGGGAACGAACTCAATAGCGTCAAAACCAGCCGCTATAGCGTTTTGAAACGGTACCAGTAAGGTAGGATTCGCATTTATGATATTCGCTATCGTCTCCTCAACTTCTCCTGTTGATTCATGTATGCACTTCACAACATCTTCCGCCCGTGAACGCAATGCCTGAGTTAATTTTTCTCTCATCAGTTCGAATGCACTGCTCGACCTATCCACCAAAGCCTGACGGTCTATTCTCGCATCCTCCATTGAAACAGTAGCAAGAGAAGAATACACCGAAATGATGTCAGGAAGCATATCCCGTGCTTTGAGTCTCTCGGCCATGTAAATTAATAGCAACATCTTGGGCGTAATTGGATACTGCGCCAGCAGAGGATGCGTCGGATCATAGATAAAATCGCAGTCAATACCATCGGCACTAAAGTGACAGGGTTTTCTCTCACCGTTCTGCTTGATTTCACCTTTTGTTAATTCATACGCTCTAACATTCAATGAGCCGGTTCTTCCAAAGGGGTAATGTCGACCCGAAAGCTGCTGGACGGAGGTAGACCTCTGTAACAAGTCGTCCATAGAGGAAGTTTCGGACACAGACTGCGTTGTTCCACCTAGCATCGAACTTGACATAGACGAGAGGCCCTCTGCTCCACCATTTAACGGGGTATTTGCGCTGATATCCGTCTCATTGTTTTGCCCACTACCTCCGAGATAAGCGCTGATATCATCAGAAGGAGATGCACCTGTGTTTACCTCAGTTGTGGCTCCTCCAGATCTGTTTTTCTGATCTTCCTCTTGAGCTGCTTTCCACCACTTTGTATCATCAAGATAATCACGAGAACCCCTTTTAAACTCGGCAGCGTATCTTTTCGCCAGGTCATTTGGCGCAAACAGGCATTTAGTCCCTTTATCGACGCGACGATAGGCGTTGACAAGAAGACACAGCGGAGAGGTGTTATCCTCATGAAACCCCATAGCCTTGCGTGACTTTGGTAGAAATGGCCCTATGCCACAAATGGCTTCACGGGTTTGTTCCCACGAAACGTCAGCCCTATCGAAATCGTTTTTCTGGTAGGTTGGAATTAAATAGTCAACATGAAGTTCACCAACAATACGACCTCCAATTGATGTACCAAGCTCTACAGGATACTGAAGCTCTTTTTGCAAGGTCAGTGGGTTTTCATACTGAAAGAATGTTTTGTCTGAAATCAGTATCTTTCTTCCGTTTCGGATGAAGTCAATACCAAAATCATTCGGATCGGCATATCTCTGTATTCCCAGCCAGCCCGTCAAGCGTTTCTCACGCTCAACAATGTTTGTGGGAAACTCAACGCCTTCCTGCATTGCGGCGAAATACTCCTCCGCCTCATCCGGTCGAAGATAGCAGTTCCGACTTACATCAAATAGGGCGGAACCAAAGCTACGGTCAATCGTAATCCTTGCCGCTACGTTTTGGTTGTTATAGCGGACATACCTTGACTCCGACCATACGCAGTAGTTCTTTGCCCGCAGCTGTTTACCCTTTACTGTAATGGTTATGTCGTGTTCGCTAAGAAGGGGAGTGTAAATCAATTCTAGGCGCTGCCGAATTTCTGATTCCTTATTTGAGAGTTCACTTAGGATGCCGGTTTTGAGTTTTGCAATAGTAATTCTCGTACCACTCTCTTCTGGGTTCGATTTTACCTTTCGGATAATCGGAGCGTCAAACTTCCTGGAGTCGATCAGTTTCTGAAAATCAATTTTCACTCCTACCCAATCAGCATCACCTCTTCTCGTGGAAAGAATTGTGGTCTCTTCGCCGAGCCGTGCGGTCGCGATGTTAAATCCCATGCCAAAAAGTCCCAAGTTGCCAATAGGGTCATTACTGGTGTAGCCAGCACGAACAGCGTTTTGAAGCTGGTCAATTGACATACCTGCAGCGTTGTCGCTCACTTCAATTGTTCTATCGGCTGCGCCAACAGAGTCGGAGGACCAGGTTACTGTAATTCTCTGATCTCGCTCCTCAAGCGTCCTGTTGGACAGAAATGCGTCAATAGAGTTATCAACAAGCTCCGCAATACACTGCCATGTCTGGAAAGGAATCTCACCAAGCGTCCGTAAGATTCGCGGTGTCGGTGTTATATCAAGAGTGTTAATACTCATTTTTCCACTCCCCCAATCTTATCAAGATAATTTTTCACACTCTGTGCGACTAGGTACGCCATAATCGGTGGGACAGCGTTTCCAATTTGCGAAATATTCACCGTCTTGGAGAACTTGAATACAAAGTCATCCGGGAAAGTCTGAATTCGGGCGCATTCCCGTACGGTGAGCCTACGATCCAAGGAGTAGTGGAATTGAACCCTGGATTTCGGGTTTGCCCTTATTGTGTAGGCTGGTTTGTCCTTTTTATTGCTCTCATCACCCTGACCATTACCCTTTTTCGCTTTCGACGCTCCAAAATAGTCACCCTGATTTGGAACCGAGTTATCTGTCACATCAACCAGATCTCCAATTGCCCATTCTATGCTTCTATGATTATTTTTGAAGCGCGCTTCAGGTTCTTCCGGGAAACCATACTCGTCAAAGATGTCCTTGCGGACACACATGATAATTAAACGAGTTCTACGCTGTGGAACACCGTAATCCGGGGCAAACATTTTCCAGACTTTTACGGAATATCCCGTCGCAGCCAGATCTTTTTGTATTGTTTTTAATACCTCGCCCTTTTCCATTCGCTCAAGATTGATCACATTCTCTCCGACAACTATTTTGGGTTTATGCGTGTTCATATAGGCGATAAGCGTTTGGTACAAACGTCCGCGCTCAGATTCCAAGCCGCCAAGCGGTCCGCAGGAAGAAAATTCCTGACAAGGGAAGCCTCCTATAAGGATGTCCGCTTTTGATACCTCTTGTGGATTAATAGTCGCGAGGTCTTTAACAAACGCATGACCCGCTCCGAAATAGTCATTATAAGTTTCAATACAGCGAGGCTCATTATCGTAAGCCTCGAGGATGTTGAATGGTAGTGTTGGGTAGTCTTCGTCATGGTATTTGAAACCACCGCGGAAGCCCAAATCCAAACCGCCGCATCCGCAGAAATAGGACACTACGGAATAAGGCGCTTTTTCTTTGTTCGCAGTCATATCCAATACCTTCCTTTCTGTTTAGTTTTAATCGGTAATCGCCGCGCTCTTACCACTTTCTATCCAGGTGTCAATTTCCGAAATCTTAAACTTGTATTGCTTCCCAATTCTATAAAATGGTATTTGATCTCGTTTTATGTAGTTTCGAATGGTATCTTTACTTAGCCCAATATGGTCAGCAACCTCCTCAAGGCTGACCCATTTCTCTACCTCGTGTTCCATGATGATGCCTCCGTTGTATTAACTGAATCGATCAAAGAAATTATGCCCTTTGGGTTTCTGCTTATCAAGTAATTTCTTTAGGCATTCGCGGGCAGCATAGTATTCTTTCTTTAAGCAGAAATCATTATTGTCCATCGCGGCTAGCATTTCTTTGTACAAATATTTCTTTGCTCGAATCTTTCCCACATCAATCTCATATAGCCAGCCAACCTCATCAGGCGCTCCGTATTCCTGCTCATAGTCAAACGTAATTTCACCGACCTCGACTAAAGTTGTATTGCCGTCGTCCCCGTCGTAAACATAAGCGTACCGTTCCCGAATGCAGGCCTCCTCTCTTGGCAAGGAGTCGAAGTCATATGGCACGTCAAAATAAGTATCTCGAATAAACTCATAGATGAAACTGGATGGTGAAACATCTGCTTCAACCTCTGTATCACCGCTGGTGTACTCAATTTGAGGAAACATAGTCTCTAAAAACGTCCAGTATCCATCAGCCGAGTCACATTCATGAAATAGCTTTTGTAGATATGGAATAAAGACATACTCCTCTATCTTGTACGGAATCATATCATAGAGCATAGAGAATGTTTTATCCCCATAGTTTCGAGAACGTAAATTGTCGAAAAAGTCTCCAATACCTTCCAGAGTCCGATCCTTTTGTTTTGAAAAGTACAGCGCGCAAAAATACTCCTGAAAGGATCTATGGGTAAAATGGTATTTACCGCTCTCATAGTACATGAGGCAAAGATTACCACACAGATCATCCCTAAACGCCTTCACCTCAATTGGAGATCCAATATGCTTTTCATGCATGGAAAGACTGTTGAAGTACTCCGCAAATTCAGGCTCTGAAAACTCATATTTCTCGTCATAGTAAGTGCGGGCACAAAATTCTGCGAGCCATTCTGCGAAATCGTCCGCTGTCAGTCCTGTAAGGGAAGGGCGCTTCAATCCCTTTAGTGCGTCATGGTTCTGGGACAAAGCGTTATATGCATCCCGGTAGAAGAGGTGCATTTTTGAAGGTACGTCCCTGAAAAGCTCATAAGTCATGTACATTATTGTCAGGAGCAAGGGGTTCTCAGCAAACTGCCGATGTGTATCATACAACCTTGATTCAAGTTGACCACGAAACTCCTCCTTTATGGCGCAGTCATCCGCATTGCACTCCAATTTGTCAACTAGCGCGAGAGCCTGTGGCCGAGTGAATGGCCTAATTTTCAGTATCGTAAAACGTGAATACGCTGAGAAGGTACGATGTGGGCGTGACGAGACAACATACTGGTTGTCTGGAAACCGATCTGTAAATTCCTCCAGTTTCTTCTCAAATGCTTCAGCATACTTTGTACCAATCTCATCGAGCCCATCCAGCAAAAGCAGGCATTCACCTCTTTCCAGCAAAGACTGCAAATGAGCACGCGACACTCCCGTACCAAAATTGTGAATCTTGGTATAGAGATAGTCAAACAGGGATTCGCTGTTGACATCATAATCTTTTAACATCACGAAGATTGGGACAATTCCATCATCGGGATACCGTTCTATGGAATCCAAAAGTAAATGGCGAATCATCATTGACTTCCCAATGCCGCCAGTTCCTATGATAATAACAAAATTTGAGCACGCTGCCAGGTCTTTCGCTGTCGCGTCATGGATGTACTCTACTGTATAGGCGTTTCTGAATCGTCCTTGCACCGGGACATTCTTGATGATGTCGTTGCAAACATAAATGCTGTACAAAGGTGTCAGTTGATAGGGATTTAGCAGCGTTCGCACTGAGCCGTTCTTTTGTCTTATTTTGTCCAGGTACATTTCTATGGCTTTATTATTGAACTCTGCTGAGCTATCCTCCCCGTCAGTACCATTGAGACCAAGCTCATCAGAAATATCAAAGTTTTTCAGACTTAAGCGAAACCTGTCCACATAAGCCCGATCAATCTTCTTAGCGCATAATTTCCCTTCTGTGTTCACTACCGCAACTACCACATAGAGCAACAGGCCCGCTAACAATTCAGGCAAGGAAACTTCTCTCTGCAAAAGCAGGGAGCTTTTATTTTGCCCGACATACTTCTGGAAACTCCCACTTTTCTCGTTATCAATCACAGTATCAGATGCGATGATATCAAAAAGTGAGGGGACTAACAAATCCTTGCGGTCTGAGTCAAGCAGCGGGATAACCGTAGATTTGATTTTTTGAGCCACATCGTAACGGTCGACATTTAAGGCTGCGCCAACCACACCGCTAAGCCTGTTTGTTTCATGTCCGCTCTCAAAATCAGAATGATTGGTTCGCGCTCTCTGTCCAGTGCGGCGCGCCTGCCCGTTTGACAGATTCTGCTCACAACTGAGTAAACGTGAAACCGCAGTTCCCTCGCTAAAGCCATACTCACAAGTCGGATCAATGGTTCTGGTGAGTGTACCGACAAGCTCCACATCGGAAACAGATTTAATTTTGCACTCTCGTAAAACCCGTCCAAGGGTACCAAAACAAAGTCTCAGCATAAGTTCCCCTTTTGTAATCAATACGCAAGCCATTGTAATTGAAAAACACGCGATAAGAATGTGCGGCGCAATTCTGGCCTGTAGTATCATAAAAGCGAAATCAAAGCGTATTGTCAAATTCACGGAATTCCGACTTTTTCATACTAATTCCTATTATATCAAATAGCGTGTTCAATTTCAACAGAATTTCACAAAGAGCGACAATATACACATTAACACAGGATACCAGCAAACATGATCTTGTTGGTCACCTTCAAGGAAGGAGGAGCGTCAATGGAACCCGTAAAAAACCTAAACAACAAACGGATCTGTGACATCAGCCACGACCGCAAAGTCGTGGAGATTGTCCAGAAGGGCTGTCTTACCCGTATTACAGCCAACCCAGACGGAACACTCAAGGTTGAGAGCGTCCCATTACACAAAGCAGCGTAAGTAAATAAACCAGGCAATCCGCCAGAACGCAAGACGGCAGTGCGGGACCTACTTTTTCCCCAACGGGAGAGGTGGGTCTCTCCCTGCCGTCTTTTTCTGTTTTAGCGGATTTAGCGGCTCTGACGGATTTCAAAGCAAATCTGAAAGGAGCCATTTTCATGCAAAACAATGCAAATCAGACCACATCAACCATTTACTACCGTCCGCTCAAGCAGTGGATCGAGGTCACCCCGGAACAGAAGCGTGACTGGGAGCGGTTCGCAGGGACTACCCGCAAGGCAAAGCAGAGAGCCAGAACCTGCTGCATCCCCTACAAAAAGAGTTACAAATGCGATGGTCTCTGCGATACCTGCGAGTTCCGCTGTATCCCGAAGGATACTCCCCAGTATCTCTCCATCGACACTGAAATTGAGAACGCCTACGAAAACGGCGTCTCTCGCACCAGCTTTCTTGCGGACAGCAGGCTTACCACGGAGATCGATATCGACTCCCTGATCCTGAACGGCCTGCTCACGGAGCTTCAGTCATCCGACCCGGAAAGCTACGAGATCCTCATGGCAATTGCGGACGGGCTTTCTGAACGAGCCGGTGCAGAGCGGCTGAATATGCCCCGGAACACCTTTGTGTATAAAAGAAATCAGCTGCTGAAGCGGCTCAAGGAAAAATTCTAAAAATCTTTCGGCCAACCCCTCCTTTCCTGTCCAGATGGGTCATTGAAAG
>ERZ779888.3308-NODE-3308-length-11979-cov-10.836967_pt1 | contig 11979 bp, 10 predicted proteins | sample MGYA00511245_ERZ779888 | MGnify/ENA primary metagenome ERZ779888 (study PRJEB29588, sample SAMEA2155255) | human gut metagenome | biome: human gut; feature: human-associated habitat; material: faeces | place: Denmark | collected 2008/2010 ... | reverse complement strand
GCCGACGTACATCTTTATCTTGCCGTAGTCGATGTCCACGATGTGGGTGCAGACATTGTTGAGGAAGTAGCGGTCGTGGCTCACCACCAGCACCAGGCCCTCGTAGTCCATGAGGAAGTCCTCCAGCCACTCGATGGTGTCTATGTCCAGATGGGAGGTGGGTTCGTCCATGACGAGGATGTCGCACTCCTCCGCCTGGACGACGATCCTGGCCAGCATGACCTTGGTCCTCTCGCCTCCTGAGAGGGTGTCCATGAACCTGTCCATCATGTCGGCCGGGAGACCCACCTGCTCCAGGGCGTCCCTGAGCTTGTTCTCGTCGGCCACGTCGCAGTTGGCCAGTTTCTGTTCCAGGTCGGCGTACTCGGTGGCGAGGGCGTTCCAGTCCAGGTCCCCTCCGTTGGCCATCTCCTCGTCGATGGCGGCCATGCGGCGGCGGATGTTCTCGATGTGCCCGTAGGGGCGGCCCAGGACCTCCCTGACCGGCACGTGGGATGATTCGGCGAACTGTTCCAGATACCCGATGTTCTTGGAACGGCGGGTGATCTCCCCGGTGTCGCAGGGCTCTATACCCAAGAGGATCTTTATGAATGTGGACTTCCCGGCCCCGTTCACGCCGATCAGTCCGATGGCGTCGTGCTCGTTGATCTGGATATTGGCGTCGACGAGTACTTTGTTGGGCCCGAAGGCCTTGGTGACTGATTCGGCTCTGAAAAGCATACTGGGTCCCGGAAGGGGGCCTCGGTTAAAAATATTGGTCCGGAGGAGAGGCCGTCCCGTACTACGCATCCTTGGATCGGGACGACCCCCTGTCCGACCCGTATGCCTTTCCCCTCCATGTCGTCGGTCCGGTGTCCATCCCTGCAGGAACGAAGGGGGTTCTGGCGGTCGCATCCGAGTCTTCCCTCCCAGCCTTATGAGACGGGGGCCGGCCCATATCCTGTCGGTCACGGATGCGGTATCGACATAGTGCACGACATCGGCGATGCGGCGGGGTTCAAAAGGAGGTTCGGTGAGGGGACGGGCCAGGAATGGCCGTCCCCCGGTCATCCGGGCCTGTTTACATCCGTTACGCATAGTTTTAAAATCACGATTCCAATGAAGTGGACGATAAACATGGTTGACGAGAAAGCCATCGAAGCGGCCCAGAAACAGTACGGCGAACTTCTCAGGAAGCAGCTGGAAAGGGTCGAGAGACTGAAGAACGAACCCGACTGGACCGACTACTCCAAACTCGACAAGCTCATCATCGGCGTCTGCGGCGGGGACGGTATCGGGCCCTACATCTGCAACGATGCGAGGAAGGTGCTCGAGTTCCTCCTGGCGGACAAGATCGCGGCCGGCAAGGTCGAGGTCAGGAACATCGACGGGCTCACCATCGAGAGGCGTGTGGAGGTCATGAAGGCCATCCCCGACGACACCATGGAGGAGCTGAAGAAGTGCCACGTCATCCTCAAGGGTCCGACCACCACCCCCAAGAAGGGGGACCCGTGGCCCAACATCGAGTCCGCGAACGTCGCCATGAGGAAGGAGCTCGACCTCTTCGCCAACATCAGACCCGTTTCCGTCCCCGAGCTCGGGATCAACTGGAGGTTCTTCAGGGAGAACACCGAGGGTTCCTACGCCGTCGGTTCCAACGGGATCAACGTGACCGACGACCTCGCCATCGACTACTGCGTCGCCACCACCCAGGGTACCGAGAGGATCCTCAGGGCCGGTTTCGACTACGCTAAGAAATCCGGTGCCAACTATGTGTCCGTCATCACCAAGGCCAACATCATCAAGACCACCGACGGGAAGTTCCTGAACATCGCCGAGAAGGTCGCCAAGGACTACCCCGAGGTCAGGTGGGACGACTGGTTCATAGACATCACCACCGCCAAGCTCCTGGATCCCGCCAGGAGGTCCGCGTTCCGTGTGTTCGTCCTCCCCAACCTGTACGGGGACATCATCACCGACGAGGCCGCCCAGATTCAGGGAGGCGTCGGTACCGCCGGATCGGCCAACATCGGTAAGAGGTATGCCATGTTCGAGGCCATCCACGGGTCCGCCCCCAGGATGGTCGACGAGGGCCGTGCTAAGTATGCGGACCCCTGCAGCATGATCAAGGCCGTCGCTATGATGCTCGAGCATATCGGGGAGGTAGAGAAGGCCAGGAAGCTCGACATGGCCCTCGACGTCTGCGTCCAGTTCGAGAAGAGGCTCGTCATGACCGGCAGGGACACCGGTGCCACCGGCGAGGAGTTCGCCAAGTACGTCATCGAGACCGTCCAGAGGCCCGACCTCGAGAAGGTCTGGAAGGACTACGTGGACGCTGCCGCCGCGAAACAACAGTGAAACACGACCCGTCCCCTCCGGGGGACGGTCTCCTTTCTTCTTTTCACTCTGGGTCCCGATGTCTTCCTGCGGTCCTCGGAGCAGGTGCCGCCGTCTGGACGTACGGGGAAGCGGCCTACGGATGTTTTCATCCAAGCATACAATATATCCATCCATCATCCATACCGACAACCATATTTATGGACGGGACAGATACATATTCCGTTAGAAAGACAACGGGGTGCGGTACAATTGTATTATTGCAGATTGATGATTGATAGAAGTATGCCTTACGAGGAGCATCCGTGCCGCAAGATGGTCCCCGTGGACCACACGAACGATGGGATATCCCTGCAGGTCCTGAAGTGTTCCTCGACAGAGGACGGGGAGGGGATCTCCATGATCCGCATATTCACCGACGGGAAGACCGAGATACCGGAGGGCGTGACCTCCACCGACCTCGGCGATTGCACCATCGAGAGGATCAGCTCCACCCACTACACCGCCATGGTGACCAACAGGAGTTGCTACATCTGCTCTCTCATCAGCAAGAGCAAGTGCTTCCTGATGTCCTCCGTCCCCGTGGACGGCAACATCGTGGAGTGGACCATAGCCGGTCCCGACAGCGTGACCGTCCACAAGCTCATCGCCTCCCTGAAGGAGTACGGATACCGTGTCAAGTTCCAGGCCGGAGGGAAGTTCGGGGACGATATGACCCTGACGCCCAAGGAGGAGAAGTACCTCAAGGCCGCCTTCGACAGGGGTTACTACAACGTCCCCCGCAGGATGGACCTCGACGCCCTGTGCGAGATCCTCGGATGCTCCAAGTCCACCCTCAACGTGGCGCTGAGGACGGCCGAGAGGAAGCTCATCTGTAATTACATAGACGGGTCCGACAAGTCGGCCCGCAGGAATTGAGTTCTTTTATAAACTGTACATAAGGGGGTGCCCCGGAGCGGGCATACCCCTCTATTTTTACGCAATATCGCTCGGAATCGAACGTGTTCGTAGTTTCTTCTATATGTTGGATGGATGATATTACCTACAGAGACCGCGGATTCCCGCGGCTCCTGCTCGCGGTATTCTCGGACCGCGGGATCTCCTCATCAGGCGGGCCTAGCCGGGCCCGCCGCCGCTCCTCATATGTTGTCATACGATACGAACGGTTCGTAGTATCCTTTATCGTCTCCGATTAAGATTGATTTATCAAGTGGGGGGACGGCATATCTTACCGGTCTTTCTGCTGGAGGAACTAGGATGGATAAGAAAGCCTTACTCAAAGAACTCGCGGATGCGGTCGTGGCATGTGCCCCCGACCGTGCGACCGTGGCGGCCAGACGCGCCTTGGAAGAGGGTTTGAACCCGGTGGAGGCCATCAACGAAGGCCTCGTGGTGGGGATGGGTGTGATCGGCGACAACTATGCCGAGCGCAAGATGTACCTGCCGCAGGTCCTGGTGGCCGCTCATGCGATGTACAACGGCCTGGATGTTCTCCTGCCCGCCATACCCAAGGCGGACATGAAGGACACCAAACAGGCCGAGACCGCGGTCGTCCAGGGAGATGTACACGACATCGGCAAGAACATAGTGAAGACCATGCTGACCGCCTCCGGGTACGTGGTGGACGACCTGGGGAAGGATGTATCGCCGAATCTCATAGCGGATACGGCGAAGGATAAAGGGATCCACGTGGTCTGTCTGAGCACCCTCATGACCCCTACCATGGACAACATGGCGGCCGCGGTGAAGGCACTCGTAGACAACGGGTACAGGGGGAACTGCACCGTGACCATCGGAGGACCTCCGACGACGGAGGGGTTCGCGAAGGAGATCGGGGCGGACCACAGGGATTCCGATGCTCAGAACTGCGTCAAGTGGCTCAAGGAGGTGATGTGAGATGGCGATGAGCTGCAGGGACAGGGTACTGGCCGCCATGCACAAGGAGCCTTTGGACAGGCCCCCGGTGGCGGTGTTCACCACATGCGACACGGTGGACATGATGGACGCCTGCGGGGCCTCGTGGCCCGAGGCGCACTCGGACCCCCGGAAGATGGCCGCCCTGGGCTGCGCCCAGGCGGACTACTTCGGTCTGGAGTCCGTGAGGGCGGGGTTCTGCCTGACGGAGGAGGCCGAGAGACTCGGTTGCAAGATGAGGATGGGCGGTAAGACGTCGTCCCCCATGATCCTCTCCCACCCATACACGTACGACCCCCAGAAGATGCTGTTCGACGAGCCGGAGAAGATGGAGGAATTCATGCCGGTGGAAGACTTCGTCAAGGGCGGCAGGGTGAAGACCGCCGTCGATGCGATGGGGATCATGCACAAGACCCATGGCAAGGACTACGTGGTGGTCGGAGGGAACACCGGACCGTTCACCCTCGCAGGGCACCTCCTGAATGCGGAGAACCTCATATACAGCGTGTGGACGGACCCGGAGAGGGCCAAGAAATGGGTGAAGGCGGTAGCACCTTACTGCCGTGCCTTCGGCGAGGCCCTCCTGGCCAACGGGGCCGACGTCGTCCAGATGTCCGAGCCGTCGGCATCCACCGACATCCTGTCGCCGAGCGATTTCACGCAGATGAGCGGACAGTTCGTGAAGCATGCACTGGGAGACCTCCCGGGGATGACGATCCTGCACATATGCGGGGACTCCAGGGGGATAATACCGTACATGTACGACACCGGGGCCACGGGGATATCCGTGGAGGAGAAGGTCCCTCCGAAGGAGGCGGTGGAGATCGCCGACGACAGAGGCGTCCTCGTCGGGAACGTCGGTTGCGCCTTCCCCCTGTTCAAGGGTACCCCGAAGGATGTGGCGGATGCGGCCAACGCCTCCGCCGACGCAGGATTCGATATAATATCCGCCGGATGCGGGGTGCCGATCGGAACGCCCGCAGACAACATCCGCGCCATGGTGGATGCGATCAAATCCCGCGTCTGAAACCCATGCTCCCGCCCTTTGCGGGCGGGAGACCCAGAGGATGAAAATGTTCGCAATCCCATTTATCTCCTCATGGGCGGATGTTTCATCCACGGCGGCCGCAGTCCTCTTTCACCCTGTTTCGAGGTTCTGGCCGCCGGAGTCCTGCCATGTGCTGCAGGACGAAAAGCCTTTCTGCGGGACGGGGTCCTCTGACCGTCCCGCCGTATTTATTCCAGTACGATGATGACCTATCCATGACAGACATCCGCACGGAGAACGAGATCAAGCTTTACTCCGACGGCGGGATCTTCGCCTTTTCGGAAGACCCAGCGGATGCGATGAGGATGATAGGGGCCGTCCTTTCGAAAACCGGATTCCGGTGTGGGGAGCGGGAGGATATCCGCTACATCGACGATTACTACACCGATGTCGGAGATACGTTCGATTCGAAGCACGTCTCGCTCAGATACAGGGATTCGGGGATGATGGGTGCGGTCATCCTCAAGCTTCCGGGGGTCACCAACGGTATGGGGCTGTCCAGGAGGCAGGTGAAGACGGAGGTACTCAACATCCCGGGAATGGACCGCATCAAGGCCCTGCAGGACCACGCCGACAGGTATCTGGGTCATTATGACATAGATCCCATCCCCAAGGTCCGTGTGGATGTGTCCCGGATAAGATGTCCCGTCCGTTCCGAGGCGATGGGATACACCATGGACTTCGACAGGGTGGTCTTCCGCGACCCGGCCACGGGGAAGAGGAGCGTACCGGTCTACGAACTGGAGTTCGAGTCCATGGACCGCCCCATAGGCGACGACCGTCAGATGATGAGGCTGGTCTCGACCCTCGTCGATGACTACCTGTTCTCGGAGGAGAAGGTGAGCAAGTACGTCCGCGGACGTGCCTGGGTCAGGAGTCTGGCACATCGTGTCTGACCGTGGCGGTATCAGCGGATGAAGTGGGTGGGGGTCCACTTCTCGTACACGGGCATAGATATGCCGGCCTTCCTGCCGGCCTCCATGCACTTCAGGACCCATGCGATGTTCTGGGCCAAAGTGCGCATGGTCTGCAGCCCTTCCTCGTCCTTCATGACGTCCTCGGGGGTGAACCCGTGGATCTGGTTCCAGTACTGGGATCCAGGGACCACCATGTTGCACATGAGGAAGTACTGGTTCATGCGCTGGAAGGCGGCGGAGTCCCCTCCGCGCCTGCAGTTGACGACGGCCGCGGCGACCTTCCCGTACATCCTCTTCTGATTGGAGTAGAACAGACGGTCCATCCACGAGCACAGCTGTCCGTCCGGACCGGAGTAGTACACGGGCGATCCGAAGACTATGCCGTCGAACTCGTCCAGTCTGTCCCCGATATCGTTCACGGAATCCTCGATGACGCAGCGTCTGCCCTTCCTGCAGGCGCCGCAGCCTCTGCAGCCCGGTATATCCCCGGTGCCGATCCAGAAGAGCTCAGTCTCCACCCCTTCCTCCTCGAGCTTCCCGGCGACCTCCGAGAGGCCCGTGTAGGTGCAGCCCCTCTCATGGGGGCTTCCGTTGACCAGAAGTACCTTCATGGTCACTGTGGAAGCGGACGGCGGATTAAAAGGATGTCTACACGGGATCCCCGGTGCAATGTATTTCAAAGATGCCCGACAATATACGGAGCATATGTCCGACTGTCTTCTGCTCATAGACGTACAGAAGGGATTCGTCACCGAGAGGACGGAATACGTGGTCCCGAGGCTGAAGGAGCTCGTACGCATGGGATTCGACCACATCGTGGCCACCAAGTTCGTCAACAGGCCAGGTTCCCCCTTCGTCAGGCACATGGGATGGAGGGGGATGATGTCCTCTCCCGACACCGACGTCCTGGATTTCGTGGAGGAGGCCGCCGACGGGGTGGAGGAGAAGAACGGTTACTCCGCAGTGTGCCAGAGGATCAACGACTACTTCCACGAGAACGGGGTGGACCGGGTGTACATAGCGGGACTGGATTCCGACTGCTGCGTCCTGAAGAACGCGGCGGACTTCTTCGACCTCGGCTATGACGTGACGGTGCTGATGTATTATACGGCGTCCAACGGAGGGGAGGATAGCGTGAAGGCCGCGAGGACGGTCCTGTCGAGGATGATCGGCGAGGACCACGTGGTGGACGGGAGATTGGACGCGGATTGATCCTCCGCTACATTACATCCGGTGTGCGTCTCGTCCGAACGGTGTGGATGCGGGACATATATAACTTTTCCTGCATTAAAAAGCAGTCTCTTGCTGACCATGTTCGATCAACGGAATATGGCTTTCGCTAACGAAGTACAAAATACGACCCATATCCGGTCGAGTCTGAATTCCCGACATGCCATTTTCCTAAACCCTCGGTCAAAGCCGCTGGACGATGTCGGTCTTGAATTTCGATAACTGCCTAAGTTTTTGTACGGGGTCGGAGCCTCAAAAAATGTCCCCGGTCTTGTATCTAACTTCTTACGGGTCTCCGGAACAACCTACCATGGGATGTCCCGATGAGAATCGGGGCTTCGACGGCGGGTGGGGACCGTGGCCCCACCCCCGTGTCGAAGACCGTCTTCCCTGATGGATCTCCGGAAAATCATGCCTCCGGATGGAACCTGTACTCATCTTTCCTCGTCAGGATGGCCCAGATCATACAGGTCGGCTTCCCGGCAGCCGCAGTCACCGCGCACCGGTGGGCTTTCGTTTTCTTCAAACGCCGGTAGGATTGCGACAGGCTGCCGTCCGGACAGTATGACGAATGTTTGATGGCCGCACCTGCGATATATCTCCTCACAAGCGGGTCGCCTTCCTTCGTGATGTGTCCTTTCTTCACGTTGCCGGCGGATTCGCGGTAGGCCTCGGCGGTGCATGCTGCGAACCGGGGGATGTCTTCGGCGGTCATGATATGGAGGCCGCCGAGGTCTTGTATGGGTCTTCCTGTCATTGTCGGAAGGAAGTATCCGGGTGGAAGGCGTATAATGTTTTTCACGGAGGGGACGGTTTATCCCTGTATTCTAGACCGGTCTTCTTACGTCGTATGTAGATACGGGATTATAGTTGATAAATCAACTATAATCCAATCCGCAACGATCTGGAACAATGGAAAGGATGTGAAGAACCGACATGAGTGGGGCTGCCCGGATTTGAACCGGGGTCAATAGGTCCCGAACCTACAAGGATACCAAGCTACCCCACAGCCCCACGCTGGTAAGTCCCCCGATTCGCTCTATTGATAAAAAGTTTGTTCCGTCGAAGTGTGTAGATCCTCATCTTCAAGTCTGCGTATGTCGATTGGAGAAGGCTGTATGGATGTATATGCCGTACGTTTCATACGATTGCTGGGTATTACTGCGTTCGCCTTACTTTTCATACGTCTATCGTCGATTTATATTCCTAAGTTTATAAAGAATTGTGCATCGCCATTATATAGGGATTGAACTATCCTTTTTGATAATGAAGGGAATCATCCTTGCCGCCGGCAAGGGCACTCGTTTATATCCGGCGAGCCAGCACGTATCGAAGGTACTCCTTCCCGTGTATGACAAGCCGATGATCTATTATCCGCTGTCCGCTCTGATGAGCGCGGGCATCACCGAGATAATGGTCATCACCAGTAAGGATGACAGGATGTATTTCAAAAGGCTCCTGGGGGACGGGTCCCAGTTCGGGATCAAGCTGAAGTACGCCGTACAGAAGGTACAGAGGGGGATCGCCGATGCGTTCCTCCTCGCGGAACGTTTCATCGACGGCGGAAGTGTCGCACTCGCACTCGGCGACAACATATTCTGCGGCGACGATATGGACGAGCTCCTGGCTGAGGCCATGGCCGAGTCCGACGGGGCCACCGTGTTCTGCAAGAAGGTGGCCGACCCCCACGCCTTCGGCGTGGCGGAACTGGATAAGGATGGGAAGGTCGTCTCCCTCGAGGAGAAGCCCGAGGAGCCCAAATCGGATATGGCGGTGACCGGCCTGTACTTTTATGACAAGGACGTCGTGAGGTTCGCCAAGAAGCTGAAGCCATCGGCGAGAGGCGAGCTGGAGATCACCGACATCAACAGGATGTACATGGAGGAGGGGAGACTTCATGCCATACCCCTTCCGGAGTCGGTCGCCTGGGCGGATACCGGCACCTTCGAGACCCTGCTTAAGGTCAGCAACTACATCCACGACGTGGAGAAGAACGGCAGGGCCATGGTGGGTTGTCCCGAGCAGGTGGCTTTGTCCAGAGGATACATCACCAAGAGGCAGCTTCTCGAATGGGTCTCCAAGTTCAAGGAGACCGCCTATTACAGTTTCGTCAAGGACCTCGCCAACGCGGAATGATGTCCTATGGATGTCTCGGGATATCTGAAGGCCATAGATACCGCGGATGCGGTGGCCTTCGATATCTTCGATACGCTTCTTGTGAGACCTTTCTTCCATCCGCACGACCTGTTCGGATTCCTGGAGGCCGAGAGCGGGCTGGAAGGATTCGCCGAGGCCCGGATAAGGGCGGAGAGGGAGGCCCGGAGGACGGACCCAGAGACGGACATCGACGGGATATACCGTTCTATAGATCCGAAGTATCTGGCACTCAAGGATGCGGAGATAGGGTCCGAGATATCGTTCTCCAGGGCCGATCCCGATATGGTCGAGGTCTTCGGATACGCCTCGGAAAAAGGGAAGAATATCGTTCTCGTTTCCGACATGTATCTTCCCTCGGACATCCTGGAGAGGATGGTATCCAAGAACGGTTTCTCCGGTCATTCCAAGATTTACGTATCCACGGAGACCAAGGTATCCAAACGCAGCGGACTCATGTACGATACGGTCCTGGGGGATCTGGGTCTTCCTCCGTCCAAGGTACTGGTGATCGGCGACAACAGGCATGCCGACTGCGATTCCGCCATTTCCAAGGGTTTGAAGGCGATGCGTTGGATCCCGATGAAGGAGAGGTATGCCGCAAGCCACCGGCATGAGATGAGGTTTTTGAAAAGATATCCCGGATATGAGTCGTCTGTCATCGTTGCGATGGATATGCTGGGATGGGTGGAACATCCGGATGAGACATACTGGCACATGGTGTCGAGGCGTTTCGGCGGACCCATGAATATCATGTTCGCGAAGTTCGTCATGGACAATTCGGAGGACATGGACAAGCTGGTTTTCTTCTCCCGCGACGGTTACATGCCGATGAAGGTGTACGAGGCCTTGGGAGGGAAAAAGCCGTTTGTCTATCTGCACACCTCTCGGATGATCGCCAAGGTCTTCGGAAGGAGGGACCTGTCAGACAGGGATACGGTGTTGTCGCTTATGGCATATCTCCGGGACAGCGGCCGGTATCGGGATATCGAGGTTCCTGGGAAATCAGAATACAGGCGTTTTGCCGAGGAGAACAGGGAGGTTCTGGAGAGGATCATGGCGGAGGGACATGCCCGTTATGATAATTATCTGAAGAGGACCGTAGGCGATGCAGGGAAGATCATGCTGGCGGATGCCACGACTATGAAATTCACTTCCCAGGGGGACGTGGAGAGGTATCTGGATCATGTGGATGTCACCGGTTGCTATTATGCGGTGACCGCGGAAGGGAAAAAGAAACATCTGGCATATTGCGACCGTTCCCGCCAGCACCTGTGCTCTTCATATGTCAATCTGGCGGAATATTTTCTGGGAAGCGGGGAGAGGCCGCTGTTGGACATAGGGGATGACGGCAGACCTGTGTTCGAGGAGGATGTCCCGAACGACGAGACCATTCGTATAAGGGCGTTCCCGCAGATGTATGACGGGATATTGGACTGTACCGGATCCTATTCCGAGATGTTCGGAGACCGCATCCCTTCCGTATCGGGGAAGGTCATGGACGGGTGGATGGATGTCCTCATGGCAGAGGAGAGCGGTAACGACCCGAACACCCTTTCCGGGATAAAATGGGCTGTGAATACCCAGCATAGCATATACAAGCATCTGATCCTGAGGTTGTCGGACATCCCCGGTGTCATCATCATGAAGATCGGAGAGGTTCTCTATTCCCATAGGAAAAGGTGATGTGCCAGACCTTGCAATCGTCGACGTCCGCACAATATTATTTTAAATGCATACATACTCTGTCAAAATAACATAAGCGTTTTTTGGAGTATTTGGGGGGAGCTCGAATGATGGATTTCGATACCGATTCGTTGAATAAGATGGCCGAGGAGATTTCGGGGTTTACCGATGATCTCTCCGAGGCGATCGCCGTGGATTCCTGTGTAAGGAAGAGATACAAACATGTTCTGATATGCGGTATGAGTGCTTCCGCCATAGGTGGTGCGATATTCGCCGATTCCATGTACTACTCCTCCAAAGTCTCCGTAGATGTCGCCAAGACCATGTATCTTCCCGAGTGGGTGGACAAGGACACCCTCTTCGTGGCCTGCAGCTATTCCGGCGAGACCTACGAGACCATATTTATGTACAAACTCGCACTCGACGCAGGTCTCGATGTCGTAGCGGTCACCCACGGAGGTACCCTGAAGGAGCTTTCCGAACAGAACGGGAATCCCATGATCCTGATCGAAGGAAGACCCATGCAGCCCCGCAGTGCCATCGGGTGGTTCATCGGGACTCTTGCTGCGATCATCGAAGATGCCGGAGGTCCAGGTCTCAGACATCAGATAAAGTCCATGCTTCCCAGACTTAGGGGGTACAGGAAGGAGATGGAAGCGGAGGACGGTATCGCCTGGAGGATCGCGAAGGACCTGGAGGGCCACGTCCCCGTCG
>ERZ779888.3304-NODE-3304-length-11993-cov-3.197353_pt1 | contig 11993 bp, 13 predicted proteins | sample MGYA00511245_ERZ779888 | MGnify/ENA primary metagenome ERZ779888 (study PRJEB29588, sample SAMEA2155255) | human gut metagenome | biome: human gut; feature: human-associated habitat; material: faeces | place: Denmark | collected 2008/2010 ... | reverse complement strand
AGTCCAACAACTTGTCATCTCTCATAAATGCCTCCTTTTCCGGACACGTTTTACCGAAAAAGGGCGCAAAAAAGAAGGGGCCGTTTTGTCCCTTTCGGAAAAACGGCCCCTAATTTGGTGTGAGATTGTTACATGGTCATCTCCGGTTCATGTTCTGGCTGGCTGTATTCGTAGATGACCTCTTGCCCATTCCTGGCTGCATAGCCATGGTCTGTTGTGGACAGGCCATATTTTGCCATATGATGCTGGGCGTAGGCTACAGAGTCAAAGCACTGGTTGAGCAGCGGATCCTGGCCAAGTACACCCTCCTTTCGGGCCAAGTCCATGCCATACTGCGCAAGATCAACCCCGCGGGGAATATATTCGTAGCAATGGAGGTTTTGGGCGAGATCCAGTGCCAAATCCAGGCGGTGACAGTCTTCCAACTCCATGACACACATCCATTTTTCCAACCAGTGGGGTTCTCCCTGCCCCTGTTCCGCCCAGACATAGCCGAAGTCAATGGCGTGGCGAACCAGCTCTCCGGCTGAGTCGTACTGGTAAAGGATATCCGTCAGCTGGGGCAGACAGCAGTCCACCTCCAGCGCGATGCACTCGCTGAGGCTCTCTGCCTGTAGCTCGTCCAACCCCAGTAGGAGTTCGTCCGGGTGGTTTGAGTCAATGTACTCGCCGGAATCCGGGAAGCCCACCCAGACCCCCTCCATATTGCTCCGGCTGGCCAGTTTAATTCGGATGGCATACTCGCCGGTGACCGGCTGGAGGGTGGGATCTTCCTCTACAAGGGGATCTGCCATTTTACGCACATAGTGGCCACTGCAAAAGGCTCCATTCTGTGACTGGTGGTAGGCACCCCCCAAATGCTCCGCATCCAAGAACGGCCGAGCGGCGGTTGAAGGGTGCTCCATGTTCTCCATGACGAACTTTCCCAGTGCGGCCTCATCTCCCGCGCCATAGAAAAGGTCATAGCAATCCAGCTGGGATGCGATCCGCATCACATGGCCGATCTCTTGGGGCTTCTCCAGCTCTACCGCCCCTTGGAACAGGATTTTCTCTTTCTCTGTCATATTGGAAAAGCGCCGTTCCAGCCAATCATGCTCCGGTTTTGTAACATAGAAGCCGTCCAGCTTATCAAAGAGGGCGGCGTTTTGATCTGACATCGCTCACATCATCTCCAGTCCTTGTCCTATTTCCTGTTCCGGCTGAAATACCGGGAGAGGCTGGCCGTCCTTTCTGCGGATTAAGCCATAGTCGGTGATGGCACCCAGCCGATCATCCAGCATCCTCTGGCCGATCTGCGCCGCCTGGGGCGTCTGGAACAGCTCCTCCGGAAGATCCGGGTATTTCTCCTGAAGAGCCAGTTCCGCATAACCCCAGGTCTGTGCCACCTCGGGGAGCAGTTCATACTGCTCCGCTTTCTCCAGAAGCTGAGCAGCGCTGGTCAAATCCGGCTGGCCTCCGGCTGCCAGGAGCGCCTTATAACGGACGAACTCCGCCTCCCCCCAGATTCGTTCCTGCTTTGCCAGCTGTCGGGCAAAATCATTGACCTCCTCCAAGCCGTCATCCTCCAGAGTGTCATTGATGACATCCCGCAGGGAGGGGATCAGGCAGTCTATACAGTGGAAGGCACACTCCTTTGTAGAAACGGCATCCACAGCCCCCACTGCCCGCCAGATACCGGCATCCACCGCAGGGAGATCCAGCACCGCGGTTTTATCGTTATCGTACTGGGGATCATTGAAAAAGCCTTTGGAGACCTCCAGCACCACCGGGGCGCCGGAGCGGTGGAAGTAGGCCACTTCGCCGGGGCGGTACACATAAACAGGCTTGATCTCGCTGCCCAGTTCCACATAGCCGCAATCAGTAAACACACCGCCATGATCCTCCTGATGCTGCTCTCCCAGTAATTCCAGCAGTCTTTCCCGAAAGCCGCTGTTTTCCTCTGTGGTGTCCAGCAGAGCCATTGCCGCATCCGAGAGCATCTCACTCGCATACAAAAATTCCCCAAGTTCCTCATGATTGAAAACCTGGGGCGCAAAACAGCATGCGTCGGTATTGTAGGTCAGGTTGATGAGCCGCTCCAGAGGGACAGGTCCGCTGTGGTGCTCCTGTTCCATCTTCAGGAGGGCTTCCATTCCCGACCGCTGATCCTCGGTCAATATGGCGAGACGCTGGGCAAACAGATTGAGGTCATACAGGTTGACATTCTCTCCGATCATGCCGCGTTGCAGGCCCTTGCAGCGGATGCCGGTCAATTCGTTTTTACAGGATCTGCCGTCCTTAATTCGTGCCTTTTGGAGTGCGTCGTTAAATTCCGCCCAGCTCGCCGGCATCTCCATAACAGTGGCTGTTTCATACCCTTTGGGGCTGCCATTGCTGATCTCCACCTCGAAAATCGGCTTACCCAAGCTTCATCCCTCCCCACATCTTTTGAGTTAGTCAAGAGTCATTTCTCCCGTCGGCCCCCGCTCCAAAGCATTGGATTGCTCTATTTGAGGATACAGATCATTCACCACTTCCATCACTGCGTTCAGCTCTTTGTACCGGGCGATATTTTTCAGATCCCCCAAGTGGCAATACACCTCGCCGTCCCAGCCTATGGCGCAATGAGTTGCCTTTCTGCCGCGCACCTTTTCGGCTGTCACTTCGAGAAGTCCGTCTTCGCTGATCCGTGTGGTAAAGCCTATTTCCTTCAAACGCTCCGACAACTTCTCATAGAACTGCTCTGTTGCTTTGTTAAGGCTCATTTCACATACCTCCCATTTGAAATGTTTCCTGTCCATATGCCTTCGGATCGGCCCCCGGCACACCCCAGCCAGCCATACTGCCAACTTCCATAGCCTGTCGCTGGATAGGGCTGACGCCCAGCTTTTCATTCAGCTCGTTCGCCAGTTCCACATTTTGTTCCTTATCGCCGGTGTCCCACTCGGAGGGATAGTAGCCAGTCTCGCCCCGCTTGATGCAGATGAGCTGGCCGGTGGTTTTCAAAGTCGAGAAGCACAGCTCCGGCAAGTCCTCGGCTACTTTAGCAGCAAACTGCTCCTGTTCGGTCTGGATACTCCAGCCATCTGGCTGCCAGAGGTGAACATACAGTTCGCCGCCGTCCATCTCAATGGGCCGCTGCTCGAAGCCCTCGCCCCAGCCATCTGAGGCTTGGCCACCGATGTACTCTTTTAAAATGGTGAGTTCCTCTGGGGTCAGCTCACCGGCCACCCGGCACTCCGCCACGCCCCAGAGCCGGCCATTTCTGGCCTCAACGGTGAATACCGCCGAGCGAACCTTATGGTCCACACTGTCACCCTCGTCATACCAGCGCATAAGGCCGCGCTCGGCCTCCTCTGGCATCCGGTTTTTTACCAAGGCAGACAGAATGCTACCCTCATGATCCATGAGGGTGCGGCCGTCCCACTCCTCGCCGTATTCCGACATATCCCCCCACTCATCCCGTCCATAGAAGTCGGCGGTGATGGGCATATACAGCTTGAGCGTTTGAGGCTCCGGCGGATAGATTGAGAAGCGGTCTTTGCCCAGTACCAGGGCCACAGTACGGCCATTGTCCCACTTCACATGGAACTGCCCGGCGTCATCAATAAAGTCCAGTTTCCCGGTGCTGCCGGGGGGCAGGGGGCGTGGGTCGGCGCCCATCTCTGTCAGCCGGATGCGGGAATCCTTTGGGTACTGCTCCCGAAGGAAAACAAGCCACTCTCTTGGTACACTTTGCATTTATATTCCTCCATACATTTCTTGTTCGATATTATCTTCTTCGAGATCTTCATCCCACTCCTCTCCGGTCAACCCGAGTGCTTCCATCAATTCCGCATCCGGCTCTGCGAGATGGATCGTGTCGTTCTCAAGATCCTCTTTCAGATCCCTCCACTCGTACTCCTCACCCACAGGGAAGTAGAGCCACTTCCCGTCCTGGTTGAATATATAGGTGTACTCGATCCCTTCGTATTCCGGTTCAATCAGTTCTTCACGGGTCATTTCGGCCGCTTCACAGCCGCTAAGTTCCATATCTCTCCGCATAGCGACTGTGACCCCAGGCTGCGGAGCATCTGCCGTATGGGGCGTCTGAGGAGTAGGCTCTATTTTTTCACAGAGTACTTCCAAATCGCCTAACGCGAGCAGCGCGTCAACTCGCTCCGGAGTATTGTAATGCTTCACCAATGTTGCGCCATTATCATCTGGATAGCCATCGTAATGGCAAAAGATCGTCAGATATTGATCCTCGCCTATCTGTTTTGCGATAATGCTCCGTGTACTCAACTACATTCCTCCCACTCTTAGGCCCATATCCGGCTGATCGAATTGTTGATGGAGCCGCTCCACTGCTTCCACCACCACAGGGTCTGACCGGAAACTTTCCAGTTTTTCGTGATCCGTGAAAAAATATTGCTCACCGTTTTGGAAATGGACAAAATCCACCGTGGCGATACCGTCCTTGGTAACACCCAGCCGTTTTTCACTGGTATCGCTGCCCTGGTAGACCTGGATCGCTTCCTCCAGGGTCAGGTCTTGCCTGATCTTCTCCTGTGGGGTATTGGTATCGGTCATGACAAACCAGGCATAGGTATGGGGACGTCCTGGATCTGCGGCAGCCTGGAGCTGGCGCAGACCTTCCTCCGTTACCCCATAGTTACAGGCGTGGCGGGGATTATCCTCGCCGGCAAAATCCAGCAGGATATCGTCCACCGCTTTTTTGACCTCTGGATCGTTTGTCAGTGTTTCAAAGCGGAAGCCTGTTGTGTCCCGGATGGGCAGTTCCTCCCGAATGGTCTGGAGGAACGCCGTAGGATCTGTAAACTCCTGCTGCTCACCGCTGGCATAGGCTACCCGGCCAGCCAATGGTTTCTCCGCGTGGACCGTGCCTTGCCGCTGAACATTGAGATCGAAGATGGTCAGGTATGCCTGATAGTCTCCTTGAACAGGATTGCAGCGAAGAGAGTAACGGTAGCCTTCCGTCTCAATGATGTAGCCATAATTCTGCACCCAGCCGCCATCGATTTTACCACCGTGGCTTTCGCAGTACCGAGTCATAGCGTTATAGTCCTTCAAGACGCTTGCCCGCAGCTCGTCCACTACCTCCTGCAGCTCCGCTTTGAACGCAGTGTTGTTTAGTTTCTCCGGCCCTCTGGGGTGCCAGGTGTGCCAGAAATCCTTTCCGCTGCGGCCAAAGTCCATACGGACATGCCCGATGGCGCCCAGTGTTGTGTCCTGTTCAGGTGTCTGGGCATAAAAAATGCCCGCTTCCTCGGGCGAAGCGGGTCGGATGGCAAATGTATGATTGCGAAGGGGATATTCAAGACTGTTGTTCCGGCAGTAATCCCGTAGTGTCATAGTCTCTCCGAGCAGAAGGAACTGCCCATTCACTCTGCGGGATATTGTGTCGGCCCGTTTCAGGGGAACAGGGGAAAGGACGGAGCCGATAGGATTTACATAGGCGTGGTCTGATAGTGCGACGGGTTTCTTGGCATCGCGGACACTACCTCTCAGTTCGTAGTAATACCAACCTTCCGGAACCTCCTCCCGCGGGATTCTTTGGGAAGCAAACAACACCGGCCTGCCGAACAATATGGCTGATCGTAAGGGATCGGTTTTGATATTGATACTCATAGCGTGCCTCCATTCGATTTTGCAGCAACAACAAATACCACAGATGGCTTCACAAGTCTACTGTTTTTTACAGCATCTGCATGGTCTGGCCGCTGTCCTGCTCTTGGTCTATCATGTGGGCTTGTGCCAAATTGGTGAGATAGTGCGGGTCCACGATGACTTCTGCCTCGTTTCGCCCCAGGAATATCGCATGGATATGAGCCTTTTCAATCTGCGCCTGATATACCTGCCCATGTGATCTGTACCGATGGGCGAACCACTCTGCCGTATCGCGGTCCAGGCTCCAGGACAGGCCCTTCACCATTTTGGCGTTGTAAGGTGTCACACCCCGGTAGACCATCACAAGATCCGGTAGTTCCTCGTATACCTGCAGTTCCTCCTTATCCATCAGCAGAGAGGGGGAGACTGACCGGAACAGGGCCAGCAGTTCCCGTCGGCTCAGGTTGGGGTCGCTGTTGGGGGCCTCGCAGGTAACCCAGGCAAAGCTAAGTGCCGAGGCCGCATCTCTTTCTGAGAGATATCCTACCGCGTGCTTGAGGAAAGCCAGGCGGTAGGACTTGGTAACCATGTAAAAGAGCTGATTTGAGGACTCCGCTTTCTGGATGTTCTGTGCCATCTGTCCCCGCCAGCAATCTAATGCCTGTTGGTTGTTGAGCAGGTCAGCGGGTTGGATAGAGTTGTTTTCATCCCGGATGGCTGTGATACCGCTGTCGGTAAAAGGATGCTTGACCACCAGAGGCGACATCTTTGTTGGCTGGATTTCCAGGTACAAAAATGTGTGTGCCAAAGATTTCAGGGCAGTCAAGTCGGTTTCATCTGGCCAGCAAGCGTTCCATCTCTTACCTTTCTTTTCTTCCATATTGTGTCCTTCCTTAAATCCCCTGGCAAAGTTGATTCTGCACCTCGAAGGGCTGGCTCAGACGGCACACCGCACCGTATTCCGTCTGATGAACACCGTCCTCTTTCATGGAGTCTTTACAAAAACTGTTCGGAATCCATATAGCCGTTTATGACTCTATCAGATCCTCATCGTCTCATAATGCCATTGCGGGTCCATCCTCCTGCGAGGTAAAGGGCTCTCTGATCCGTTTGACCAAGCCGAAATCAGTCCTTCTTACGCCGTCCTCCTGCATATAAAAGTTGCCCAGCGCCTCGAAATCCGTAAAGCCATCGAGCGTAGAGATCAGCTCCTCATCCGCCCCGAACTGCTCAAGTACCTGTTTCCCATATTCCTCCGGGTCATCCGGTACACGCTCGTAGTCATCCAGTTCGATGGAAAACCTCAAAGCCTCCTGAAGCGTTGCCGGCCGTTCCACCTCGAGGACAGAGAGGTACTTCAGCAACGCGCCGTCCTCCTGATCCATTATCCGGATATTTTCCGCCAACTCGTCCAATTGCTCCAGTCTCAGATCCATCCCCTGCAGAGGAAGATATTCCCCCAGATAGGGCCGCAGGGCCTCCGCCCGAACGAGTTTCGCCATATTGAGGCTGTCCACTCCCAGAAGCTGTCTGGCGCTCTCCAATTGCTCAAAGGTCGCAGGCAGAGTGATCTGCGCCGTTTCGCTCTGTACACGAACAGGGCAGGGGTTTTCCAGCCATATCCGAAAAACGCCGTCAAATTTCTCCTTCTCCAAAAGTTCAGGTGTCTTTTTCTGCACATAACTGCCGTTGGAATATGCTCCGCCATGCTTTTCCCGGTATTCAGCCCCCACATGGGCATAATTGATATACGGTTTGAACCGCTCCGGGAATGGTGTGATTCCCTTGTCCACAAGGTAGACGCCCAATTCTGAATCAGACGACACATTGTTGACGAGCATATACTCATCCAGCCTGTTCGCTACGGCAAGGAGTTTGTCCAAGCCTTCGGCGCGTTCCGCTTCCAATGCTCCGGAAAAGATAGTGGCTTTCGCCGGAGAAAGCGCCTCTGTGTATTCCGCCAGCTTTTGTAGTTTTTGAAACTGCTCTGAATCTTCTACATTCACATCATAGAGGCGTCGGTAAACGCCCGGTACATTGCTGCTCACATCCAGGAGGGTGGTGGTTGTGGTATCGAGGCTGATCCCGTCCAGAGCGACAAAAGCCTCCCCAATCTCAGCGGGACTGGCGGGCAGCTGCAGACGGACAGTTTCTTTTCCTTTTCCACGGCTCAGAGTCAACAAAATCATTTTTACATTCCTCCCATCTGAAATTCCTGTTCCCGCTGGTGTTGTTCTGCCGGATCGCTGGCCATCAGTTCCTTCAGAGGCAGTGTGCCGCGGTAGGCGATATATCCCCGCTCCGTGAAGGCGCCGGCTTCCTGCTCCATACGGAGTTTTCCGTAACGCGCATAATCATAGAACTCATCCAGATTGGGGTCATATTCATAATGGCCGGAGTCCTGGATCATATATCTGCCATATTCGGCGGGGGTGCGGACCTTGGGTGCAAATTCAAACAGCTCCAGATTTTCAGCCAGTTTGCGGATTTCACCGGCACACTCCGGCTTGGCCATCTCCATGACCGCCGCCAGCTTTTTCTGCTCCAAATCTGATAGAGCGGCGATGGCCGCCGCCATATCATTCAGGGCAAACAGGTCTTCCTGCTGTCCCTCCAGCACCTCCTCCACCTCGGGTGGAAGCATACTGTCCTCATACTAGATGCAGGCATTGTGGATGTCAACGCCTGAACGCGCAATTCCGCGTCGGAGCTGCTGCTCGGAGCAGGGCAGAAGCAGCCATGTGATTTGATCCGTGTTTTCCGGCTCCTGCCGGGAGGAAAGCCCAACCGCCAGCAGGTTCGGCTGGTAGTGGTAACAGGGGAAGTGGCGGCCGTCATAGAGCTGCTCCAGTTTCATCCCGTTATCATAGACCACGCCATAGGGGGTAATCCTTCCCTCGGTATGATTGAGGATCAGGTCCAGAGCGAACTTGCGGCCATCCAGCCGCTCGAGTTCCTCGATTCTGCAGGCCCCGCCTTGCATCGTCATGTAGTGCTGCCGCCCAATGGCGTCCAGGTCGGAGAAGTCTGTGATGACCGTGGCCTGCTGGCAGCAAAAGGTCAGATTGATGAAATCCTTTATATTTGAGACGCCCAATTTACAGGCTATTCCCTGGAACTGGGCAGCCTCACCGTCATCAAAGCTGTCCAGGCGTTTGGCCAGATAGTCCAGCTCATCAAAGTTGACCAATGAACCAACCAGCCTGTTCAGTACAGTATAGAAGCTGTCCAGTTCATCCATCCTGCAATCCTGCCGGAGCGTGTCACCGATTTCCAATGGCTCCAGCAGTTCTATCATGCGGTCATATTCTTCATCAGGGACAGGGAATGGAATCGTAATCTGCCCATATTCCGGATGTTTGGCGCTGCTTAGTACCGCTTTCAGCACATAGCCCATTCTGCTGCCTCCTTACCCACATTCATGACCGCCTTTCCATATCTGGCAATCAGGGTTGCGTAAATAATATTGTGGAAGTCCAGATCACTCACCAGTTTTGGGTGTGCCAGATCTTCCGCCTCCATGGGGGGCTTCAGGTCATACAGCCGTCTGGCGGAATAAAAGACGGGGTAATCCTGTATCGCAAATCCATGGGGTTGGGGTACAATGCGGCTGAAATCAATGGAATCGTGTGAAAGAGCGGAGAGAGCCGGTTGCCAGAGCCGCTCCTTTGGGGCGAGGAGATAGAGCGCCGCCAGATAGCCGGGAGGCGCGTCATCCCATACCCTGTCTGCAAAGAGGCTCCTGAGTTGGCCGGATACTGCATGCAGGACTGCCTGATCCGGCCCGCTCCAATCCACAGCCTGAATCCTCTTGTACAAACCGGCATGAGGGATGTGTGCGAAACATTCCAGAATCAAATCCCGGTACCCAATCGCACCGGACTTCAGACGCTCCCCGATATACGGACAGGTGGGGACTTGACAGGATCGGCGGCGGTAATGCAGGCAGTACCGGCAATCCACATCCTCCGGACTGTAATGGAATCGGTTGAGAATCATGATCCCACTGCCGCGCCGCTGGAAGCCGGGGACGCTCATCATCATACGCTCCAGATCGGCTCGGGGGGTATCCTGAGCGAAATATCTTGTCATGGCACACTCCTTCTTTCGAAACAAAAAAGCGGGAGCCGCTTATGCTGCACAGTGTGTGCAGACGCGGCCCCCGCTTTTTCTGATGTCACATATCCATTTGTGGCTCCTGTGCTTGTCCCTGTTCCAGTCTGTCCGCCAGGTCTGGGACAATGTATTCGATCTTCGTCCTTGCGGTCTGCATGGCTTTGAGATGTCCATCTTCCAGCTCCGGACCTTCATCCAGCAGGTAGTCTGCGGCCCGGTAGAGTTCAGTTAACTCCTCCGGTGAGAAAAGCTGGGCCTTGGAGATCAGCCCGGAGCGGACGGCGAAGTCCTGCTTGGCCCTGCAAAAATCTTCATCATAATAATGTCCGTAGCTCACGCCGGTTCTGTTATAGTCCCAGATCCAAGTGACAAACTGATAGCCCCAGCCATTTTCCAACTCCCGGCCAGCCAGCACTGCGCCGCCAAAATCCGCCAGCAGATGGAATTTTTCGCTCAGACCGCTGATATGAAGGATGGGCGCAGTTTGAACCGCCTCAACATAAGTGTACACTTCATCTGCGGTCTGTGCGACTCTGTGGTACAGTTCACTGGCCTCCGGATTATTGCTTCCGGCAGGAAAAAGGAACACATCGGTTCCTGGAGCAACAAAGAGGACAGGCTGACCATGGAGAAAAATCTCCAGCCGCCTGTCCTCCACATTGGATGATTCAATTCCGCCTTCTCTCAGGCGCCGTGACAGTTCTTCGAAAAATTTATTGGACATAGCAACTCTCCTTCCTGTTACATTTCACCCATACACAGCCCAACACCTTGACTTTCCTCCTCGGGATCTGTTTCCTTTGGTGAATCTGCCACGCCATCCTGCATTGAATCTGTATTTTCACTTTGGGAATTCTCCTCTTGCAGCAGCCTTTGCGCCTGCAGGCATACCTCACGGAGTTCGCATCCCAGGTTACGATAAACTGTTTCAGTTGACGGTAAATGATTTTTGCTGCAAAAGTCTCTTGTTGCAGGAAACTTTCCGGTTTCTCGGTAGAAATTACATATACTTGTCAGGATCTTTTCAGGTGTCCACTTATGTGTTCTTTCGGCAGGTGTTCTCTCTGGAAAATATCGCTCAAAGATCGTTTGAAAACCCTCACCGGGAAAAGCCTCGTAGACAGTGCTTGTTCCTGGCAATTCATTTTTTGCTTTGAACTCCGCAGCTTTGGGAAAGCGGCCGGTGTTCGTGTAAAAGGTATCAATTGCTTTCAAAATGCTTTCTTGTGACCAGATTCGATTAGTATGCTCACGATGTGCTCTGGCGGACCAATTTCTATGGTATTCCGGGAAATATTGTTCATAGATTTCTGTGAGCCTCTGGCGGGGGAATAATTTGTAAAGTGTTGTTATTGCCGGAAGGTTATTTGCCCGACCATAATCACAGATTCTTGGCAGGCGGCCAGTCTTCTTACAATAGCTGCGGACGGCATGAATCGCACTTTCTTGTGTCCAAGGCTGTTTTACATTGATGTGAAAGTGTTTGCTTAAAAACCCCTCGTAACCACTGCGTCCGCCATATATTCTTCTTACTGTGTAAGAAGAGGGCATTTGCGGTAAGTGATCCAACTCTGAAAGGTTTGGTAAATATCCGTTTTGGTCCTGAAAACACTTTAGCTCATTCAAAAATTCATCTTCCGACCAGGTTGTGGACTTTGTTTGTGGATAGAAGGTGTCCCAATATTCGGCTGCCGTCATATTGAAGGTCACTTGGATTGTGTTATGAGACGGAAGACTGTTTTTAGCTACATGTTCAAGCATTTTGGGGCGTCTTTGGTATTTCTCATAAAAGGCGTCCGTCGCTGCTCGAATGCTTTCTCTCGTCCATTCACAACTCTTTCTTCCGCCGGTGATAGGCACATCTGGGAAGTTCTCCTTAGCGTACTGCTGATATGTCTGCCCGACTCTACTAATAAAAATTGGTGATGATGGTACCCCTGGAACAGTTGCATTAGAAGGAGGGAGCCTGTGATTTTTCACGATGTATTCGTTAAGCGCTTGAATACACTTTTCCCGTGTCCATTCTTTTCTCAATGGTTACACCTCATTTCTTTTATTTTTCCGTCTGTTGGGATGACAATAAAAAAGCGGAGATTCTATCATCGAATCTCCGCGTCAATAACTATATAGGATTGGTTTTTCTCCGGGATGGAAGGGAATCAGGTGTCCGTCCTCTTTGTATTTTCGTATGGATAAAACAATGACTCACACATTTGGCTTGTGTGAGTCATTGTTTTTGGTGGAGATAAGCGGGATCGAACCGCTGACCTCTTGAATGCCATTCAAGC
>ERZ779888.3303-NODE-3303-length-11993-cov-14.795024_pt1 | contig 11993 bp, 13 predicted proteins | sample MGYA00511245_ERZ779888 | MGnify/ENA primary metagenome ERZ779888 (study PRJEB29588, sample SAMEA2155255) | human gut metagenome | biome: human gut; feature: human-associated habitat; material: faeces | place: Denmark | collected 2008/2010 ... | reverse complement strand
CACTGTCGGCCGGCTGCACGGTGACGGCATCGTCGTCGGAGGCTGCCGCAGCGGGCCGGCCGGTCCGGGTTCCGCAGCCCGCCGCAAGGACGAGTACTGCAAACAGGTAAAACAGACGTTTCATACGCTGAACGGTTGAATTTTGATGTTTTCGGCGGCAAAATTACCCAAAAAAGCAAAAAGCCGGCTTTCGGCGGCCAACTTTTTTCCACGGGATCAGCGGCGGCCCGGGCGACAGCGATGCGGTGCAGGGCGACAGTGGCTATGGCGAGGTAGGCTACAGCGGCTCGGTTTTTGCAGCCCGGTTTTGGCGGCCTGGTTTCGGGACGACACAGGTTCCGGCGGCGATGCGGGGTTCCGGCGGCACAGGCCTTGCCCGGGCTCAACCTTCGCGTGCAATCATACGCGGGTCCGGCCCGGTGCCGCTGTCGGAGCCGGTTCCGTAAGCTGTCGCGAACAAAAACGAAGCACCCCGGGAATCTCCCGGGGTGCCTGTGTCCCTGCTGCCGTCGGCTCTTCCGAGCTGCCGGCGCAGCGTGTTCCGTGGTGCCTTATTTGGCGGCCTGCATGTTGTTCAGTGCGTAGGAGGTGTGCAGCAGCTTGGCGGCAGCGGGCTTCGCAGCGGCCTTGCATACGGCAGCGGCCTTCATCGAGCCCGTACCGGCAGCCCGGGTCATTGTGATATCGCCGGCTACATAGTAGGTGGGGAAATCCTGGCCGTAAATTGCATACTGGGTATCGCCCAGGGCGTATACCTCCAGCGAAAGGGCCTGGAAGGTGCCGCCGTCTGAAAGCTCACCCGTATAGCGCTGGCAGGTGACCTGATCCCCGTTCATGCGGAACGTGTAGGCGGGGTAGGAGCCCGTAACGAGCGAGTAATCCGAGCCGTTGATGAGGCAGTAGGCCGACCACGTCGGGGTGTATCCCTGACTCTCGGAACCTACGGCAACTCCCGCATAAACCTCGAGGTCGCCGTTCGCGTTGATCTCGCAGAGAGCCGGAAGCGAACTGTCCACCTGGCTCCAGCCGTAGAGAACCGTCAGCCCCTGCTCCTCCTTGATGGTGAAGTGGAGGTCCATGGGACGGTTCTCCTCATAGGCCACGTTCAGGGATTGTCCCTCCTTATACCATCTGAGCGAGCCGGTCGAGGTGGCATCCCATTCGCCGAGCCAGCTGCCGGTGTCGGAGCCGCCCGCAGCCTCCTTGGTCGTGAAGCTCTTCGTGGCAATGGCCGTCGTGACCGTTCCGTCCGTGTTGAGGCCGAACGCATAGGCTACATGTTCGGTCGAAGACTTGAGACCATTCGGATCCCATACGTCAACGCCCGTAGACAGCAGCTGCGAGAGAACCTGCTCGAGCGTCATGCCGTACTCCGCACCCATGGTCTCCAGGCTTTCGAGAAGAGCGGCGGTGAACACTTCATCGGAGGTGTGTATCTGGTCGTACAGGCTCTTCTCCATGCAGTCGAAGAAGTAGGTCTTGTCGTTGACCGACGGCGTGCAGGTGATGACTGCACTGCTGGCGGTGATGTCGGAGATGTCGAACGTAAAGGTCATCTCGTCCGTCGTGGGGTCTCCCTCCTCGATGGTAGCCGAAATCGTGGAATAGTCGGAATCGGTCCAATCGGTCGACGTGGACATAGCCTTGACCTTAACGGTATAGGTTCCCGGCTCCAGATCGGTGAAGGACACCGAAGTGGCGGTGGTGCTCTTCTCGGCTTCGGATCCGAATACATAGCTGTAACCGGATGCATTTTCTACAGCCTGCCAGCTGACGGTGAATCCGTCGCTGAGTTGCTCTGTCACGTTCAGGACAGGGGCCGACAACTTCGAGGCCTTGGAGTCGGTGTTCTCGTCTTTGTCGCAGGACGTCAATGCAAAGGCCAACAAGCCCGTGCAAAGAAATGCGAAGAGTTTGTTTTGCATGATGTTTTTAAGTTTATGGTGGTAAAACGTGTGTCCTCCGGTTCCCTGCCGGGAATATCCGCTGCTCCGGGACCGTTTCGGGATGAGGCTCCCGCGACGGGCAAAGACCAGTGGGATATTCGCAATATCCGGTCAAAAGCCATTTGACGATGAACAAATATAAGCAAAAAAATTACTTTTCCGCATAAACCGTCGTTTTTTTATGCCGTATACCCTGAATTTTGTCATCGAGAGGTGAAAGGCAGGCCTCCGGGGTTCCCGTCCCGGCCGGTGTCGGGAGCATTCGGTGGACCGTCGTGTTGAGGCCTGCATCGCCATCGCCCGGACTCCGGCGGAGATCACCGAATCGCCATACATATATTAAAGGGGCGGAAAAGCGACCGGTCGCTTTTCCGCCTTTCGGTGCCGGGCGGGCTTCTCACTTTGGCCCCTCCCGCGACATATTATTATTTGTGTGCGGCCTTGTCGGCGAAGTAGAGGTCCAGCAGCTCCTTGGCGGCGATGAACGAGGATATCTTGTCGTCGAGCACCCGCTTTTCGTACTCCCCGATGCGGGCCTCGACGGCCGGATCGTGGTAGAACGAGTTGCGCAGCACCTCGTTGATCGATTCGTACATCCAGTACTTGTTCTGCCGGTTGCGGTTGTGGCGGAAGTAGCCGTTGGCCTGGATATGGTCGAGGTACTCCTCGACCCCCTTCCATACCTCCTCCAGGCCGCTGCCCGTGACGGCCGACGAGGTGTAGACCTTGGGGCGCCAGCCCGATTCCGGTACGGGGAAGAGGCGCAGGGCCCCCTGGAACTGCGTCTTGGCCAGCTCGGCCTTGTGGATGTTCTCGCCGTCGGCCTTCGTGATGACCATCAGGTCGGCCATCTCCATGATGCCGCGCTTGATGCCCTGCAGCTCGTCGCCGGCACCCGAGATCTGCAACAGCATGAACAGGTCGACCATCGAGTGGACGGCCGTCTCGGACTGCCCGACCCCCACCGTCTCGATGAAGATCACGTCGAAGCCCGCCGCCTCGCACAGCACGATCGTCTCGCGCGTCTTGCGCGCCACGCCGCCCAGCGACCCGGCCGAGGGCGAGGGGCGGATGAAGACGTCGGGGTTGTGGCTGATGCTCTCCATGCGGGTCTTGTCGCCGAGGATCGAGCCGCCGCTGCGCTCCGACGAGGGGTCGATGGCCAGTACGGCCAGCTTGTGGCGCAGCGAGGTGACCATGTTGCCGATGGCCTCGATGAAGGTCGACTTGCCGGCGCCCGGTACACCCGTGATGCCGATGCGCACCGAATGCCCGGCGTGGGGCAGGCACTGCTCGATGATCTCCTGTGCCTGGGCGTAGTGGGCCGGGTTGCTCGACTCGATGAGCGTGATGGCCTGCGACAGCGTCGTGATGTTGCCCGCGAGGATTCCCTCGACGTATTCGGCCGTCGTGAGGTTGCGCCGGCGGCGGCGGACGAAATGGGGGTTGACGATCGGCTGGTTCTCGACCCCTTCGGTGACGTTCAGCGCCGTGTCGTGGTGCATGTCGGCGTACTCCTCCTTTTCAAAGTGGTGTATCTTGGTGAAGGACATCTCTACTGATTGGTTATTTGGTGAAACAGCTGTTTGTTCATCTGGAGCGAGTTGCCCATCCACAGCGTGCGCTTCCGGGCGTTGACGAGCACCCCGAAGGGGAGGTAGCTGACGCCGAAGGCCGCAAATCCCCGGCCGCCCTGGTCGAGCGCCACGGCGACGTGCGGCGAGAGGAGGGGCCGCAGCAGCGGAGCCACCTTCTCGACCGGCTCCTTCGTGACGACGATCAGGCGCAGGTCGCACTCCGCATCGTCGCAGAGCCGGCACAGGCGTTCGAGCGCGGCGTCCGACATCTCGTTGGCCGAGTGGTAGAACTCGATGTAGGTCGCCGCCGACGGCTCGGCGCGGTGTCCGTCAAGCCAGACGGTGTGCTTCATCTCGGGCACCCGTTCGCCGAGCGCGATGTTCTGGGCCGCGGCCTCGCCGAGCGATACCGCCATGACGAGCAGCAGGGCAAGCACGGTGTGTTTCATGGGACAATCGTATCTGCGGACGAAGATACGAATATTTTGCGGATTTGCCATACCCTGCGCTCTTTTTCGGCTGGCAGGCCCTTCCGGAGGCCTTTTCGGACGGGCGGCGACGGGCGGATTTTTCATTTTCCGCAGCGGGTCGTTCAAATTCTCCCCGGCGGGGCGCCGCAGCCCGCTTTCGTGCGAAAATATTGCCAAAAAAGTGCGCCAAAAATTGGCTATTCCGAAAAGATTCGCCTATCTTTGTGTTCGCAAAATAACAGCAAGCGAACAACTATCGGAAAATTCACTAAACTTTAATCTTTATTTGCTATGAAAGTTTCTCATATCGAGCATCTTGGCGTCGCAGTGAAGAGCCTGGATGAAGCCATTCCCTACTGGGAGAACGTTCTCGGCCTGAAGTGCTACGCCATCGAGGAGGTAGCCGACCAGAAGGTCCGCACGGCCTTCTTCATGCTGGGCCAGACGAAGATCGAGCTGCTGGAGCCGACCTCCGAGGACTCGACCATCGCCAAGTACATCGAGAACCGCGGCGTGGGCATTCACCACATGGCACTCGCCTGCGAGAACATCGAGGAGCAGCTTGCCGACGCCGAGGCCAAGGGCATCCGCCTGATCGACAAGACCCCGCGCAAGGGCGCCGAGGGGCTGACCATCGCCTTCCTGCACCCGAAATCGACCCAGGGCATCCTGACGGAGCTTTGCGAGAACAAGAACAAAAAATAACCGGATACGACCGTTCGTGCAACCCGTCCGTGCCTGCTGCGCGGACGGGTTCCCGCGGGTCGGGGCAACCCCTCGCGGCACGGAGGTCTCCAATCATGCAATCACTTAATCACACGTTATGAGCGATATTCAGAACAAGATCAGCCAGCTCATCGAAAACCGCGAAACCGCACGCCTGGGCGGCGGTCAGAAGGCAATCGACAAGCAGCACGAGAAGGGCAAGTACACGGCCCGCGAACGCATCCAGATGCTTCTGGACGAAGGCTCCTTCGAGGAGTTCGACATGTTCGTCACGCACCGTTGCTATGATTTCGGCATGGAGAAGAAGCATGCCTTCGGCGACGGTGTCGTAACCGGTTACGGCACGATCGCGGGACGTCTGGTGTACGTCTTCGCACAGGACTTCACCGTCACGGCCGGCTCGCTGTCGCTGTCGATGTCCGACAAGATCTGCAAGGTCATGGACATGGCCATGCGCAACGGTGCCCCCTGCATTGGCATGAATGACTCGGGCGGCGCCCGCATCCAGGAGGGTGTCAACGCCCTGGCCGGCTACGCCAACATTTTCCAGCGCAACGTCATGGCTTCGGGCGTCATCCCGCAGATCTCGGCCATCTTCGGCCCCTGCGCCGGCGGTGCCGTCTATTCGCCCGCGCTGACCGACTTCATCATCATGAAGAAGGAGACGTCGAACATGTTCCTCACGGGCCCGAAGGTCGTCAAGACCGTCACGGGCGAGAACGTCACGCAGGAGCAGCTGGGCGGCGCCGTGATGCACACGACCAAGTCGGGTGTGGCCCAGTTCGCCGTCGATACCGAGGAGGAGGGCATCGAGCTCATCAAGAAGCTCCTCTCGTACATGCCACAGAACAACATGGAGGATGCTCCGCTGGCCGTCTGCACGGACCGCATCGACCGTCTGGAGGATGCGCTCAACGAGATCATCCCCGACAACGCCAACAAGCCCTATGACATGGCCGAGGTGATCCGCGCCATCGTCGATAACGGCGAGTACCTCGAGTCGGCAGCCAACTACGCCAAGAACATCATCACCTGCTTTGCCCGCTTCAACGGACAGTCGGTGGGCATCATCGCCAACCAGCCGAAGTTCATGGCCGGCGTGCTCGACATCAACGCCAGCCGCAAGGCCGCCCGCTTCGTCCGCTTCTGCGACGCGTTCAACATTCCGCTCGTGACGCTGGTCGACGTGCCGGGCTTCCTGCCGGGTACGACCCAGGAGTACGGCGGCGTCATCACGCACGGTGCGAAGCTGCTCTTCGCCTACTGCGAGGCAACGGTGCCGAAGATCACCGTAACGCTGCGCAAGGCCTACGGCGGTGCCTACATCGTCATGTCGTCGAAGCACATCCGCGGCGACATCAACTACGCATGGCCGACGGCCGAGATCGCCGTGATGGGTGCCAGCGGCGCCGTCGAGGTGCTCTACGGCAAGGAGCTCAAGGAGCTGGCCGAGAAGCCCGAGGAGAAGGCCGCATTCATCGCCGAGAAGGAGAAGGAGTACAACGACAAGTTCTCGAACCCCTACAATGCCGCCCGCTACGGCTACATCGACGACGTGATCGAGCCGCGCAACACGCGCTTCCGCATCATCCGCGCCCTGCAGTCGCTCTCGACGAAGCGTCTGCAGAACCCGCCCAAGAAACACTCGAATATTCCTCTGTAACGAACCTGCACCATGAGAATGTTATCTGCAATGGATTGGGGCTGGTCCGAGATGCTGTGGGTTGCACTCATCAGCATCTGCCTGGTGTTCGTCGTGCTGGTGCTGCTGGTATGGATCATGAAGCTCTTCGGCTTCGTCTTCGTGCGGCGGCAGGAGGCCGAGTCCGCCGGCAAGCGCATCGTGCCGGGCCAGATCCACGAGGAGGAGATCGCAGCCGTCGCCACGGCGCTCCGCCTCTACAAGGGAGAACTGCACGACCGGGAGTCGGAGGTGCTGACGATTCTGAGCATCAAGCGCGCCTACTCGCCCTGGAACTCGAAAATTCACGGTTTAACAAAGATGCCTGACAGAAAATAAGCATTCAGAATACAATGAAAAACTACTCGTTCAAAATCAACGGACAGAATTACGACGTGCAGATCGACGACGTGAACGAAGCTTCGACGTTGGCGCACGTGACGGTAAACGGCACGGCGTATGAGGTCGAGATCGCCGGCGCCAAGGGCTCGGTCGTGTCGCGTCCCCAGGTGGCCCCCGCACCCAAGGAGGCCAACAGTGCCATGATTACCCCTTCGACGGCGGCTCCTTCGCCGCGTCTGTCGGCCGTGGCCCCCTCGACGGGCTATGCGGTCAAGTGCCCGCTGCCGGGTACGGTGCTGGCCGTGAAGGTCAACGTCGGCGACAAGGTGGCCATGGGCCAGACGCTCGTCGTGCTCGAAGCCATGAAGATGGAAAACAACATCGACGCCGACCGCGCCGGTGTCGTCAAGCAGATCTCCGTACAGCAGGGCGCGACGGTCATGGAGGGTGACACGTTAATCATCATTGAGTAATCCGCATTAACTTCACACGTCCATGTTGCTGACTTCCAATGCTGATTTCGTTGGGGAGAGCCTGCTGAAATTCGTCGATTCCACGGGTATCGCCGGCTTCTTCTCCTCCATGGGGTGGGGTAGTGTCGTGATGATCTTCATCGCCTTCTTCCTGCTCTATCTCGCCATCCGCCACAAGTTCGAACCGCTGCTGCTCTTCACCATCGCGTTCGGCATGCTGCTGACGAACCTTCCGGGGGCGAACCTCTATCACACCGAGCTTTTCGCCGGAGGACACGTGCACTGGGACATCTTCGTCGCCAATGCCGGCCTGCTCGACTACCTCTACCTGGGTGTCAAGCTGGGCATCTACCCGTGTCTGATCTTCGTCGGCGTGGGCGCCATGACCGATTTCGGCCCGCTGATCGCCAACCCCAAGAGCTTCCTGCTGGGTGCCGCCGCACAGATCGGCATCTTCGTGACGTTCCTCGGCGCATACGCCCTGGGCTTCTCGCCCGCGCAGGCCGCTTCGATCGGCATCATCGGCGGTGCCGACGGCCCGACGGCCATCTACCTCACATCGATGCTTGCGCCCGAGCTGCTCGGCCCGATCGCCGTGGCCGCCTACTCCTACATGGCCCTCGTGCCGGTGATCCAGCCGCCCATCATGCGTGCGCTGACCACCAAGAAGGAGCGGGCGATCCGCATGCGGACGCTGCGTCCCGTCTCGAAACTCGAGCGCATCCTCTTCCCGCTCATCATCGCCGTCATCATCGCGCTGCTGCTGCCGAGCGCCGCGCCGCTGATCGGCTGCCTCATGCTGGGCAACCTGATGAAGGAGTGCGGCGTGGTGGACCGTCTGTCGAAGACCGTGCAGAACGAACTGATGAACATCGTGGTGATCTTCCTCGGCCTTACGGTGGGTGCCACGGCTACGGCCGAGGCGTTCCTGAACCTCCGCACGCTGGGTATCCTCGTGCTGGGCGTCATCGCCTTCGCACTCGGCACGGCGGGCGGCGTGCTGCTGGCCAAGTTCATGAACCTCTTCGCCAAGGAGGGCAACAAGATCAACCCGCTGATCGGTTCCGCAGGCGTGTCGGCCGTGCCGATGGCCGCCCGTGTCTCGCAGATCGAAGGTCAGCGAGAGAATCCCGGCAACTACCTGCTGATGCACGCCATGGGCCCGAACGTGGCCGGCGTCGTTGGCTCGGCCGTTGCTGCTGGTATCCTGCTCTCGTTCCTCGGATAGCGAAGCGCGTTTCTCCAACGGGAGGGCCGGAGGTGTTCCGGCCCTCTTTTTTTGTGCCGTGCCGAGCGGGTTTCCTGCCGTTCGTTCGGTGGCAGCCGGCTGTTCGTGCGGCGGTTTTGGAAGTCTTCGCGGCGCTCCTGCTCCGTTCCTTCACCGGTCTTTGCTGTTCCCACGGCGCTCCCGTTCCGTTCTTGCTGCGTTTGTGCCGTTTCCGCGGCGCTCCCTCGCGGCGAGGCGCTGTTGCCGGAGCCGTCGCTGTGCCCGCGGCCCCGAAATGGCTCTCCCTGCGGCACTTTCCATCAAAAAAACTGCAATAAGTCTTTTGCGGATTTGTTATCTGAAAAATTTTTCGTACCTTTGCGCACCCGTAAAGTGCGGGAAAAGGATTACAACAAGTTAAATTTAAACGTAACACACAGTGGATTCATTAAGCTACAAGACTATCTCGGCCAATGCATCGACGGTGACCAAGGAGTGGGTCGTCATCGACGCGACGAACGAGGTATTGGGACGTCTTGCTTCGCAGGTCGCAAAGATCCTCCGCGGCAAGAACAAGCCCAGCTACACGCCCCACGTGGATTGCGGTGACTATGTCATCGTCATCAATGCGGAGAAGGTGAAGCTCACGGGCAAGAAGATGACCGAAAAGGTCTACACGCGTCACACCGGGTATCCCGGCGGCCAGCGCTACGCCACGCCTGCCGACTACCTGGCCAAGAAACCGACTTTCCTCATCGAGAAAGCCGTCAAGGGCATGCTGCCGAAGACCCGTCTGGGCGACAAGCTGCTCACGAACCTGAAGGTTTACGCCGGCCCGGAGCATCCGCACACGGCCCAGAACCCGAAGATCATTAAGTTAAACGAGATTAAGTAAGAGTTATGGAAGTTGTAAACACCGTAGGTCGTCGTAAGGCCGCTGTGGCTCGCGTATTCGTGAAGCCGGGTAATGGTCAGATTACAATCAACCACAAGGAGCTTGCAGCCTATTTCCCGCTCGAGATTCTCCAGTTCCAGGTCAAGCAGCCGCTGCTGGCCACGAACACCGTGGAGAGCTACGACATTGCCATCAACCTCGATGGCGGTGGCATCAAGGGCCAGGCTGAAGCCGCTCGTCTGGGTATCGCACGTGCACTGTGCGAGATCGACGCCGAGATGCGTCCGGTGCTGAAGAAGGCCGGATTCCTCACGCGTGATCCCCGCGAGGTTGAGCGTAAGAAGCCCGGACAGCCCGGAGCACGTCGCAAGTTCCAGTTCAGCAAGCGTTAATCGCACGCACGACCGGATTTTCGGCAAGCACGGCGTCGGTTTTCAAATCGGAAGGACTACTTATTATTTATATATGTATTACCGCCCGGTTGCCGCGCCGCGGAAAACCTCCCGGGACCGGAGGCCCCGCTACCCGGAGGGTTGAAGTAAAGAGAATAACCAACAACAAACAGATTGAATTAAAATGTCACGTACAGATTTCAATACTTTATTGGAGGCCGGTGCGCACTTCGGTCACCTGAAGCGCAAGTGGAACCCCAAAATGGCTCCCTACATCTTCATGGAGAAGAACGGCATCCACATCATCGACCTGCACAAGACCGTGATGAAGATCGACGAGGCAGCCGCTGCCCTCAAGCAGATTGCCAAGAGCGGCCGTCGCGTGCTGTTCGTCGCCACGAAGAAGCAGGCCAAGGACATCGTTGCCGAAAAGGTGGCAGCCGTAGGTATGCCTTACGTCACGGAGCGTTGGGCAGGCGGCATGCTGACAAACTTCCCCACCATACGAAAAGCCGTCAAGAAGATGGCGACCATCGACAAGATGACCGCCGACGGCACGTTCGACAACTTCTCCAAGCGCGAGAAACTCCAGATCGCCCGCCAGCGTGCGAAACTCGAGAAGAACCTCGGCTCGATCGCCGACCTGACGCGCCTGCCGGCCGCCCTGTTCGTCGTGGACGTACAGAAGGAGGCCAACGCCGTCAAGGAGGCCAAGCGGTTGAGCATCCCCGTCTTTGCAATGGTAGACACTTGTTGTGATCCGACCGACATCGATTACGTTATCCCTGCAAATGACGATGCCACAAAGTCGATCGCCGTGGTTCTCGACGCCATGTGCGCAGCGATCGCCGAGGGTACCGAGGAGCGCCGCCTCGAGAAGGAGAAGGAGGCCCAGGAGGCCGAGGCTGCCGGTGAGGCTGCCGTGAAGAAGGAGGGCAAACCCCGCATCAAGAAGGCCGTGAAGGCTTCGATCGATGCCGAGGAGCAGGCCGTGAAGGAGGTGGTTGCCGCCGTTGAGACTCCCTATGAGGAGCCGGGTGTTGCAACCGTCGAGACGGCAGCCCCCGCTGCCGAGGAAAAGGCAGAATAATTGCAAGAGTGTTTATCCACAATAACCAGAAAAGTACAAGAACTATGGAAATCAAAGCTGCTGATGTAATGAAGCTCCGCAAGATGACCGGCGCCGGCATGATGGACTGCAAGAAGGCCCTTCAGGAGGCGGAAGGCGACTATGCGCGTGCTCAGGACATTATCCGCGAAAAGGGTAAACTGATCGTTGCCAAGCGTGCCGACCGCTCCGCTACGGAGGGTGTCGTCGTGACGAAGATCGTGGGCCAGAAGGCCTATCTGCTCTGCCTGGCATGCGAGACCGACTTCGTGGCTCAGAATGCGGAGTATGCCGCATCGGCCAACGCCATGCTGGAGGTTGCCGTGAAGAACGACGCCGCCGACCGCGACGCGCTGCTGGCCACGAAGAACGACGAGGGCCGCACCGTCGAGGAGATGGTGACCGAGAAGTCGGGTCAGACGGGTGAGAAGATCGAGCTGGCATACTATGCCCGCATCGAGGCTCCCTTCTGCGACGCCTATGTGCACTTCAACAAGAAGCTCGGCACGATTCTCGGCTTCAACAAGCCGGTTCCCGCCGAGGTGGCCCACACGGTGGCTATGCAGGCTACGGCCATGGCTCCCGTTTCGATCGACGTGGACGACTGCCCGGCCGATGTCGTGGCTCACGAGCGTCAGATCGCCATCGAGGCCATGAAGCAGGATCCGAAGAACGCCAACAAGCCGGAGGAGATCCTTGCGAAGATTGCCGAGGGCAAGATGCGCAAGTTCTTCGAGGAGAACACGCTGCTCAACCAGCTCGTCGTCGGCGAGAAGGAGACGATCCGCGACTACATCCACAAGGCCGACAAGGAGGCTACGGTGGTTGCCTACAAGCGTTTCGCTCTGGGCGAGTAAATCCGAATGTCCCGGCCGCAAGGCCGCAAATGAAAGACCTGAACCGTGAGGTTCAGGTCTTTTTTTGTTATCGTCGGACCGCCGTCTGTGGCGGCCGGACCCGCTTCGGGAGCTGCCGGGAGGGTCGGATCTGCTCCGGAGGGGACAGTCGGGGATGCCGGGCAGCCCCGGGCCGAAAGGGAGCTTCTGCCGGAGAAGTCGGGCCCGCGGTCGGTGCTTCGGGGGAGGGAGGGCCGTCCGGCTTTTGGATGGATCAGCGGATGCCGAGGTGCCAGAGGACGCGGAGGAGGAAGCGGCGCAGCCCCTCGGGCAGGGCGAG
>ERZ779888.3298-NODE-3298-length-12007-cov-2.681141_pt1 | contig 12007 bp, 10 predicted proteins | sample MGYA00511245_ERZ779888 | MGnify/ENA primary metagenome ERZ779888 (study PRJEB29588, sample SAMEA2155255) | human gut metagenome | biome: human gut; feature: human-associated habitat; material: faeces | place: Denmark | collected 2008/2010 ... | reverse complement strand
GGCGTCCACACTACAGTGTGTTGTCTCTGCAAAGTCTTCAGGCTTGGCGAATTAAGCCCCGTTCATGGCAAGACGCTCTTACTGAGGCTTGTGTGCAGTGCGGCCGAATTAAGTCTTAATTGTTATGGAAACTATTTTAATCACCGGCGGCGCCGGTTTTATAGGTACGAATTTTATAGAGTATTTTGCTCGAAAATATCCAGCATATCGTTTGATCGATCTGGATGCGCTGACATATGCTGCTAATAAAGAAGCTTTTCCTCGACAAGCTAAATTGTCGAATGTCATTCCAATCCACGGCGATGTTTGCGATGAATCAGCTGTCAGAGATTTGATGGAAGAGTATGACGTAACTGGTGTAATTCATTTTGCTGCAGAAAGCCATGTAGACAATTCCATTGCTGATCCGATGCGTTTTGTGTTCACCAATATTCACGGTACGACTGTGATGTTGGATGCTGCTCTCCGGTATTGGCAGCGTACGGGACGGTTAGTGTCGTCGCGCTTTCATCATGTTTCGACTGATGAGGTTTTCGGCACACTGGGAGAGTCCGGTTTTTTTGACGAAAATAGTGCTTATGCTCCCAACAGCCCTTATTCGGCAAGTAAAGCAGCATCCGATTTGATGGCTCGTTCTTACGCCAAAACTTATGGGATGAACGTGACCTTGTCCAATTGCTCAAACAACTATGGACCCTGGCAGCATGATGAAAAGCTCATTCCAACGATCATCCGGCGTTGTTTGGCTCATACCCTAGTGCCTCTGTACGGCAACGGTCTCAACGTGCGTGATTGGCTATGGGTAAATGATCACTGTCGAGCGCTTGATTTGATTTTTCATCAAGCGGCACCGGGCGCTCGTTACAACGTGGGAGGGCATTGTGAGCGAAGTAATCTCGATATTGCTGAAGGAATCTGCAGACTGCTCGATGAGATGCACCCTTGGAGCGGTCATCAATACCGAGAGCTCGTCACCTTTGTTGACGATAGGCCAGGACATGATTTCCGATATGCCGTCGATGCGCAAAAACTGGAACGAGATCTGGGGTGGAAGCCAGCAATGCCGTTCCTTGTCGGACTGAAGCAGACTGTGGAGTGGTATCTCGCACGGTATCAGGCTGCAGGGGAAATTTGATTGAAATGTGCCGTGATCTCCGAATGACGGATCTGACGGCGGTAAAATCAAAAATTCAACACAATTCAATATCAGAGGTTCGCCAAGCGGTGAAACCTCATTTTTCCCCTCTTGGAATTCGGCGATGAGTGAAATCACGGAAGCTCAGACTGGGCGCGCAACCAACTTCATCCGCAACATTATTGAAGAAGATCTTGCTGCCGGCGTGAATCAACCCCGGCTCTGGTGCGGGCATCCTGCGCCTTATTCCGAACAGGCCGCCATTGGGGTGCCTGATCCGGCCAAAATTCGTACGCGCTTCCCGCCGGAACCGAACGGTTATCTGCATATCGGACATGCAAAATCAATTCTTTTGAATTATGGTCTTGCACAGAAGTATGGCGGAACGTTCCATATGCGTTTTGATGATACAAATCCTACAAAGGAAAAGACGGAGTTCGTTGAGTCTATTAAGGAAGATATCCAGTGGCTTGGGGCAGACTGGGGAGAGCATCTGTATTTTGCGTCAGATTATTTTGACCAGATGTACGAGTGTGCTGTAAAACTGATCAAAAAGGGAAAAGCATTCGTATGTGACCTGACAGCAGAGCAGATGAGAGAATATCGTGGAACTCTGACAGAGCCTGGAAAAGAGAGTCCATACCGTAACCGCTCTGTAGAAGAGAACCTTGAATTATTTGAAAATATGCGTGCGGGAAAATATCAGGATGGAGAAAAGGTTCTCCGTGCAAAGATTGATATGGCATCACCGAATATCAATATGCGTGATCCGATCCTTTATCGAGTAGCCCGCATGACGCATCATAATACGGGAGATAAATGGTGCATTTATCCGATGTATGATTTTGCACATCCGATCGAGGATGCAATCGAGGGAATTACTCATTCTATCTGTACCCTGGAGTTTGAGGATCACAGACCGTTGTATGACTGGGTCGTAAGAGAGTGTGAATTCGAGAATCCTCCAAGGCAGATCGAGTTCGCAAAGTTATATCTGACAAATGTTGTAACTGGAAAGCGTTATATTAAGAAACTGGTAGAAGACGGAATCGTAGACGGATGGGATGATCCACGTCTTGTTTCCATCGCAGCTCTTCGCAGAAGAGGCTTTACACCGGAATCCATCAAAATGTTCGTAGATCTCTGCGGTGTCTCCAAAGCAAACAGCTCCGTAGACTATGCAATGCTTGAGTACTGTATCCGTGAAGACCTGAAATTAAAACGCCCTCGTATGATGGCAGTTATGGATCCAATCAAGCTCGTGATCGACAACTATCCGGAAGGACAGGTTGAATATCTCGATGCTCCGAATAACATGGAAAACGAAGCACTTGGAACCCGTAAGATTCCATTCAGCGGTGAATTATATATTGAACGCGATGACTTCATGATCGATCCACCACGTAAATATAAGAGACTTTTCGTTGGTACAGAAGTACGTCTGATGAATGCTTATTTTGTAACCTGTACAGGATATGAAGCAGATGATGACGGTACAGTACGAGTTGTACATTGTACTTATGATCCGGCAACAAAAGGCGGAAACGCTCCGGACGGACGTAAAGTAAAAGGAACGATTCACTGGGTAGAAGCTACAAATGCCAAAGAAGCAACTGTACGTCTTTACGAAAACATTGTAGACGAAGAAAAAGGTGTATACAACAAAGAAGATGGTTCTCTGAACGTAAATCCAAACTCTCTTACAACTGTCACTGCTTATGTTGAGCCGGCTCTTATGGAAGCAAAAGGCTATGACAGTTTCCAGTTTGTAAGAAACGGATTCTACTGTGCAGATATTCATGATTCTAAAGAAGGTGCTCCGGTATTTAACCGTATCGTATCTCTGAAGAGTTCTTTCAGACTTCCCAAATAAACACAACTATTTCAAGAGAGGCAGACCATAAAGGTCTGTCTCTCTTTTTAACATAAAAAACTGCCGTCCTACAAATGCAGTGCATTCATAAAACAGCAGTTCTACTTATCCATGAAGGATTATTTATTCCTCTTCTGTATCTTCGTCTTCTTTTTCTTCTTTGATCACTTCTTCAACAACCTCTTCTGCATCTGCTGTTTCAGCAGTTTCTTCTACTGCTTTCTCTACAGCTTCTTCTGCTTCATCCCAGGATGCAAAATCTTCGCTTGTTTCTTTCTTTTCTTCTTTCTCAGCAGTTTCTTCTTCGCCTGCCTCATCTTCGAAATCATCATCGAAGTCATCAAAATCATCTAACGGATCTTTCTTCAGTACAAGTGCTGCGATAGCTCCTGCTGCTGCCGCGGTAAGAGCTCCTACTGCAACCAGTCCCCAGTATTTATTGATCTTTGCCATATTATGCTTCTCCTTTCATACTTTCATATCCAAGAGAACTCTCTTTGATATTCCAATGTGATATTGTTATAATATTACTACTTTTATCCAAAAAAAGAAAGGGAAAAGTGTTTCTGTGCATAACAGAACATCACTTTTGTACAGGTGCAGAAAAATTGCGTATTTTTCCACGGATACGCTGCAGCGCATTATCAATTGATTTCGGTGTTTTTCCCATAATCTCTGCAATCTTCACATACCCGTATCCCCGGAGATAATAATCCAGGACTTTATTCTCCATCGGACTTAAAACTTTCGTGATCTCGCGTTCCAGAGTTCTTGTACTTTCCTGATCAATAATAAGTGCTTCCGGATCTTCTGACCAGGACCCCTCGAGATGATCAGACTCATTCTCATCACTCAATGAAACATACGAATTCAGCGGCTGATGCTTTTGTCTGTTGGAATTTTGAACTGCACTGTAAAGCTGCCGGTCAATACACAGACTCGCAAACGTACGAAAAGAAGTTTCTTTATCTGCCTGATAATTCTGAATTGCCTTAAAAAGACCGATCATGCCCTCCTGAATCAGGTCATCTGTCTCTCCCCCGATCAGGAACATGGCTCTTGCCTTTTTGCGGACAAATTCTTTATATTTTTCCATCAGGTAATCCGAGATTTCTGTCTCTCCTTCTCGCAGCCTGACAATCAGTTCCTCATCACTGTACTGGTCATAACGGCCCATATAAGTTTCCCCTTTATTTACCTGCTTTTGCCAGTCGCTGTCTTACAATCTCATATGCAAGGACCCCTGCTGCCACAGAAGCATTCAGAGAATCTATATCACCTTTCATTGGTATGGATGCAGTAAAATCACATGCTTCTCTTACCAGACGGCTGACACCTTCTCCTTCATTTCCGATCACAAGTCCCATTGGTCCTGTCAGATCAAGGTCATACATAGTCTCACCACCCATATCCGCACAAACAAACCAGATGCCTTTTTCTTTAAGTTCTTCAATTGTTCTTACAATATTTGTCACCTTGGCAACTGGTGTATAATTGATCGCACCGGCGGAAGTCTTTGCTACTGTAGAAGTCAGTCCCACTGCACGTCTTTTTGGAATGATCACTCCATGCGCTCCTGCAAGATTTGCGGTACGGATAATTGCTCCAAGATTATGCGGATCTTCCACATTATCCAGGATAATAAGGAACGGTGCCTCACCTTTTTCCTCTGCTCTTGCAAGAATTTCATCCACGGTACTATAATCATAAGCAGCAACCTGCGCAATCACGCCCTGATGTGCATGCGTCTCACTGAGCTGATCAAGTCTCTCTTTGCTTACATAGTTAATAATGGTGTCTGTCTTTCGTGCCTCTCTCGCGATCGTTCTTACCGGACCATCCTGACAGCCATCCAGAATAAAAAGCTTGTCTACGCATTTGCCAGAACGGAAAGCTTCCAGCACCGCATTACGTCCTTCTATCTGTTCACTCATAATATGTCCTCTCCGATTCCCATACGGACCAAAGTGAGCATCCGTGTGTAATCCTCTTTCAAATATAAATATCCCATCAGAGCCTCAAATCCTGTTGCTCTGCGATAATCTGCCATCGTCGCATGTTTCGCCATTGTCGGAGAATGTGCATTACGCCCTCTCCGATAAACACTCAGTTCTTCCGGTGTCAGTTCCTCTTCAATGACTTCCATGATTGCAGACTGTGCTCCAGCCTTTACGAGACTGCTCGCTTTTTTGTGAAGACGGTTTACCGGACAATTTCCCTTCTTAACAAGTATTGTCCGAATAATAAGTTCATAAACTCCATCTCCGATATATGCCAGTGTCAGCGGAGAATAACTCCGCAGATCCTGGTCTTCCAGATGAAACAGTTCCTTCAGCTGTATCAGATTCGTTTCCATTTTACGCCCTCGCGAGTGTCTTTCAGCTCAATCCCCTTATCCAGGAGCAGACCTCTGATCTCGTCAGCTCTTGCAAAATCTTTAGCCTTTCTGGCCGCCTGACGCTCTGCGATCAGGTTTTCGATCTCTTCATCAAGGATTTCTTCTTTCTTCTCAAGAGTCAGTCCGAGAACATCACAGAGTTTTGTCATAACTTCAAGTGTATGTCCTGCAAATTCTTTTGAGCTGCCTTCCTGTACATTGGTATTTGCAAATTTAACAAGCTCAAATACTGCTGCAAGTGCATCTGCTGTATTGAAATCATCATCCATGGATTCTTCAAATTTTGTTACAAATGCAGCTTCTTCCTGCATCAGTTTCTTCTCGTCCTCTGTTGCTTCCTGTACGGTTGCTGCTGCCTGACGGTCACGAAGTCTTGCTGCTGCTTCTGTAATTCTCTCAAGCGCATTTTTTGATGATTCCATCAGATCTGCACTGAAATTCAGCGGACTTCTGTAATGTGCATTCAGCATGAAGAAACGAAGCACCTGCAGATCATACTGCTCTCCGATCTCGCGAACTGTACGGAAGTTTCCGAGAGATTTTGACATCTTACGGTTATCGATATTCAGGAATGCATTGTGCATCCAGTATTTTGCAAATGGAACTCCATTGCAGCATTCACTCTGTGCAATCTCATTCTCATGATGAGGGAATACAAGGTCCTCACCACCGGCATGAATATCGATCTCCTCGCCCAGGTATTTCTTGGACATAACGGAGCATTCAATATGCCATCCCGGTCTTCCGTCGCACCATGGAGATTTCCAGAACGGTTCCCCTTCTTTCTTTGGTTTCCAGAGTACGAAGTCAAGAGGATCTTCTTTCTGATCTTCACCGGATACCTGCAGGGAACGGAATCCTGACTGCAGATCATCCAGGTTCTTATGAGAAAGCTTACCGTATTCTTTGAACTTCTTTACACGGAAGTATACAGTACCATCGGCTACCGGATATGCATATCCTTTGTCGATCAGTGTCTGGATCATATCGATCATTCCGTCAATCTCCTGTGTTGCAAGCGGATGCGTCGTTGCCGGTTTTACATTCATTCCAGCCATATCCTTCTTGCATTCGGCAATATAACGCTGTGAGATTTCCTCTGCGCTCACACCTTCTTCAATTGCTTTTTTGATGATTTTGTCATCTACATCTGTAAAGTTGGATACATAATTCACCTCATATCCTTTGTATTCCAGATAACGTCGTACCGTATCAAAAATAATCATCGGTCTTGCATTTCCGATATGGATCAGATTGTACACTGTTGGTCCGCACACATACATACGTACCTTTCCCTCTTCCAGAGGTACAAATTCTTCTTTTCTTCGTGACATTGTATTAAAAAGTTTCATGTCTCTTTCCTCCGATATATTACTTCTTAACAGAATCCCAGAAAACTGTTCCCTGCAGATCAGTCCTGTTTCTCGATAAGAAGGCAGATTGCCTGAGAAGCAATCCCTTCTCCTCTTCCGGTAAATCCGAGTCCTTCTTCTGTCGTTGCCTTTATATTGATCTTTGATTCCGGAATTCCAAGTGCATCTGCCATATTTTTGCGCATCTGCGGAATATGTGGTGCCATTTTCGGCTTCTGTGCAATCACTGTTGCATCAATGTTTCCTACTGCATATCCCTGCTTCCTAAGCAGTTCCGCCACATGAACCAGCAGTTTAATACTGGAAATCCCCTTATAAGCCGGATCTGTATCTGGAAAATGTTTGCCGATGTCTCCAAGTGCAGCGGCTCCAAGCAATGCATCCATGACTGCATGGATCAATACATCTGCATCAGAATGTCCAAGGAGTCCCTTTTCCCACGGAATATCTACTCCACCCAGGATCAGTTTCCGTCCTTCCGTCAGTTTATGAACGTCATAACCCATTCCAACTCTCATAATCATTCTCCTTCTGCCTGACTGGCAACACCAGACCGTAGCAATGCATACATCAGTTTCTCACAGGTATCCGGATCTCCTTCTTTGATCTGTGTCTCTGATATCTTTCTTTCGGTCAGATATGTATCACTGCTGTTCACTCTTATTGCTCCGGAAAGGTTCAGTTCTGTCGGCGCGTTTGCAAAAATATCCGTATCTGCATATACGGCAATTGGTGCTTCCGCGGCTATCATTTTTTTCTGACCATTCCAGACCATCTCTGCTTCTGTAGATACAAAACCTTCAGCACTTGCTGCTGTGGGGACGGAAATAAAAGGAATTTTATATTGAAAAGCCACATACCTGCTGATATCGTGCACAGTACCCGAACCAACAGCCAGAATCAGATCAATATCCTCATCCATATAGTTCTCAACAATTTCGATTGCATGCTGATCTGCCTGAAGATCATCCGCATCCAGAACCAGAACCTGACATCGGTCAAAAATATCTTCCATAAGTTTCTCCGTTGCCTTACACGTATTTGTGTCACAGATCAGAAGCGGAGATATATATTCTTTAAGAAATCCCTCTGACATAGCTTCTTCAAGCGCATTTACAGCTCCTGGTTCAATCAGTATTTCCTTTATTTCATGGTGCATTTTCCCGTCCCCGCAAGGTCGGGCAAAGTCATCTGCATCGACTCGCATTTATTTCTCTCCTCCTGTATTTACTGTCATCTGCCATCATTCAGCACTGTCATGTCAGCAGACAAAAAACCTATTTTATTACAATCCGTTATTATACATGATTTTCCGGAAAAAATCAACGAAAGCCATCGTACACAACAACTACAGATTCAGATAATTATAGACAACTCTGGATATGTTTCGAATGTTGGCGATTGCATTGGACGCATTCTCCGACATCACACACAGAATATATGTTGTTTTTGTTCCATATACAATTGCGATATCATGCTGGTCTTCATCCGTCTCACCGGTCTTATTAGCAGTTGGAACGTCTACACCAAGTCCTTCCGGAATCTTAGATGTATTCTGCTGATTTTTCAGGAGATCCAACATCTCTTCTGATGCCTCTTTGCTCACACATTCTCCTCTGTAGATCCGTTCAAGAAGTTTTCCACAGTCTGTAACTGTTGTCTGATTATGCCCACCAAGTGTAATGAGTTTCGATGCTGACGGATGCAGTGTGCTCTGATAACTGGTCTTCGTATATCCCTCTTTTTTCAGATATTTATTTACCTGTTTTGCCCCATCTATAAAATCATATGTATCTGACTGCAATCTTCCCAGTTCATTACAGGATTCATTATCGCTGACCGTGATCATGTTCCACAGAAGTGTATTCACTTTGTCCTGTACTTTTGTATTATCCACTGTTGTTTTCATCTGTGCAGCTTCATTTTTCAGAACATCATCCATATCCTGATATGTTTTTGCCATAACAAATGCTTTGATCAGACTTGCCGAGTATAATGGTTTATCATTCAGTGCAAAATCTTCATTACTCTCAAGATCTTTTACATAAACACTCCATTCCCCGTCATATCCGGAAATCATGGCTTCCAACTGTGGTTTCAACGTATCGATACCAAGATTTTCCAGACCGGTCACCTTGCCAGTCTCATCTACCGGAAATCCATCTTCTGTCATGCCGGCTTCCTGCACCAGCACTCCATTTGTTCCTCCAAAATAATAAAGCCCGGAAAACTTCTGTCCGTTCGAAGTCATTTCCAATTCATGTGTTCCCGGTTCCGTGACCATTTTGCCATTTTCGTCAAAATAATAATAACCGTCATAGGTTGTTTTATCGACCGTATAATTACTGATATAGCGCACCTGCGGTGCTGCCGTCAGTTTACCCAGATTATTGACCATATAGTATCCGTCAAATTCCACTGGCTCTTCTGCATTATCTGGATTTTCTGAGCAGCTGAGTTTTGTGAGCTTCACCATATGTGAACTGCCAGCCTGAAAGCAGCCACTTTCATCATGATAATAAAAGCCATCCAAAACGGTTCCATCTATTTTGACATGATCAAAATAATGAACTGCTGCTGTATCGTCCTTACTTCCATCATCTTTCAGACAGTAAAATCCATCACTTTTCATCAGATACTTTTCTGAACCATCCTTGATCGGACGAATCTGTGCTTCATCCGTTACAGAAAGCATGCTGCTTGCCGATACCGGCAGTATCCCTGACATTCCCAATGTCATTACAGTCAGTCCAGCTGTCAAAAATTTCCATCTTCTCAAACTGTTTCCAGTTTTCATGTATTTCTCCTTTTTTGTATATTCTTTCTGATGCTTTGTTCACAGTATTTTCAATCTCTTCTGCATCTTCTTTTCAATAGTAATTGAACATAGTATACCTGATATTTTCTTTCTGTCAAGCAGACATATTTTGTCAGATTCCCGGCATCTTCTTTCTACCAGTTTATTTCTTTTCTTCCCTTTTCCAGAAAGCTCCAAGCTGCTGTTCTACATTTTCCAGAATGCAGACAGCCGCATCATTCCATTCTCGGGGAAACAGCATCCTGTAGTCCCGACCTGTAAATCTTTCATCCATCAGAAGAATCGTCCCCCTGTCTTTTCTGGTCCGTATGACTCTGCCTGCTGCCTGTAATACTTTGTTCATTCCGGGATAACGATACGCATAATCAAACCCCTGCTCTCCTTTTGCATCATAATATTCTTTCAGGATTTCGCGCTCACAACTCACCTGTGGCAGACCAGTTCCAATGACAGCCGCTCCGATCAGACGATTTCCGATCAGGTCGATTCCTTCTGAAAAAATTCCTCCCATCACACAGAAACCGACAAGCGTATCTGCACTTTCTTCTGTAAATTCTTCAAGAAATTCCTCTCTTTCTCTTTCCGTCATTGAAGCATGCTGACAGATACATCTCACCCATCCCGAGGAAAATTCCTCCTGATAAACCTGCCATACATCATCCATCAGCTTATAAGATGGAAAAAACACCATATAATTTCCTTTTTTCTGCCAGCTCATTCTTGCAATATATTCCGCAATCTTTCGGTATTCCTCATATCCTCTTCTGGTATACCGACTGCTCACATCCCTGCAGATCAAAAGGCATCTGTTTTTCTGTTCAAACGGAGATTCCACATACATCCCAAAATTTTCTTTCCTTGTGCTCAACATCCTGCTGTAATATTTGAGCGGCAGCAAAGTTGCGGAAAAAAATACCGTGCTGATTCCTTTATCCAGGAATTTCTGCAGATTTCCCGCAGGATTGACGCAAAACAGCTTCATATAAAATCTGCCATCTTCTCCGAATGCCGTATAGACTACATAATTTTCATCCACCAGTTCTGATATATTCAAAAAATCCCGCACTGTGAAATAAAAATCAAGAATTCCATCCGTCACTTCCTGTGTCGGCGGTTCTTCCAAAAGCTGATCCATCTCTCCCTGTACAGACAGAAGACTGATCGGAAGTACCCCCGCATTTTCCTGTACCTTCCAGGAATCACATCCATTCTGCAATTCTTTAAGCTGACTGACCACTTTTCCAAGCTTCTTCCACAGTTTCTGACTGTAGGGTTTTATAAATTTTCGTATTTGTATTGTATCTTCAAGGCAGATTGATGCACTGTACATCTCCCGTCCTCTTTCTACAAGATTATGAGCCTCGTCTATCAGAAACAGGTATTTACCAGATATATTTTCTCCGAAAAATCTTTTCAGATATACATTCGGATCAAATACATAATTATAATCACAGATAACTGCATCCATCCAGACAGACAGCTCCAGACTCATTTCAAACGGACATACCTGCCATTTTTCTGCCTGTCGAAGAATCGTTTCCCTGTCAAACGACTGCTCGTTTGTCCACAATTCATATACTGCATCGTTGATTCTGTCATAATGCCCCTTCGCATAAGGACATGTCTCTGGATTGCATTCTGGTTTTTCGCAGAAGCAAAGCTTCTCTTTCGCTGTGATCGTAACTGTCTTAAAAAGTAACCCGTTCTTTCTCAGAATTTCAAATGCATCCTGTGCAACAGTCCTTGTAATCGTCCTGGCCGTCAAATAAAAAAGTGTTTCCGCTTTTCCCTCTCCAATTGAACGGACCGCCGGAAAAACAGCTGACATCGTTTTACCAACACCAGTCGGCGCCTGAATAAAAATCTGTTCTTTTCTGGAAATTGCATGGTAAATCCCCGCAACCATCTCTTTCTGTCCTTTTCGATAAATAAATGGAAATTCCAGTTTTTCCATCGACCGATTTCGTTCCTCTCGCCATTTCATCTGATAAGAAAGCCATTTGTGATAAGAATCCAACAGTCTCTGGTACCAGCTCTCCAGTTCTTCCCTTGTCATCGTTTCCCTGAAACGCTTGATCATCTCCGTATCCAAATGTGCATACGTCATCTGAACATCAATCTCTTCCAATCCATGATCATCCAGATAGATCCAGGCATAGCAGAGTGCCTGTGCACGATGTACCAGAACCGGTTCCGCAAGCAGTTCCAGATTCTTATACACGCCTTTGATCTCATCAATGCAGATTTTCTCATTCTGCGTAAAAATTCCGTCTGCACGTCCTTCCACCCGCAGGATCAAATCCTCATATTCTGTATCTTTTTTCAGTGAAACTTCGGCCTGATAGTGGCTTCCCATCTGCTTCTGGATTTTTCGGTGCAGGCGGCTTCCTTTCAGCATTGCTTCTTTATC
>ERZ779888.3290-NODE-3290-length-12043-cov-2.698866_pt1 | contig 12043 bp, 10 predicted proteins | sample MGYA00511245_ERZ779888 | MGnify/ENA primary metagenome ERZ779888 (study PRJEB29588, sample SAMEA2155255) | human gut metagenome | biome: human gut; feature: human-associated habitat; material: faeces | place: Denmark | collected 2008/2010 ... | reverse complement strand
TTATTCTTAGTTTTTATAAGAAAAAGATAAAGTATTGAATAATAAGCATTTCTGGTAAGCTGTATAATCAAGTTTGTACATTGGCTTTCTTGTCAACCTTGTCAACGCTGAAATATATATGCCTATCTGTTTTTTAGATTTTTGTCCCGTTGCCATTTCATGTAAAGATGATTACCTTTCTGAACAGACGGACACATATTCCCTGAAAATCCTACAAACTACGTGGTATTCCCATGTTTAACCTGTTTCATTTTGATTTTCGGCATTGTATCTTTAATGCCAAAACAAAGTGGATATGGATATATGCAAACATTTTTCAGAGATAAAGCCGGAACAGTCGTATTCGGTAAGCGATGCGGCGCGTTTCCTCGGCATACACCGGTGTACCATCTATGATTACATTACCCATACGGAAAGGCCGTTGCCGTTCTTCCGGATGCAGGACAACCAGAGAATACAATTCCGTGGTGATGACCTGATTGCCTACAAGACTGCCGGCCTCCCGAAGAAAGGGCGCAAACGGAGATAGGATGAAAATTTCATAGCCTGCCACACCAATAGAGATATAGCAGGCCATGTTTGTATTCGTGGTCAATCTGCCAGCCCCCTGACCGCTTCAAGCAGCTTACAGACCATACCCTCCGCCGCTTCCATGTCGGCCAGTACATCCTTCATTCGGTAAGGTGCGCCATTTTTGCCGTGTCCGTTACCGTCCAGCCATAGATAGGCTTCCGAATCAGCGTCAAAACCCTCGTAATACTCTTCCATATCGCTTACCAGACTTTCAAGGCTGCGTCCTTGCATCGTGGCAGAAAAGAAGAAATCCTGTCCGGCAGGAGTGAATTGGGAAAACTCAAAAATGACGATATTCTTGTCCTGATGCTTCTCTGCATCCACATGCCATCCGTTTGCCTCTGCACATTGGATGACTTCCTTTATAATCTTGTTTCTCGTTCGCATGGTTATTGATGTTTATGTCAGCCGTGGCACTCGGTTGATTGCACCACGGCTGACGGGTTATTTTAATGTTCAAATCTGGCTAAGAACTGTTGCAGACGGAAGTCCTGCAAGTTCTTTAACGGCGTAGGAGTAAAATTCTCCTGTAGCCTTACTTGTAGCTTACCCAAGCCTTGTGCCGTAAGGTCAAGCTCCACTTCCGACAATTCGTTAAGAGAGATATAGCCGTATTCGTCCTCCGCAAGTCCTACCACGATGCCAAAGAGGATAGTGTCGTTCTCTTCTCTCTCACCTTCAAGGATGAACCAGCGTACCGCTCCAAGAGCGAAGATAGCACGGCAAACCGCTTCTTCTCCCTTGCCGTCCTGGGAATAAAGGGGATAGCCTTCCAAGGCTTCCTCCAACCGGGGTGTCATCAGTCTGCTCATATCAGTCAAATTCTATTTCGTCGTCATACACTTCTATTTCCGCTCCGCTGCTGAACTGCACGATAAAGCCTTTTGCAGTCCTGCCCACAATCGTTCCGCGATGGTAGCCACGCCACGGTGTGACCAGTTTGCATTGCTGCCCGTATTCGGGAAAATCTGTTTCATACATAATTGAAAAGTTTTAGATGGTTGCTTGATAGTAAATTCTCAGTTCAGCGGAAACATTGTAGATGTAGCTGCCACAACGTACCAACAGGCAGTCCTTGCCGTAGTACAGCCGTTTCATGCCCCTGACGCTTCCGCTTTTGTGGAAGTTGGGAAAGCGGTCTATGCCCACTCTCCGGCCTTGCTCGATAGTCATTCTTCTTGTCCGCATAAATCCTTGTTTTTAAGAGTTGGTGAAATCTGATACTTTTCCCTTTTGTGAAGCTCCTTTGAGCTTCTTGGCCGGGAATACCGTTTTACGTGCAAATGGCCACTGCGGACACAAGGGAGAATAAGGCAAGTATGAGGCCGGAGAGTGCGGACGGAATACCCCAATTTTGGAGGGACGAGAAAATTTGCGGAAGGCTTCCGTCAAGCCCTCCAGCCGAAAGCCCATGGCGGTGCTTGACATTTCTCCCGTCTGCAGTAGTTTTGCACGGTAAAACGTATCCGGCCAAGATGCCCAAAGGTGGCTAAGAAAAACTCCATAAAGCAAGTCCTATTCATAGGATAGCATCCCTGTCCAATCTGTTTTCCAAATACCGTTGCCATTGTGAGAGCCTGCGAAATGGAATGTAGTGGAGTCTTGCAGGCTCTCTCTATAGCAACGGATTGGGACACCCAAACCGTTGTAAATTCCTGTCAGACGAACTTGCTTGGTGTCATTGACACGGAGTAAGTCGGATGGCTTTATGCATAAGACAGAAGAAGTCCGCAAAATGTTATTGACTGCAGTTTCGGGAAAAGAAACAAGAAGTAGCGAGTGGCAGATAATTGACGAAATTAGCATTTTCTTGATTGATTCAGATGTTTCTTTCCAATATTAGAATGTTCTTGTAGTAATTTTATTATCTTTGTAGCCATATACATACTGATGCAATATGGAAAATAAAGACTTAAATCGGTTGAAGGTGGTGCTTGCCGAAAAAAAACGTACCAATAAATGGCTGGCAGAGCAGTTAGGCAAAGACCCGGCAACCATTTCAAAGTGGTGTACCAACAGTGCACAACCCAACTTGGAAACCCTCATCGAGATTGCCAAATGCCTCGGTGTGACAGTAAATGATTTAATACGCCAGGAATGATTTGTATGCAAAAGAACAATAGTCCATATACTTCCCTGACGGGATGCACGTTTCTCTATTATGAGTTCAAACGCATCCTTCCCGTCCTAATGAGTGCGGATGCTGAAAGGCTGTTGAAGGAAGAGGTTGAAAACAACCAGATCCTTCAAGTCAATTCCCGCACCTCGCGCCAGCGTTTTGCTGTGGAATTCAAGCGGCGTTATGCAGCCGTACCGGCACAATTCTGGAGAGAATGGCAGCATTGGAGCGAAGCAGGGCAAAGGGCTGGCCTGTTTTATGCCATCCTGAAAGCCTATAAGCTCGTATTTGACTTTCATGTCAATGTGGCCATGAAGAAGTGGAACTCCATTGACCATAAGCTCACGGCTGACGACATACAGATGGAGTTCAACGAAATCTCCGCGCACGATGCTTTTGTGGACGGATGGTCAGCTGCCACGAAAAAGAAATGTGCCAGCTGCTATCTGACCATCCTGCGGCAGACCGGACTGCTGCAGGAGAAAACGGACGAGCTGACTCCGGTCAGGCCCTGTCCGGAAGAATCGGCTTATTACATCCATACGGGCGAGGAATGGTTTCTGGAAGCCTGTTTCCTTTATCCGTATGAGATTAACGAAATCAAATCCCATTTGCCATGAGGAGAATGACCGTAGACGAGTTGTATGAGTATCTTTGTTCGCCGCTGTTCCTCGATGAAAAGAGCGGCAACATCTTCTACAACTATTACATATACCAGTATCCTGCCAGCCAGGAATACGAGATGCGTCGGCAGATACAGGAGTTCAAGAAGAAGCTGGAGCGTCCCACCAACTTTGTCAACGCCCTGGTGTTGGATTTGTTCCGCGTGTTCTGCGAGTATCTCCAGAATGAGAAGTTCGGCGACACGTCGTTGCTGGAAGACACGTTCGAGGGCGACAGGCTCCATCCCGACATGGTGACCACGGAACTGACTTCGGAGGCGAACTCCGACAACTTCATCCGCTTTGTGCGCGATAAGATTGAAGCCCACATGGCTCTGAACGACGGCTACAACAAGCCTTACGTGTTCATCCACGGCATCGGCAAGATGTTCCCTTACCTGCGTACCAACGTGTTTCTCACCCGGTATGAGAAATACAACGACACCTCCCGGTATAAGATTATCCTCTTCTATCCGGGACATCAGGAGGGCAATTCGTTCAGTCTGTTCGACATACTAGAGGATTCCCATACCTACCGTGCCATCTTATTAGTCAACAAATAACGCTTCCGATATGAAATTCAAAGAACTATATTCAAAAGGTCTCGACCGCAAAGTGAATCCGGCTGTGTCGGCATCCGACCTCAGTGAAGATACCGTGATGACTGAAATCGTGGAATACGTGTTCACCGAAGAAATCGCCATCAACCTCTATGACATCCTGGTCAATATCCGCCAGAACCAAGGCAGCCACGTAGGCATTTGGATCAACGGCTATTTCGGTACGGGTAAGTCCCACTTCCTGAAATATGTCAGCTACTGCCTCAATGCCCATTACAGCGAAATGGCTTTCATGCGTCTGGAAGAAGCCATCGAGGAAATCATGCGCAATTCCAATGGCATGACCAAGCTCGACGACCACGGCGTTTCCCTTTCTGAAATCCAGGCGTTGAAGAAATGGTATTCCACGCAGGCCGATGTGCAGATGGTGATGTTCAACATCGGCGACGTACACGATGCCAACGCCAACCAGGCCCAGGCATTCACCACTATCTTCTGGAACCAGTTCAACGCGCAGCGTGGCTACAATTCGTTCAACCTCGCTTTGGCGCAGTATCTGGAAAAGGCGTTGGACGATGACGGCAAGTTCGGCGAGTTCAAGGATTATCTGAAATCCAAAGGTTATGATTGGGAACGTAACATCTCACGTTTTGCCGCCGGGCGGTTAGACCTGGCCTTGCAGATGGCCAAGGAGGTAGACCCCACGCTGGCTACAGATGTTATTCGTACCAAAATTCTAAACAACGACATCAACGTATCTGTGGAATCGTTTGCGGCGGAGATGAAGGAATATATTGACGCCAAGCACAACCGCAACTTCCGCTTGCTCTTCTTTGTCGATGAGGTGAGCCAGTTCATTGGCGAGCACCGCGACCTCCTGCTACAACTCCAATCGCTGGTCAAGCGGTTGGAAGAAGTCTGCGAGTCGCGGGTATGGATAGCCTGCACCGCCCAACAGACACTGGAAGAGGTGGTGAGCCACGTGGGCGGCAGCACCACTAACCCGGAGGATGAGGTCGGAAAGATTCTCGGACGTTTCGAGGTACGCGCTTCCCTGCAAGGCACTTCGCCGGAATATATCACGCAGAAGCGTATCCTCGACAAGAAAGGCGAAGCGGAAGTGATGCTGGCCGACATGTATGCGAAGGACAAGGCCAAGCTCGACGCGCAGTTTGTCCTGCCCAGCACCTACAAGACCTATCGCGACAAGGACAACTTCGTGGCCTACTATCCGTTCGTACCCTATCAGTTCCAGCTCATCAAGAAGGTGCTCGACTCCTTCGAGACCATGAACTATGTGGACAAGCAGGTGAAGGGCAACGAGCGTTCGCTCATCAACATTACCTATTCCATCGCCCGTGAGACGCAGGACATGGAGGTGGGTGAGTTCATCCCGTTCGATAAGTTCTTTGGCGCGATGGTACAAGGCTCCATGCAGCACCTGGGGCAGCGGGCTTTCGAGAACGCACGCCAGGCACTCGATGTCATCGAGGACGAGAAGAAACAGGCGTTCTACCGCCGCGTGGTCTATATCCTCTTCATGATCTGCAACCTGAAGGAGGAGGACAAGCAGCAGTTCTCCGCCACCATCGACAATGTGGTCACCCTGCTCATGTCGAAAGTGGATGCCAGCAAGGCGGCCATCAAGCAGGAAGTGTCCGCCGTCCTGGCCTATCTCATCGACAAGGCCGTCATCCGGAAGGTGAAGACCGACGCAGGCAGCGAAATCTATGAGTTCTTCACCGAGGAAGAGTCGAAGGTGGCCCAGATTATCAAGAACCAGCAGGTGGACAGCAACACCTACAGCGACGAGCTGCGCAATATCTTCTTCGCCCATTTCGGCAATCCGTCCAACAAGGAGCAGTTCGCCACCCGTTCCTTCACGGTGGGCATCAGCATCGACGGACGGAATTACCTCAGTAATAATGCGGACATCCAAGTGGACTTCGTGACGACGGCCAGCACGGACAACCCCGACCAGTATGCCTTCAGCCTGAACAATAGTCCGCAAGGCACCCACTTGGTGTTCTTCCTTTACCCGTTGTTCAAGGAGAACCAGGAACTCCGCGCCAACTTCCTTTACTACTGCCGAGTGCAACGGTTCGCCCAAGAGCCTGCCATCAGCGAGGAACGCCAGCGCACCAAGGAAATCTTCAAGCAACGTGCCAAGGAACTTTACGAAAAGGAAATCAAACCCCAGTTCCAGCAGATGCTCGACACCTGTCCCGTCATCTCCTGCGCCAATGCCCTCTCTCCTTCCGAGACGGGAACGGCACGGAAGGCTGAGCGTTACAAAACCCTCCTGGCTCGACACATGGAGACGCTTTATCCATTCGCCAAGCTCGCAGACAATCGGGAAGTGCCACGCACCAACCCCGAACTGTCAGCCAAGATACTCCGCCCGATAGATCCGGGTCTGCTTGTGACTCCCACTGCGGCGGAAGAGAAGGTGAAGAACTGGCTCGACCGTCAGCCACACGATGTCACTGTGGCCGATGCCTTGCGACAGTTTGCCCGTGTACCTTACGGTTGGAGCGATTTCGCCACCATCTATTTCCTGAACGAGTTGGTGCGCCGCCATCTCTATGCCTACAACTACATGGGCAACCCCAACGTGAGCCGTGAGGACACGGCCCGGAACATTGTGCGCGATGCCGCGAAGTTCACCGTTGAACGGGCCAAGGCCATCTCGCAGGAATTGCTCAACGGGTTCATCGAGGCGTGGAAGCACATCTTCAACGTAGTCTCCGTGAAGGGGAGCAACGATAGCACGGAGCTGTTCCGGGCCTGCAAGGAGACTGAGGACAGTGCGCTCAACCAGCTCTTGCGGAATTACCGCGACCTTTCACGCAAAATCAGCGGATGCCCCTTCGCGCACACCATCGACGAGGCCATCACGCTGATGGAGCAATGGCTCACGGTGCGCGACCCTCAGAAGTTCTTCGAGACCATCATTGCCGCCCGTGACGAAGCCGCCTGTCTGTTCGACCGCTGCAAGAGCATCAACATGTTCTACGGCGAGCAGTTCGACCGCTACAACGGGGTACGCAAATTCATTGATGACAACCGCGACAACTTCGACTTTCTTCCTGCTGAGGGACAAGAGGCTGTCGCCGCCCTGCGTGCCATCCACACTGATGAAGAGCCTTGGACGAAGATGCCTGCCTACATTAAGATGAGAAAGGCCATAGAGGCACAACTGCAGCAGAAACGCAAGGAATTGGTGGAAACCGTCACCGCCCACTACAACGCCGTGTTCGACGAACTGGAGAAGTATGCCGGAGAAATGCACGTGAGCCGCGACAAATTTGCCCGTCGCGACGCCACTATATCCCTGAATACTGGCACTAACAACTTTTATGCCCTGCAGGCCAATGCCGACACGTCCACTTTCTACGAGGAACAGATGCACCGCATCAATGCCGCCATTCCTTCGAAGCCCTATACGCCTCCGACACCGCCTGCCAATGGAGGCGGCTCGGTACACGATGACGGCGGACAGCCAACACCTCCACAGTCCAGGCCGCGTGTGCGGAAGATTGTCCGTCTGAACACGCACACCACCGAACCGATGCACACCGAGGCCGATGTAGACCGCTACTTGCAGTCGCTCAAGGCGCAACTGATGCGGTATATCAATGAAGACAACGACATTATAGTAAGCTAAGCATGGAAACGAACAGACTGAAACGCTTCGCAACCGAAGCACGCAATATATTGATGCAGGGCGTGGCGCACCGCTTCACCGCCCTCGGCTTCCGGGTGGACGGCACGCCCGTGGAAGAGCCGCAACTGCTGGGAGGCGGTGCCACCTTCATGGGCGACACCGTGACGGAAGATTTCTACCACAAGTGGCAGTCACTGGCCGCTGCCATCCGCCGCCATGGACTGAAGGACGTGGCGGAGGAAGCCGCCTACACGTGGTTTAACCGATTGATGGCCATTCGCATCATGACCAAGAACGGGCTGATACCGCCCGTATTGCAGTATGAGAGTCCCAGTGTCTATGTGCCGCTCATTGTGAGCGAGGCACGGCAGGGACGCTTGCCGCAGATGAGCGAGGAGGAGAGAAGCAAGTTGATGCCGCTGCTCGACGACGACAGCCGGACGGCGGAACAGTTCAGCCTGCTCATCGTGGCTTTCTGCCATGCCACGCCCATCCTCCACCGCTGCTTCGGTCATATCGCCGACTACACCGAGCTGCTGTTGCCGGCCAATATTCTGGCCGAGGGCGGTTTTGTAGACCTCATTAACCACACGGATTTTATCGCCGAGGAGGATTACCGCTCCAGCGAACTTATCGGCTGGCTCTACCAGTTCTACATCGCTGAGAAGAAGGACGAGGTGTTTGCCGCGAAGGGGAAATTCACCGCCAGCGAGATTCCTGCCGCCACGCAGATATTCACGCCTAACTGGATTGTGAAGTACATGGTGCAGAACACCGTGGGTCGCATTTATCTGGACAACAATCCCTACGAGACGGAAGTAGCACAGGACTGGAAATATCTGGTGAATCCCTCTGAGCCTACCCCGAACGACCTTATCTTTCGTTACGATGACCTGACCGACCTGCGCCTGGCCGACCTTGCTTGCGGCTCCGGCCACATCTTGGGCGAGATGTTCGACATGCTTTATACCTTATATATCAATGAGGGCTACAGCCGCCGCGAGGCTATCGAAAATATCTTCCGCCGCAACCTGACGGGCGTCGACATCGACACCCGCGCCAAGCAGTTGGCACAGTTCGCCCTGCTGTTGAAGGCTTGCCAGCGTGATGCCTCCTTCGCCGACTGCCACTGTATGCCCCGTGTGCTGGATATGCCCAAAGATAGATTGCCCATGCCGGCAGATACCCGTTTGGCAAACGAGATTGAAGCTATCAACAAGACGCTTGCCGATGCCGACACCTTGGGCAGCATCATGAAGTTCAGCCTTTCTCCGGCGGCCCGTGAATGGGTAGCTTTGTTGGGAGAAGAGAACGAGGCGGCGCAGTTGGTGCTGGCATTGACGGATAAGTATGCGGCTTTGATAGCCAATCCTCCCTATATGGGCAGAGGAAATATGAACAATACACTTACAGCCTATTTAGATAAAAACTATCCTATTGCCAAGCAAGATTTGTTTGCCACGTTCATGCAAATGATGATAGAAAGGACGCAAGATGGTGGTAGAACAGCTTTTATTACTATGGAATCTTGGATGTTCTTATCTTCATTCGAGAAACTACGTCATTACATTATAGACAATTATTATATTTCTTCATTAGGGCACTTTGGCTGGCATATTATTGGTATTGCTTTTGGTACGGCCATGACTGTCATTGAGAAGAATAAGGACTATGGACGCATAGGAGAATATTCTTATCTAACCATAGATGATATTGATAAAAGCAAGAACGTACCTTTTGTTTTCCCAAAGAAAGACAACGGACGCTTTGCCCACGTCTCCCAACAGAACTTCGAGAAGATTCCGGGATGCCCGATTGGGTATTGGGTGAGTGAGAAATTGGTTAATGCATTTAATCACTCGTCATTAGATAGTGTCTGCAAACCTTCGAAAGGAATGATGCCTGGCAGTGAATATTTAAGGAATGTATGGGAAATTGCATTTTCAAATATTACATTTGATGTAAAATCTCATCAAGAGTCCAAAACTAAAAAAGAGAAATGGTATCCATATTTCAAAGGAGGAAGTTTTCGACGTTGGTTTGGTAATCGAGAATTTGTTGTAGATTATCAATACGATGGATATAGAGTAAAAGAAGGAGATAGAAATCCATCCTTATATTTTAAAGACAATATAAATTGGTCTAAAATATCTTCTGGACTCTTTTCTGCAAGGACAGGGTTAATTGGTGGTTTATATGATGATGCTGCTTGTCAATGTTATGTGTATAGCCATGAAAACTATGATTACATTCTTGGGTTATTAAATTCAAAGGTTGCCCAAACTGTTTTATGGACTATAAGTCAAACCTTCAATTACATTTCAAGTGAAGTAGCCAAGATTCCGTATATAAAGCATGATGAAGAGAGAATAACAGAACTTACTCAACAAAATATTGCTATCTCCCGCGCCGACTGGGACGCCCACGAAACCTCTTGGGACTTCCAAGAGAACGAGATCGTCCGCCTCAGCAAAGAACAGGGCGAAGGTTCGCACCGCCTGTCCGACCTGATGGATGCCTACCGGGAGCATTGGACGGAGCAATTCCTCCAGCTTCATGCCAACGAGGAGGAGCTGAACCGACAGTTTATCGGGATATACGGACTGGAGGACGAACTGACGCCCGACGTGCCTTTAAGCGAGGTGACTATCCTACAGCAAGGTGAAGTTAAAGTAGCCAATGAATACCTTTTAACCACAGAAGACGGAAGTATTATTACCGACGAAACAGGTGCTGGTCTAACTGTTTCCGGGAAATATTTCCTTGATTGGCAAGATGATGTAATCGCGAAACAGCTTATAAGTTATACCGTAGGCTGTATGCTGGGCCGTTATCGTCTTGACAAGTCCGGTTTGCACATAGCCCATCCTGAACCTACAGCTGAAGAAATAGCTGCTTATACCTTCAACGGGAAGCAATGGAGCATTGACGAGGACGGCATTTTGCCGTTGATGCCCAGCGATACAGACTTTGCAGATAATGCCACGGTGATGTTCAAGCGTTGGCTCGTAGTGGCCTTCGGCGAAGATACCTTGGTGGACAATCTCAACTGTGTAGAAGCCGCCTTAGGCAAGAGCCTTGACGACTATTTCGTGAAAGACTTCTGGAAAGACCACAAAAAGATGTACCAGAACCGTCCCATATACTGGCTGTTCTCTTCAAAGAAAGGTGCTTTCCAATGCCTTGCCTACATGCACCGTATGAATGCCTACACAGCAGAGCGCATCCGCACGAAGTACCTCCTTCCCCACATCGAATGGCTAGTGCAGAAGCAATCCGAGATGGAAGCTAACGCCGCCAACCTCAATGCTCGTGAGCGCAAGCGGTTGGACAGCATCGGACGACAGATAGCAGAGTGCCGCGAGTATCACGACCGCCTGCACACCGTGGCCGATGAGCAGATAGCTTTCGACTTGGACGATGGTGTGGTGGTGAACTATGCCAAGTTCGGAGATGTGTTGGCGAAATTGAAATAAATAGGAAAAAGTATGTTTGAAGAGCTTATCTCATTAGTTAGACGCGAACAAGTATCGCTATTTATAGGCGCTGGTTTCTCTAAGGAAGCCGGTGCCCCATCTGTTTGGGATCTCCAAAAGTCTATTTTAGAAAGAATTTACGATACAGAAAAAAGAAAATCCCATGAAAATGATAGTCTTGCTGATTTATCAAACTTTTTTGTTAATGAAATCCATTTAGGCAGTAGGAATCCGCTGATGAGGATATTGAGAAAGGCTTTTGATTTTGAGCCTACATGTATGGATGACCATAATTTGTTAGCAAAGATTCCACACTTTAGAAGAATCTTTACTACAAATTATGACACCCTACTAGAAGATTCTTATGCAAAGAATGATGTTTGTGTGGTCAGAAATGATGCTGATTGTGCTTATATGAATAAGCCTTTTACCGTTGTAAAAGTCCATGGAGATTTTACAGATCCTGATTCGGTAGTTATTACTTCCGATGACTATAAACAGTTTTTTACTGCCAGTAAAAATCCGATAATGTGGGATTTGGTAAAGACTGAGTTTGCAACAAAGAATATTCTATTTATTGGATATAGCCTTGAAGACAATAACATACTTGACATAATCCAAAAGGTTTCAGATGCACAAGGAAACAATCAAAATGAAATGTTTTTAATTGCTCCAGGCATTTCACCAGAAAAGCAGGAAAAGCTGAAAGAATTGAAGGTGCATTATTTTGATGCCGTAGCCAATGTTTTTTTGACGCAACTTATAGAGGAGTTGAAAGAGCATATTACTGAGGACTTCAAAAATAAATATATTTCCGGAGAAACTTGCACACGATTCTTAAAATCCTATCAGATTCTTCCCACAGTTCAAACTCCTGTTCAAGGAAATAATGCTATAAAAAATGTAGAATCGACAACCGAAAAGCCGTTGCTACATCAAATACAGATGTCTGTTAAGGCTGAAATTGGTGAAAAACTGAAAAATCT
>ERZ779888.3289-NODE-3289-length-12047-cov-3.589059_pt1 | contig 12047 bp, 13 predicted proteins | sample MGYA00511245_ERZ779888 | MGnify/ENA primary metagenome ERZ779888 (study PRJEB29588, sample SAMEA2155255) | human gut metagenome | biome: human gut; feature: human-associated habitat; material: faeces | place: Denmark | collected 2008/2010 ... | reverse complement strand
ATTATAAGTCAATATAAGGAATTTGTCAAGTACCGATTTCCAAAAAAACCTATTTAATTAACTTTTATTAAAGCTTTCCGCTGAAATCGGCTTCAAAAATTCCGTAGCGCCGCACACACGTCGAAAACACCGTTTCGGTCGTCTATTTTCAAAAGTCCGCCGTTCTTCTTGACTATCGCACTCACGCTCTTTAATCCCAAACCCGAACCGAGCTGTTTTGTCGTCATATAGCAGCCGTCGGCATTTTTCCTTATCTCTCCCGTATAATCGTTTTTAACGTTCAGCGAAAGCTGGTTATTCAAACATTTTACACTGACCTCGATATAACTTTTCGCTGCGTCGATACTGTTTTCCAGTAAATTTGAAAGCATAATGCAAAATTCGCTTTCATCGCACAAAATCCTGTCCGCCAGCTTGCCGACAATTTCGATTTCGAGGTTTTCGGACAGCGTAATTATAATCTTCCTCAGATTGCTTTCCATACATTGTATATTCGACAACAGTATTTTCGTTTCCGTTCCGGAATACGTAACCGAAATATAATGCTTCTTCTTCTTCTGTGCAAACAGACGTTTCATACATTCTCTCAGCCGCTCAACATCAATAGGCTTTAAAATATAGTCAAACGCAAGCACACTGTAGCTCATGACGCCGAACTCCTCACTTGAGGATATAAATACAACAGGTGTTTTCACACCTTTTTCCCTGAGCAGTCTTGCCGTATCCATTCCGCTTATTTTCGGCATCAATATATCAAGAATAATCAAATCAAACGGCATATGCATGTGGCTTTTGATAAGCTCATACCCAAAATTCATTCACGGAAAAATTGCCCATAATCAAATTCAATGCCTCTATGACCTTTTTTCTTTCGGTATTCAAATCATCGCAAATCGCTATTCTCATAAGTGTATTCCTTTTATATAAATTTATACATAGCTTCTGTCAACATGAATAACCGCACGGTATTCGCTGCCCTGACTTTTATGGACGGTCATGGCATAGGCCGGTTCCAACTCAGAGAGCATATCAAAGGCGTATTCCGCCGTCCGGTCATCAAACTGGACGGACATCGTTTCCTCCTGGAAATCGATGTCCAGGACAGTTCCGATATCGCCGTTGAAAATGCCGGTTCCAGCGCCAAGTCCGTCGGCCCGTTTCCACATTATATCATAGTTATTCCGGATTTGCATTACCCGATCGCCGGTTCGGAAGGAAAAATCTCCATGTTTTTTTTCTTTTTTGCCCTCCGCAGGCGGATTCAGCACGGCCTGAAGCGCAAGATTCAGTGCCTTTGTGCCCGTCTCATGCTTGCGGCTGGGACTGAGCACCTGAATGTCGGACGGCTGGATACCCATGTTTTTCGGCAGCCGCGTCTGGCAGAGTTCCTGTATAGTTTTCACGGCTGCGGCCGGGTCGCGGCGGCGCAGGAAGAAAAAGTCCCGGTCGGTGGCCGTGAGCACAGGCAGTTCACCCTGATTGACTGCGTGGGCATTCATGACGATGAGGCTTCTTTGTGCCTGCCGGAAGATTTCGGTCAGGCGGACAGTCTGCACCACGCCGCTGCGGATGAGGTCGGAAAATACGTTTCCTGCACCGACGGGCGGCAGCTGATCCGGGTCGCCGACCAGAAGCAGGCGGCAGCCGGGCTTGAGTGCCTTCAAAAGCGACGCCATAAGCTGCAGATCCACCATCGATGTTTCATCCACAATCATCGCGTCACAGGCAAGCGGTGCGTCTTCGTCGTGAAAAAAAGCCATGCGGCCCGTCGCTTCGTCAAACTGTGCCTCCAGAAGCCGGTGGATAGTTGAGGCCTCGCGGCCCGTCACCTCAGCCAGCCGCTTTGCGGCCCGTCCGGTCGGTGCGGCCAGCTGTGTTTTGAGTTTCAGCGCGTCAAACAACCGCAAAATGCCGGACATGACCGTCGTTTTGCCCGTGCCGGGGCCGCCGGTCACGATCAGAAGCTGCCGGGAGGCCGCCGCGCGGATGGCGCTGCGCTGCTCCGGCGCGTAATCAATGCCCTGCTTGTCCTCAATCTCCGCAACCAAATCGTCAATCCGGCCGGGCTCGGGGTATTCGCCGTCCGCCATGGACAGGATTTTCCGGCAGACATACGTTTCCGCCTCGTAGAGTTCCGGCAGATAGCAGGCTGTTAAGCCCACAATCGGGCTCAGTTCCATCCGTCCCTGCTCCTGAAGCCGGAGCATCCCGGCGTCAATCGTCTCGCCGTCCAGTTCAAGCAGCGCGCAGGTTGCCGCACGAAGCTTGTCCTGCGGGATAAACGTATGGCCTGCGCCGAGATTGTAGGATAATTCAAATAAAATGCCCGCCTCTACACGTCGCTCATCGTCGGCGCTGACGCCAAGTGCGATGGCAAAGGCATCGACCTGCGAGAAATCCGCGCGGTAATACTCGTCTGTCAGCAGATACGGGTCGTCGCGCAGCGCTTCCTGCGCAAGTTCGCCGTAGGCGCGGTAGAGCCGTACGGCAAGTTGGGCGGGCAGATGGTAAATGGTCAGAAATTCGATCAGACGCCGAATACCGGACTGCTTCTGGAAGCTTTCGGACATTTCCTGTGCCTTTTTTTCGCTGATTCCTGGGATTTTCGTCAGCTGCATGGGATCCTGTTCCAGCACGTTCAGACTCTGATCGCCGAAACGGGCAATAATTTTCTCTGCCATTTTCGGCCCGATGCCCTTGACGGCGCGGGAGGACAGAAACGCCAGAATTTCGCTTGTTGTCTCCGGCATGAGGCGTTCTAAGAATTCCGCCTCAAACTGCTGCCCGAAGGATTGGTGGCGCGTCCATCTGCCGACGATGGCCAGCCGTTCTCCCACAACGCTCATGGGAATCGTACCGACGACAGTGACAGCTTCTCCCTGTTCGGTACGAACCTTCAGCACGCAGTAGCCGTTTTCGGGGTTCTGATAAATGACCGCCAGAACGGTTCCCTGTATCATTTGCGATTCCTGTTCCATGTTATTACTCCCGACATGCCGCGCAGGGGCGGTATTCCACGCAGGCATACTGCGCGGCCAGACGCTTTGCCAGCGCCGCAGTCTCCGGCGGCTCTTCTCCGCCAGCCAGAATCAGACGCCCGCCCGCAAGTCCGCTTTCGCGCGACCAGACGAACGCCCGCACTTGTCGCTCCAGCTGCGGCTCGGACGCGGACAAACGGTAGATGGTGACGGCCTCGCGCCTCGGCGGCAGAACGCACCAGCCCAGAAGTACCCATACGATCAAAAGCAGCCCGGCAGACGCCAGCACCGCGCAGACAATCATCCAGATCATTCCGCATCCCTCCGCGCTATTCTATGCGGCGGGATGCAAATCTGTGTTTATTTTACTATAAAACAGACACGTTTTCCATAGCGTTTGCAAAAAAAGCGTCCGGCAGCAGCCGGACGCGCAGTGTCCGCTCACAGCGGAAGATAGGAAAATGCCCATGTCAGAACCGGTGCGAACAGAACGGCGGGCAGCAGATCGGCAGTCTTGATCTTCGTAAGGTGCAGCATATTGAGTCCGATGACAAGAATCATCACAGAGCCGCAGCAGGTGATCTCCGCGATGGCCGCGTCGGACAGCAGCGGCGCGATCACATGCGCCAGAAGGGCCAGCAGCCCCTGATACACGAACAGGGGGATCGCGGAAAACGCCACGCCCAGCCCCAGCGAGACGGAGAGCATGCACGCCGAAATGCCATCCAGCAGAGATTTTGTAAACAGCAGTTCATAGTCCTGCTTCAATCCTGCATTGAAGCTTCCAAGAATCGCCATGGCACCCACGCAGAACAGCAAAGAGGCTGTCACGAAGCCCTCTGCGATGGGCGCGCGCTGCCCGCCGCGCTGGAACCGGCGCTCAAGACGGCCGCCAAGACGCTCGATGCGGCCGTCGAGATCCAAAAGCGTCCCCACGGCGGTGCCGAGCACCATCGAGACAATCAGAACCAGCGTGTTTTCGCCCTTCAGCATGCCGCTGACGCCGATGTAGATCACGCACAGCGCAATGGCCGTCATGATCGCGTTCGTAATCTTTTCCGGGATTCCTTTCTTGGCCAGAAGCCCGACAAAGCTTCCGGTGAGAATGGCAAGTGCGTTGACAAGTACCCCAAGCATGGAGATGACCTCACTTCCGAAAATATACTGTATCGTATCACACCTGTACCGAAGAAAAAAGAGATTTTTCGCAAAGTGGAGGAAAAACGCGAAAAAAGCGGGAAAATTCAGGTCGAATCAGGGACGATCTTCCAAAAAAGGTAGAAATCCAGAGCAAAATGTAGTATAATTAATTTATCTTGATTGACGGCGCCCGCTTCCGCGGGCGCTTGGGAGTGTATATGAAACTACGCAGAACAAAGCGAATGCCCACTGCAGCGAAGCGGAAGCTGCGTGCAAAGCGGCTGGCGCAAATGAAGCGTTTTTTGCGCGAGCATACCTGGGGCGTGATGATCACGATCCTGATTCTGATCGCGCTGATCCTGTTCGTCTGCGTGATCGCCGGTGCATCGCCAAAAGAGCCTGCCGAGCAGGAGACGGTGCAGGAGCAGACGCCGCGCTATGAGTCGGGCTTTATCTGCGCCATTACGACGCAGGTGCCGTATTACACCGAAGAACTCTCCGAGGCCGGGACAGTCGCACGCGGCATGCAGATCACCTATTCGACCGACAAATCCGTCGAACGCGACGGCATCCGGTATTATCTGACCTATTTCTCCACGCTGGACTGCGGCTATGTCTCCGAGGAAAATCTGACACAGGATCCCGCTGCTGTGGTTGCCGAGAAGGCTGTCTATGTCCGCACGCCGCAGAACCTCCGCGTAGACAAAGACACGCTCGAACTCGGCACGTTGGTTGAAAAAGGAGCAGAACTGCAGGTTCTGAGTTACGAGGGTACGACGGACGGCATCGTTGATTTATATCAGGTAGCCTATCAGGGTCAGACGGGCTACATCAGCGGCCAGTATGTCTCGACGGTGCAGGAGGAGGCCAACGACGTCTATGACCGTTTCGGCGTCTACGCCATCCACGCCGGACGCGGTGATAAGTGGGGCGGCGGCGACGCGGAAAGCCTTGATTATTTCCCACGCACGAAGGCAAGCTTTGAAGACAACAAAATGCCGAACCCGTGCTACGCAATTTATCTTACCTGCGACCCGGCAATTTTAAAAGATATCGACAAGTACATCGAATACGCAAAATCGACGAAGATCAACGCCTTCGTCGTCAACATCATGGATGGCACGTCCATCGGCTACGATTCGCCTGTGTACGAGGAATATTCCCCCACGGCGTATCAGTACGCCCAAAACTCCGTCGCAGATTATCAGGCAGTCATTCAGAAAATCAAGGACGCAGGATTCTATGTGATCGGCCGTCTGACAACCTTCAACGACTCCTTCTTCTGCCAGGATCATCCCGAGTACGCCATTGCCGACGGCTCCGGCGAGCCGCTGTATGTCGCAGCCAGCTACTGGCCGAGTGCCTTCTGCCGCTATGTCTGGGAGTATAAGGTCGCGCTGGCTATCGACGCAGTGCAGACCATGGGCTTTAACGAGATCCAGTTCGACTATGTCCGCTTCCCGGACAATACGGACCAATACGAAGCCTCGGGCGATATCGACTTCCGCAACGAGTACGGCGAGACAAAGGCGCAGGCCATCCAGCGCTTTTTGATGTATGCCACGGATATTCTGCACGAATACGGTGTCTACGTCGGCGCGGATGTCTTTGGTGAGACGAGCGGCAACTATGTCACGGCCTACGGCCAGTATTGGCCCGCGATCAGCAATGTTGTTGACGTGATTTCCGGCATGCCGTATCCTGACCATTTTGCCCGCAACGGAGCCTACCGCCCGTGGGAGCATCCATATGAGACGCTGCTCGACTGGGCAGAGTCCGCCGCCAAGCGGCAGGCTGAAACGCCCACGCCTGCAGTTGACCGCACCTGGATTCAGGCGTATAACGCCATCCAGCCGCCCTATAACGAATACGGCGTGCAGGAGATCGGCGACGAGATCCGCGCGCTGCGGGAAGAGGGGCTTACCGGCGGCTTCATGGCATGGAACGCCGCATGCAGCCTCACCAAACTCGAAGAACTGCGCCCCCTGTACGAAGCGCTGGAATAAGCAGCCCGCCCATCTGAACGCAAAACCCCGGCCCGCACTTTTGACGCGGGTCGGGGTTTTCAGCGAGGCAGACGCAGCTGCTTTGGTGATATGGATGGTCAATAGGCCAGTGCGGACTGAACCGTGTGATGGATGAGGTCGTGTCCGGCCTGCGTGGGATGGATGCCGTCTGCGCCGATGAGCGTCGGAAAAATGCGGCTTTTGAGGAACTCCGCGCGCAGATCGACGAGCCTGCAGCCAAACGCACGGCTCAGCTGCGCAACCATGGAATTATAATATTCCTGCCAGCGATATAGATGATCGGTGTCGCCCAGCCAGTGCAGGATGTTCTCCGCGCTCAGGCCTCGAGTGATAAAGGTAAAATACCGCTCCTGCTCCAGCGGCGGCAGGCTCGTCATTGCCACGCGGGCCCCCGCGCTCTGCGCCTTACGGATGGCCGTACAGTAGCGGTCGATGAACTGCTCTGACGGCGTGTGCGGCAAATGCTCGCCGTCCGGATCTTCCGAGATGGCTTTCCAGTCATAATCGCAGTCGTTGCCGCCAAAGCAGAACAGAACCGTCGTATCGCTGTCACAGGCACCGAGTTTCCGGTCAAGCTGCTTCAGTCCCGCATCGATGGTCGCGCCCATCTTTGCGTTGTTTTCTACGGTAACGCCTTGCGCGCGCAGCGTGTCGAAGTCATGTTCCTGACACAGATGATAACTCTGGCCGTTATAGGTGACGCCCTTGATAATGGAGTCGCCGAAAATCTTCAAGTTTTTCATGGGGGATCCCTCCTGCTTGTTTGTGACTCCAGTGTAGCCGCATGGAAGGGAAAAGTCTCCCGATTCCTGCCTTAAAACGCTCTCCTGGTTTGCTCCCGTTAGTCTACAAAACGAAGTCCGGCACTCTACGGGCAGTAGAGTGCCGGTTTTTCGTGAGAAAAGTTAGCAAGATGTAACCAATAGCAGTAGAATCCGAACCGGTTGCGCCTCACTCGCTTTCCTGCATCTTTTTAACAATTTCCATGAAGCGGGCGGTCACGCGGTCGTAATTTTCCTTCCGGTGCGGGAACAGGCAGCCGGAACAGTCCTTGATTCCGTTCTCCGTATAGTGGAAACTGCCGCCGCAGCCACGTCCGAGTGCGTACAGTGGGCAGTAGCAGAACAGGCAGTTAAAATCCTCCGGGTGCTTTGTGTCATGGCAGGGAAAATATTCACAGTCCCGGTTCTGAAAAAACGCATAGTGCCGCTCTTCCATCATTCCTTCTCCTTCAGCCGCTCGCACAGCGCCGCGTCCGGCGTGACAACCGCGGTCTGATACGTTGTGTAGATCACCATGCCAGGCTTCGCGCCCGCTGGTTTTTTGACGAATTTCACCGGCGTGTAGTCAACCGGCACGTTCTGGCCGCCTCGAGCCTGCGAATAATAGGCTGCAAGCTGCATCGCCTCCGTCACGGTCCGGTCGGGCGGCGTTTGGCCGTTTGTTTCAATGATGACATGGCTGCCGGGAATCTTCTGGACGTGCAGCCAGATATCGCTTTTTGCGGCCAGCTTTGTCGTCAGTTCATCGTTCTGTCGGTTGCTGCGGCCGACGCGAATCGAGAAGCCGTCGGAGGAGGTGAAGCGCATGGGTTTACTCGGAGGCAGCTTCATGCGTTTTTTGCGGTCCGTCTCGCGCAGATAGCCGCCGGAGACAAGTTCAGCCCGGATCTCCTGCAAATCCCGTGCGGATTCCGCGCGCGTGAGCGCGTCGAGCACGCTTGCAAGATACGCAAATTCCTGCTCCCCCTTCGCAATCTGCTCCGTCAGGATTTTTTCGGCATTTTTGGCTTTTTGATAGTCTTTATAGAATTTTGCTGCGTTCTGCTGCGGGGAGATGGCCGGGTTGAGCGGGATCTCAATCTCCTTCATATCCGGGTCATAGAAGTCGGCGGCGCGCAGTTTTGTCTGGCCGCGTTTGACAGCGTAGAGATTTGCCGTGAGAATATCGCCGAGACGACGCAGACGCTCCCGGTCGTGGGTCGCAGCGAGTTCTTTGCGCTGGTTTTCCAGCTTCCTTGCCGTTCGCGCGTGCAGATTGGAGACGGTTTTGCGGATAGCCTGCGATGCCTGGCGCATGGAATCGGCGCGGTCACGCGCGGCATAGAACCGGTCGAGCAGCTGCGAGAACGAGTCATACGTCTCCTGTCGGATAAAATCGCCGTACTGCGTCACGGGCAGGCAGGTAAAGTCCCACGGGCGTTCGTCCTTGTACAGAAGCACCGGCTGCGGCGGTACAGTCTGAAGCTGTGCGAACGTTTCTAGCAGACGTTCTGCCAGCGCCGTTTTCCCCTCCAGCGGCAGTTCAGACAGATCGGTGTCCAGATCGCCGGTCAGCCGGAACGCTAGTTCCCGGCACACAAGCGGAGAGAGGCCGCCGAAGGTATCCAGCAGCCAGCCGTCGAAGCGCTTCGGCGTGGTCTGCGCGGACAAGAGCGATATCATCTCCTCCCCCGTGACGGCAAACGGGTCGCACTTACCCTGCGTGGGCGGCAGATGATAGTAAAGGCCCGGCAGAACCTGCCGTTTATCGCTCATCTCAAAGTCCACCCGGCGCAGGCAGTCAAGAATGCGCCCGTCCTCGCTCGTCAAAATCAGGTTGGAATTGCGGCCCATGATCTCCAGAATCAGATGCTTCTGCGTGGGGCTGCCCATTTCATCGGTGCAATCGAACGTCATGTCGAGCAGCCGCTCCATCTCCGGCTGCTGTATGGACACGAGACGGCCTCCCGTCAGGTGCTTGCGCAGCAGCATGCAGAACATGGGCGGCTGCGCCGGGGTTTCCGCCGGTTCATTCGTCAGGTGGATGCGCGGATGATTGGGCGAGGCCGTGAGCAGCAGTTTTCCGCCGCCGGCCGCGCCGCGCATGGACAGGATCAGCGTGTCGCGCTGCGGCTGCTGGACCTTATCGATACGGCAGCCGGTTAGACTGCCCTCCAGTTCACGGCGGACCGCCGTGAGAAAAAATGCGTCAAATGGCATGAGAATCCTCCATGCTTAGGATAAAAAGCGCATTCAGCCGGTCAAGCTGTCCGGAAAGATACAGGGCGCCAAACAAGCATTCCAGCCCGGTGGCCTTGGCATACTGCGCATAGGTAGCGTTCTTCGGCACCTGATGCACATGCGCGTTGCGTCCGCGCTTGTAAACGGCCAATTCTTCTTCTGTCAGGAGCGGGAGCATGCGGTCAACCCGCGCCGCCTGCGCCGGAGCGCAGACAAGGTCTACTGTCGCGCGGTGCAGATTGCCGTTTGCCGCTTTGCCGGCCGCACAGAGATAGCTTCGCACCAGCAGTTCAAACACCGCGTCGCCGCAGTGCGCAAGGCCGAGCGCGCTGATCTGGTTGATCGCGCGCCGGTCCATGTTCAGGTGAAAATAGTTTTCCAAGCAAACGCCTCCATTGTTCGGAACTTTTTATACTATACCACATATGCAGGCTGGTTTTCCAGTGGGCACAAAAAAATGGTTGACTTATCGGTTACATTCTGTTACAATTTGAAAAGAATTCATCACACGAAAGAAGGCACCTGCATGCAGAAGAAATTCCGCCGTCTGGCGGCGGCCATTTTATGTCTGACACTGCTGGCCGTACCGGCGCTGGCCGCCGAGGCGACCATTGATCTGGATTATGTCACAATCGTGGGAGAGGGCTTCGTCGCCGACACCTTCTGCGGCGTGGACGCGCTGTATAATGAGACAGGCGCAACGCTGTTCTGCAATGAGTTGATCGAACGGTTTTACAGCGCCGTCTACGGCGTGGACGTCTACACGGACAACGGCAATATCACCGCCGCCAGTCCGGCAGGCTATCGGTTCGAGGTTACATACACGCCGCAGCCCGGCGATATCGCCTATGCCTCCGCTGAAGCACGGGAGCGCTACGGCAATCACTACGCCATTGTCAAATCCATCGATGAGGCAAACGGCACCGTCACCCTCTTCGAGCAGAACTGGGTCTGGGACGGCAAGGCGGGCGTAAACCGCCGGATCCCATATGACGGCGAGTGCTATACGTTCTATACCATGTGCTCTGACGCCGGCCGCGCAGCGCCTGCCGGAGAAGCAGAGTCTGTTTCCGCGCAGCCTGTGACAGGAGATCCGCAGCCTGCATACGACGCGTCCACGATCTACGCGTGGGGCAGCGGCATATCCAGCATTACTGGAACGCCGTCCAACTGGGCCGCAGAACTCACTGTCCGCGCCGATGCCTATGGCATCACCATGCTGGCCGACGGCAGCTATCAGTCCGCCATTACACGCAAGACCCTTGCCCGCCTCGCGGCAAACACCGCACGGACGCTCGGGCTGGTCGAGGATGTATCCGATCCGATTGCCGTTGTGCAGCAGCTTGGCGTGATGCAGCCGAATGCCGACGGCAGCTTTGACACGACCTCCCAAGTTACGCGTCAGATGGCTGCGACCGTGCTGCTGCGCCTGCTGCGGCAGTCGAGCGTGGTATTCGAGGCCGACATGACGATGCTCAGCCGCTATCCCGACAGCGGCGCCATCTCTGACTGGGCCAGAGAGGCCGTTGCAATGATGACGCAGTATGACCTGATGAACGGCACGACGAAGGGCTTCGAGCCGAAAAAGGATATGACACTCGAACAGTGTCTTGTTCTGCTTACACGCATCTGTGAATTCTGAATTGTGAACGAAAACCGGCTGTCCTCTTTGCGAGGGCGGCCGGTTTTTATGTTCAGAATAAACTCTGCTGCGGTTCCTCCGGCTCTGCCTGCGACAAAAGCATTTCGATTTCACTCTCGCCGTAGACTGTGATACCGTTTTCCTTCAAAAGCGCCGCCGTTACCCCGTCGCCGGGCGTCAAACAGCCGGAGAACGTACCATCATAAATGTTTCCGCTGCCGCAGCTTGGGCTGCGTTCTTTCAAAACGGCTGCCTTACAGCCGTACAGCCGCGCCAGATGCAGCGCCTGCTCGGCGCCCCGGCGGTACTGGGCTGTGACGTCTGCGCCGTTTTTCATCACAACGGCCTCACCCTGCCGTTCCGACGGTTCGCGCGGCGTGGGAAGCCCGCCCAGCTGCTCAGGACAGACGGGAACAAGATGATATCGCTCCATGAGCGCGACAGTCTGCATGATAGGCTTCGATTCCCCGTCATACCGGCACTGAACGCCGAGCAGGCAGGCGCTGATCAAAATATTTTCCATGTTATCGGATCCTTTCCCCGTTTAAAACGGCTTCCATGAGCGTATCGCCCGCATACACAAGCTTCAGCGAGAAAAAAGGAACGTGTGCGTCCATCAGCTTCAAAAAAATCCGGTCGCCCTCCCACTGCTGCAAAGCGGCAAGCTTTCGCTTGTCGATCCACGCCAGTTCGCCCTCGTCGCAGTCCTTCGGCGTGCCGGTAAAGCCTGTGGCGTGGAACAGGTGCATATACTCGGTGGGCCAGACATCGGAGACAAAGGTCACAAGCCCACAGTAGCGGTACTCTGTGAGCATCAGTCCCGTTTCCTCCAGCACCTCGCGGCAGACGCAGTCCTCCGGGCTTTCCTTGTCCTCAAATTTTCCGCCGACACCAATCCATTTATCGTGATTCTCGTCGTGCTCTTTTTTTACGCGGTGAAGCATCAGATACTGCCCATCGCGCTCGAGATAGCAGAGTGTCGTCTGCTTCATGCGCCGCATCTCCCTCCAGTGTTCTTTTTTTATTCTATCAGGTTCACATGAAAAAGTAAACGGGAATCCGATTTGTGCGTTCTGCCGTGTTTCGCGGTACAAATTCAGCAAAAACAACAAATGACTTTACCAAAGCAATCTGATATAATGTTTGTATCTTAGTCGAGGTGTACCAATCCACATTTATGGTGCGCTGCGGCAAATATAAAGGAGGATATTTTATCCGGGAGACTCCCGGTGCGGCATTGTGGAGACATGTCGCAATG
>ERZ779888.3288-NODE-3288-length-12047-cov-7.992078_pt1 | contig 12047 bp, 10 predicted proteins | sample MGYA00511245_ERZ779888 | MGnify/ENA primary metagenome ERZ779888 (study PRJEB29588, sample SAMEA2155255) | human gut metagenome | biome: human gut; feature: human-associated habitat; material: faeces | place: Denmark | collected 2008/2010 ... | reverse complement strand
CCGCAGCCGCCGGAGCGGTGCTTAAGCCGTAAGGCGGGAATTATGCGGTGTTGCCCTTGGGCTGATACCGCATGTCCGACACGGTGTACACCGTAATGAAGGCCTGCGGGTCCTCGCGGTTCATGTAGCTCATCAGCTTCTGGTATTCGGCCTTGTCCACAATCGTGATGATCTCGCGGCGCTTCTGCATATTGTACGCGCCGTAGGATTCATACACCGTCGCGCCGCTGTGCAGGTCCTCAATGATGAACCGGCGCAGTTCTTCTTCCTTTTTAGTGATGATGCAGACGCGGCGCTTGATGTTGTTGTCAAAGATAAAGTGGTCGAGCACAAGCCCGTTAAAATAGGTGCCCAGCACGCTTAAAACCACGGTCTTTTTGTCGTAGACCAGCGCGGCGGAGAGCGCCACACACATGCCGGACAGCGACATGGCCTTGCCCAGGTCCATGTGCAGGTATTTGTTCATGATCTTGGCGACGATGTCCAGCCCGCCCGACGAGGCGTTGCGGTTGAACAGGATGCTCAGCCCCACGCTGACGACGAGGATGTAGCACAGCACGTCCAGCTCCTGGCTGTCGGTCAGGGAGCCGATGTTCGGGAAGAGCCGCTCGAACAGGCCGATAAACGCCGGGAGCAGGATGCTGGTGTAGACCGTCTTGGCACCGAACTCCCGCCCGCAGGTCAGAAACCCGATGACGAGCAGCACGACATTCAAAATCATCGTGATGGCTGACAGCGGCAGCGGCACAAAGTTTGCCAGCACGATGCCCAGACCCGAGATGCTGCTGACCGAGGCATGGCTGGGCACAAGGAAGAAGTAGACCGCCGCCGCAATGATGGCCACGGCTCCGGTCAGGATGGCAAGTTCCCGCACCGCCGCGGCGGTGGGCACAGCTTTTTTGTTCATCGGCAGACCCTCACGATTCCTTGATGCGCTTGCCGCGGCGCATTTTTCTAAACGTTGTCATTTTTGTTTCCTCTTTCTTAGTAGTATCGTACCACAAGACGGCACAGTGCACCTGCCGCGCCTTGCAGCCGGAGCTTTTTACTCTCTTATTGTAGCACACCCCCTTTAAAAAGAAAAATAAAATTTTCACTTCAAACTGTGCCGTTTGTTCCAACACCGGCGGCGTTTTTTTCGGCGGTGGGCGGGGTTGTTATCCGGCGCACATTTTCTGCCGGAGCAGGGCGGCGGGGGTTGGAATCCGCGGCACAGTTTTCTACAGGCTGTATTGTTATCGGCGGCACAGTTTGCCGGGCAGGCTCTTTTATACAGGTTGTTATCCCGCACACAATTCCGGGGAGCCGGCGTTGGAATCCCCCGCACAGTTTACGGCGGGCGGTGTTGTTATCGGCAGCACAATTTCGGTGCGGTGTGCATCGCGGGGCAAAAAAATGGTTGTTATCCGGCGCACAATTCGGACTTTTTTTCTGAGGGCGGCAGGTTGTTATCCACAGCACAATTTGCGCGGTGGGGAAAATTCGGCTATTGTTATCGGCAGCACATTTCGGAATTTCGTCTGCTTTCCAAACGTGTCCAGACCGGGTTGTTATCCAGCGCACATTTCCGGCAGTGGGGTTGTTATCGGGCGCACAGTTTCCAAACTGTAGAATTTTAGCGGCTGTTGTTATCGCCGGCACATTTCTGAAAAAATCCACCGTACAGCGCACAGCCGGTATTGTTATTCACGGCACAATTCGTTTTTTCCGGGGCAGAGCGGTTGTTATCCGGCGCACAATTCGCAAAAATCCGTTTTTTTGCGGCGCGTCCTGCCGTGGGTTGTTAGTCTGCGCACAGTTTGCCCTGCAGGGGCCGGGGTTGTTATCGACGGCACAATACAAGGATTTTTCTGCACGGGTTGTTATTCAGCGCACATTTCCCCGCGGCAGGATTTTTCCATCCGCCCTGTTGGAATGCTGCGCACATTTCTCACTTTTCCTTTTTTCGCGCCCGGGGTTGTTATACTCGACACTTTTTAAAAATCCCACAAAATTTTCTTTGCCGTCATTTTCCTGCAAAAAAACTTTTTTACCGTTGTTACACTCCGCACATTGTTGCGTTTTACACATTTGTGTTGGAATGCTGCGCACAGCACCGTTGTAACACAGCGCACATTTGTGTTGGAATATTCGACATAGCTATACTACTTTTCTAAATATATATAAATAGGGCTAAAAATCCCAAAACAAAAGAACACAGGATTTTGTGCGGCGCGGAGGAAATGTGCTGAATGTTACAATAATTGACACAGCGCGCACAATCTGCTATGATACGTTTAACGTGTTGTAAAGATGAGGTTTTGCAAATGACACCCCAAAGTACGTTGAAAACGACTCAAAAAACCAACCACAACAAAAAGCAGGGGGCGAAGTCTGCCAAGGCGTCGCCTTCGGCCCCTGTTGCTACCTATAGCGGGCGCGGAAATCAGACGATTGTCCGCAAATCCAACGACCTGATCCAGAACGCAATGTACAGCCTCTCGCTGAGCCAGCAAAAGCTGATGCTGCACATTTTTGCGATGATCAAGCCGTCGGACACCGAGCTGCCCCGGTACGAGATGTCGATCTACGAGTTTTTGAAGCTCTGCGGCGTTGACCCGCACAACGGCTCGATGTACAAGCAGGTCAAGAAAAACATCGAGGACATCGCCAACGCCAAGGTCCAGTGGATCCGCCTGGCGGGCACCCAGAAAATCACGATGTTCCGCTGGCTTTCCAGCGCGACCATCGACGAGGGCACCGGCAAGATCGTGCTGACGCTCGACCAGTCGCTCAAGCCGCACCTGATCCAGTTAAAAGAGTTCTACACAACGATGAATATCACCTATACGCTCCCGATGAAGAGCCAGTATAGTCTGAAAATTTATGAGCTGTGCAAGAGCTACCAGAACCTGTACATCACCAAAAAAGAGAAGGGCGAACCGCTGGTCTGGAACATTGAGACGCTGAAAAAGCAGGTGGATTGCAATGCGGCCAACTGGGCCCACGTGCGCCGCACCGTCCTCGACAAGGCCAAGAGCGAGATCAATGGCCACACCGACATCTATTTTGACTATGAGGTCTACGAAAAAGATCGTCAGCGCGTCATTGCGATTGCCGTCACCATTGAGCCGGTGGACAAGCAGGTCGCCGATGACAAGCTGAACGAGATCACAAAATCCATGTCCAACCGGGTCCGCAGCAAGAAGGGCAAGCTGACTCTGGCCGAGACCGGCACGCTGGACGACGACCCGAACGTGCTGACGCTCGAGTATGTCTCGGTGCCCGAGACGACGATCCCCTATTCCTACGGTGCTACGCCGGAATTGCTGCGCCAGGAACTGGAGATCAAGGCAGAGCCCGACAAGCTGATCCGCGAGCTGACGGCGGACGAGATGGACGCCGTGCGCACGATCATCGATGCTATGGTAAAAATGGCCGGCACACCGCGCGGCAATGATAAGATGATCGACGGCGGCAACGCGACGTTCTTCCAGACGATGAACAACGTCATTGACAACTGCGGCGGTCTGCGCCGCTGGTTTGAGGGTGTCGCCACCCGCTACGCCGCCAAGGTCATCCCGGTGGCACGCACCAAGAGCGCTCCCCTGCCCTACCTGTCCCGCGCAATTTTGGAAGACCTGGAAAATTATCGTATCTACGTCACCGGCGGTATGCCGGAGGAAGTGGAGGACGACTACGGCGCACCCGAGACGCCGGACATCGTCGAGACCACCGACTTTGTGGAGACCGACGCCGAGCCGGTCAACCAGCTGGTGCCGGAGGATGCCGCGACGAAGAAAGAAGTCACGGCGGCGCTGCTGCGCTACATTGACCGCGACACGCTCTCGGCCCGGCTGACCACCGGCCAGATGGAGGCATTCGAGGATATTTTGCAGATGACGGCCTATTTTTGCCGTCGCAACGTCAAAGGCAAGGACGACGGCATGATGGAGGGCAAGGCCAACATGCAGTTTTTGGACGCTTTGAACAAGGTAATTGCCCGGTATGAGAGCCTGACCCCGCTGTTTGAGGCGATGTCGGTCATGATGGACTACGACACCTACTGGAAGGACCTGATGAAGAACCCCAGGATCAAAAATCCGAAGCTCGTCTTTCAGTCTGAGGTCGAAAAGGCCCTGCTGATGCCGTCCGCCATCATCGGCGAATACACCGCCCGCAAGGCCCAGAGCGACACCGGCCACACGCTGCACCGGGAATACAACTGGACGAAGGCCTTTGACGAAGAATAAGAAGAAAAAGCGGAATTTTTGAAAATGTGCCCTGAATAACAACAGCCCCGGGATTTTCCAAAGCAGAAAATCCCGGGGCTTTGCTGTCTGTATATTTATTCGCATGTATAAATATTCACAACCGTTTAACAACCGGCGCGGTGCGGGCGGATACAGCGTGTGCCCTTATCGTTTGCGCCAGACGCTGTAGGGGGCGGCGTCCCCGATGCTCCGTGGCCGTTTGCGGCAGTGACGAGTGTCACCTGGGCAAATTTCCGCATCGCTCGATCCGCCCGCAGACGCGCCTAGCAGCCCCTCACAGCCGCCTCAATCGCGGCCTTATCCAACCCTTCCCCAATCACGATCAGCACCTCCTGACCGCTGGGAATGGGCTGTACGGTTATGGCGTCGCGGGCAGCGTTCAGCTCGACCCAGCCGCCGCCGTCGGGGATAAACCCCTTGACGCGCAGCACATGGCCGTATTTCGCGTCGTGCAGGAGCATCTGCGCGGCCTGCCGGACCTGCGCAACACTGCGCCCGGCCTCGAGGAAATACAGCGAGGTAAACGCCTTGTGCTCGTCAAAATGCAGCTTGACGTAGCTTGTCTGCCGCCAGCCGCAGCAATCCACGCGGGCAAAATCAGCGGTTGTCAGCGCGTTCCAGTCCCGGCACACTACATCGTCCGCGCCAAAGCGGCGGGCACAATGGCAGCCGGCCAGTGCGCGGTTCAGGTGGTCGATGACCGCTTCCGCCTCGCCGGGTGCGGCCAGCTGCGTGCGGCTCATGACGACAAGCCCGGCACTGGCGGCCTCGGAGGCCAGCAGGTAGTCGGCCTGCGGGGAAAGCTCGTTTTCCAGCTTGGCGTCCACAATGGCAATGACGCTGCCCAGCGTATACCAGCGGTCCAGCGGCTCGTCCCGCAGAATGTCGTAGAACTCGTCCACGTCAAAGATGCCGCTCGGCTCAATGACGACCCGGTCGAAGCCGCGCATTGCCATTGAGATCAGCTTGGTGCGCATCCGGCGCTGGTGGGTGTCGCAGTCACAGCCGCCACTGATCGTCTCTATGTCGCAGTGCTCCCCGATCAGGTCCTGCAGCAGCATGGCATCGACGTTCACCGCGCCGAAGTCGTTTTCCAGAATGCAGACGCTGTGCCCCTGCGCGACGAGATACTGCACGTAGCGGCGCAGGAACGTCGTCTTGCCAGAGCCGAGAAACCCAGTGATCAAATCGACCTGTACCATTTTACTCCTCCTTCGGGCAGGTCATGCCCCGCGGGCGACCAATGGCCGCCCCTACACACGCAGTACGGCAAGAATGCAATTTTTTGCCGGTCTGACTTTATTCGTGAATTTCCAAAGGAAGATTGTCAGGGTCGGAAAAGAATGTCATTTTTTTGCCTGTGTAAGCATCGACTCGGATCGGCTCGGTCAGGATGCCCTTTTTATTCAATTCTCTTACGGTATCATCGACAGAGTCTACAGCAAAGGCAAGATGCCGGAGGCCGTAAGCCTCTGGATAACTGGGGCGTTTCGGGCAATTTTTAATGATAAAAAGTTCTAATTCCATCCCATCGAGTTGAAGATCGATTTTGTAATCATCGCGTTCCGGTCTGTAATTTTCTCGAATGACAGAAAAGCCTAACAGATCCACATAAAAGCGCCTTGATTTCTCATAGTTGCTCCCGATAATGGCAATGTGATGAACTTTTTTCAAATTCATGGCGTATTTACCTCTCCCCTGTCTGGTGTGCGGTACCCTGCAAATAAAAAAACGTACCCGAACCCTTTTCCGTAAAGAATTGGGTTCGAGTACGAACTGTCTGGTGGAGGATGGGGGACTCGAACCCTCGACCTCTGCGATGTGAACGCAGCGCTCTAACCAGCTGAGCTAATCATCCGTATGCGATTGACAAATGATAGTATACAGGATTTGCCCGGATTTGTCAAGCGCAAATTTTCAATTGTTTTGTTGTTGTCCTCCTCTCCCCCTGCCCGCAAAAAGACCCCGCCTCACGGCGCGAGAGACGCGCTGTGAGGCGGGGCTTGCAGTTGAGAGGAAAAGGATTACCTGCTCAGCTCATCGGCCAGAGCGGCGAGCTGGGCCTCGCTGGCGGCATTCAGCGCGCCGCGGACCGTGACGGTGGTGGCAGCGTAGGTCAGGTTCTTGCTGCCCTCAAGCATTTTGGTCATGACCTTGGCGGCCATCGGCGCCCAGGAGCCGTTCTCAATAAAGGCCACCGTGCGGTTCTGGTAGTTGCGCTCGGTCAGGTGATGGATGAACTCCTTCATGAAGGGGAATACATCGGCGTTGTAGGTAGGCGTGGCCAGTACCAGCTTGCTGAAGCGGAATGCCTGCGCGACGGCCTCGGCCATATCGCAGCGGGCCAGGTCCATGGCAACCGTCTCCACGCCCTTCTCGCGCAGGGCCTCGGCCAGGCGGTTGGCAGCCTCGGCAGTGTGGCCGTAGATGCTGCTGTAGGCGACAAGCACACCCTCGGTCTCGGGGCGGTAGGCACTCCAGGCGTCGTAGGCGGCCAGCACATCGCCCAGCTGCTCCTTGTGCAGGACGGGACCGTGCAGGCTGCAGACGGTCTCGATGTCCAGCGCGGCGGCCTTTTTCAGCACGGCCTGCACCTGCACGCCGTATTTGCCGACGATGCCGATGAAGTAGCGGCGGGCCTCGGGCAACCACGGCTCCTCCACGTCGAGTGCGCCGAACTTGCCGAACGCATCGGCGCTGAACAGGACCTTGTCTGCGTCGTCGTAGGTCATGATGACCTCGGGCCAGTGGACCATCGGCGCGGTGACAAAGTGCAGCGTGTGGGTGCCCAGCGGCAGGGTGTCCCCCTCCTTGACGACGACGCGGCGGTCCGCGTAGTCGGTGCCGAAATAGGCCTTCATCATGTTGAACGCCTGGGCGGACGCGACGATGGTCGTGCCGGGGTACGCCTGCGCGAACGCGGCGACGGAGCCGGAATGGTCAGGCTCCATGTGCTGCACGACCAAGTAGTCGGGCGTACGCTCGCCCAGTGCGGCGGCGATCTTGGTGATCCACTCGTCGGTAAAATGGGCATCGACGCTGTCCATGACGGCGACCTTGTCGTCGCAGATCAGGTACGAGTTGTACGCCATGCCGTTGGGCACGTCGTACTGGCCCTCAAACAGGTCAACAAGGTGGTCGTTGACGCCGACATACAAAATATCTTTGGTGATCTCCATACGTGTAAACCTCCCGAAAAATAGCAGAGTTGTTATTCTGGACACAGTATAGCATAGTTTTAGGAATTTGTCTCGGTATTTGGGAAAATAATTTTAGAATTTTTTAAATACAGTTGATAGGTAGGGGCCGCACATGTGCGGCCCGCAGCTTTCCGGGGAAATGGCGTTCGCCTTATACGCTGAGGGCCGGGCATGCCCGGCCCCTACATGGCGGCAGGAGTGCGGTGTTATCGCTGCCGCCCGTGCAGCGTGGCGGCTGCCGTCAGGTTCTGCGGAGGGGTCAAGACCCCTCCCTACAGAGCCAGAGGAAAGCGCGGGTAAAGCAAAAAAGCTCCTCGCCGATTCTTGGCGGGGAGCACAGGGATGTTTACCTGAAAATTATACGCGCGTTTTCAGAACCTCGTGCGCGGGCACGGGGGCGTCGATGGGACGGGGCGTGCCCTCGACCCACTGGATGGCCTTCTTGGGGCACTTGCTGACGCAGGTGCCGCAGCCGTTGCACTTGGTATAGTCGATGACAGCGACGTTGTCCTTCAGGAAGATCGCCTGGTTCGGGCAGTTGCGCACGCAGAGGCCGCAGGCAATGCAGCCGACCTTGCAGGTCTTGTTGACCAGCGCACCCTTGTCCTTGTTGGAGCACATGACCGCGGGCTGCGGGGCAATGGGCTTCATCTGGATGACGTGGCGCGGGCAGGTCACGGTGCAGGCCGTGCAGCCGGTGCACTTTTTGCGGTCCACGACGGCCACGCCGTTGATGACGTGGATGGCGTCAAACTTGCACGCGCGGGTGCAGTCGCCCAGACCCAGACAGCCATAGGCGCAGGCGCTGGGGCCGCCCGCAATGGAGGCCGCAGCAGCGCAGGTCTGGATGCCCTGGTAGTCAAACCGCTTGCCGCAGTTCTCGCCGCCCGCACAGATGACGGTGGCGCGCAGGCTGGGGCGGTCGTCGGTGGCATTGCCCATGATGGTGTTGATGGCGTCGGCAGTCTTGTCGCCGCCCGGGGCACACTTGAAGGTGGGGGCACCGTTCTCCACGATGGCCTTGGCGTAGTCGGCACAGCCGGCGTAGCCGCAGCCGCCGCAGTTGGCGCCGGCCAGACATTCCGTGACCTGCGCGATGCGCGGGTCCTCATACACAGCCATGAACTTGGAGGCCAGCACAAGGATCACGCCGCCGGCCAGGCCCAGCACCACCACGACAACGATAGCAAATACGATCGGGTTCATTCTCTCCATTCCCCTTTCTTAGAATATCGCGTTGATGATGTTTTCGACCAGACCGCCAAAGCCCATGAAGCTCATGGAGGTGATAGCGGCAGAAACCAGCGTGATGGGCAGACCCTTGAAGCTCTCCGGCGGGTTGGCGGCCTCGACGCGGGAACGCACGCCGCAGAACAGCAGCATGGCGACCAGGAAGCCGACGCCCGCACCGGCGGCGCAGACAAGCGCCTCAGCGAAGGCCAGGCCGAAGCCGAACTCGGCCACAACGGCGGAGTAGTCCTGCACGGCCAGAATGGTGACGCCCAGCACGCAGCAGTTGGTCGTGATCAGCGGCAGGGAGACGCCCAGGGACTGATACAGCGCCGGGACGTACTTTTTCAGCGTGATCTCGATCAGCTGGACCAGAACAGCGATGACGAGGATGAAGATGATCGTCTGCAGGTAACCCAGATTATAGGCATCCAGCAGGAAGATCTGCAGCGGGAAGGTCACAGCCGTGGCAATGACCATGACGACGATAACGGCAGCACCCATGCCCGCGGAGGAATCCAGCTTTTTGGAAACGCCGAGGAACGGGCAGATACCCAGAAACTGCACCAGCACGTAGTTGTTGACCAGGATCATGCTGAAGAAGATGGTGGCAAACGTTGCGATCTGAGAACTCATTGTGCGGCACCCTCCTTCTGTTCTTCCTTGGCGGCGTCGATCTTCTCGAGCATGACGTCGCCGCAGCTCTTGCGCTCAATGGGCTTGTTCAGCTTGCGCTCCAGCCAGACACAGCCGGCCATCAGGCAGCCAAAGACGAAGAAGCCGCCCGGCGCGGAGTTCATAACGGTCATGCGGTCCACGCTCTCGGGGATGATGGTGATGCCCATCCAGGTGCCGCTGCCGATGATCTCACGGATGGAGGACATGAGCAGCATGGTCAGGATGTAGCCGATGCCCATGCCCAGACCGTCCAGCGCGGAGTCCACGACGGTGTTCTTGCAGGCGAACATCTCGGCACGGCCCAGAATGATGCAGTTGACGACGATCAGCGCCAGATACACGCCCAGCGCCTTGTACAGGTCGGGCACGAACGCCTGCAGCATCATCTGCACGACGGTAACAAACGTTGCGATGATAACGATGTAGCACGGCAGATGCACCTTGGCCGGGATGACCTTGCGCAGTGCCGAGATAACGATGTTGGAGCAGACCAGAACGAACGTCATGGCCAGGCCCATGCCCACAGCGCCGGAAACGGTGGTGGTGACAGCCAGTGCGGAGCAGCAGCCCAGCACCAGGCGCAGAACGGGGTTCTCACGGATGATGCCCGCGGTAAAAACCTTCCACTTGCTCGGTTTTTCGTTCATCGTTACTGCACCCCCTTGATCTCATTGTTGTAGCAGTCGATGGCTGCGTTGATGGCGTTGAACGCGCCGTTGCTGGAATACGTTGCACCGGCAATGCTGTCCACAGGGCTGCCGGAGGCGACCTCTCCCCCGTTCCAGCCGATAAAGCCGGAGGCGAAGGAATCGCCGGAGACCTTGGAGCCGATGCCGGTGGTCTGGGTGGAGCCGTCGATGGAGATACCGGAAATGGCACCCTCGGCGTCAAAGGCAACGTAGACCGTGACGTCCTTGCCGGAGTAACCGGAGGCCGCAGCCTTGACGGCGACATCGCCGTTCGCGGTCTTGACAGCACCCTCGACGCTGGCGGTGGTCAGACCGTCGATGGCAGTCATGCTGTCGGTGGTCGTGCCCTCGGGCAGGACGGAGACATAGGCGGCCAGGGTCTCGGCTTGGGTGTTTTCCGCAATGATGGGGGCGGTGATGTCGTTCAGCACAGCCAGCAGCGCGCTGCAGACCAGGCAGATGACGACCAGCACGATGACGGGCAGCACAAGCTCCTTGAAAGTGCTCTGCTTCTCGGTGGTTTGCTTTTCAGCCATTATTCCGCACCGCCTTTCTTGGCTTTTTTGGCCTTTTTGTAGCCCAGCGGCGTCTGGTGGCCCCAGGCGTTGAACCACGGGGTCATCAGGTTGCCCAGCAGGATGGCGTAGCTCATGCCCTCATTCATCGAGCCGAAGTGGCGGATGAGGAAGGTGATGAGGCCGATAAACACGCCGTAGAACAGCTTGCCCTTGGTGGTGAACGGGCTGGTCACGTAATCCGTCGCCATAAAGACAGCACCGAACAAAAGACCGCCGGACATGCACTCGATCAGGGCGGTGTAGGCACTGCCGGTGTTGAGCGCAGTCAGCACAAAGACCGTGGCAACGATGGTCACGGGGATGGTGGCCTGGATGGTCCGGGTGGCAACCAGATAGGCGAAGCCCAGCAGGATGGCCAGCACGCAGACCTCGCCCATCATGCCGCCGCGGAAGCCCAAAAAGACGTCCAGCAGGGGCAGCGTGGTCTTGTCGGCCACGGCCAGCGGCGTGGCGGAGGCCAGCGCGTCAACGGCCACGTCGGGGTAGACGTAGGCGGTCATGCGGGAGGTGAAGCCGAGGAACAGCACGATACGGCCTACCAGCGCGGGGTTGGCGAAGTTGTAGCCAAGGCCGCCGAACAGCTGTTTCGTGATGACGATGGCGACGAACGCGCCGACAACGGCGATCCAGAGCGGCATGCTCACGGGCATGTTCAGCGCCAGAATGATGCCGGTGACAACGGCGGACAGGTCGCCCACGGTGTTGGACTTTTTCAGCAGCTTTTCATAAATGTACTCAAACGCCACACAGGCCAGGGTGGTCACAGCGACCAGCACCAGCGCCTGCACGCCGAAGATCAGACCCGCGGCCAGCACGGCGGGCAGCAGCGCAATGACAACATTGCCCATCAGCCCGCGGGTGGTGGATGTATCGCGGATATGCGGCGAGGCGGTAACGATCAGACGATCTTCCATGGGTTATTTGCCTCCTTTCCGCAGCTCGGCCATGTACCAGCCCTTGGCAAGGCCCATCGTCTGGCTGACGGGGCGCTTGGCCGGGCAGGCATAGGTGCAGCTGCCGCAGGCTACGCAGAGATCCACGCAGCGTGCTTTCAGCGCAGCAAAGTCCTTGTTGGCAAAGTCCTGCGCAATGACGACGGGCTCCAGACCCATCGGGCAGGCCTCGATGCAGCGCCCGCAGCGGATGCAGGCGGACGGCTCGGGCAGCGCGGCGGCCTTCTTGCTGAACAGCAGCAGGCCGTTGTTCTGCTTGAGCACCGGGAAGTCGGCGCTGGGTGCAGCGCCGCCCATCATCGGGCCGCCGAAGATGATTTTGCCCAGCTCGACACCCTCCTTGACACCGCCGCAGGCGTCGATGACGTCGCGGTACAGCGTGCCGATGGGCACCTCGATGTTCTGGGGCTTGGCGATGGCGTCGCCCTCGACGGTGACACGCTTGGACACCAGAGGAATACCGGTC
>ERZ779888.3271-NODE-3271-length-12090-cov-2.708683_pt1 | contig 12090 bp, 10 predicted proteins | sample MGYA00511245_ERZ779888 | MGnify/ENA primary metagenome ERZ779888 (study PRJEB29588, sample SAMEA2155255) | human gut metagenome | biome: human gut; feature: human-associated habitat; material: faeces | place: Denmark | collected 2008/2010 ... | reverse complement strand
GCGGAGATGCGCGCGATCCTTGACGGGCGTGACAAGCGGCTGATGCTCGTGATCGGCCCGTGCTCAGCTGACCGTGAGGACAGCGTGATGGACTATATTTGCCGCTTGGTTCCCTTGCAGGAACAGGTGAAGGACAAGATCCTGATCGTGCCCCGCATCTACACCAATAAGCCCCGTACCACGGGCGAGGGCTATAAGGGCATGCTGCACCAGCCGGACCCCGATAAAGCCCCTGACCTGCTCGGCGGCATCATCGCCATCCGCAAAATGCACATGCGCGCCATTGAAGAGACCGGCCTCACATGCGCAGACGAAATGCTGTACCCTGAAAACCGCAGCTATTTAGATGACCTTCTGTCCTATGAAGCCATCGGCGCGCGCTCGGTCGAAAACCAGCAGCACCGTCTGACTGCAAGCTCCATGGATATCCCCGCCGGCATGAAAAACCCCACCTCCGGCGATCTTGCCGTCATGATGAACTCCATCAAAGCCGCCCAAAGCGCGCACAACTTCATCTATCGCGGGTGCGACGTCACCACCACCGGCAACCCGCTCGCCCACGCTATTTTGCGCGGCGGCGTTGATAAATACGGCACAACTATCCCGAACTACCACTACGAGGATTTAAAACGTCTCGCTTCCCTCTACGAAGAAAGCGGGCTCGAAAATCCCGCCTGCGTCGTGGATGTCAACCACTCGAATTCCGGCAAAAAGTTCAAAGAGCAGATCCGCATCGTCAGCGAAGTGCTGCACAGCCGTTCCTACGACCCCGCCATACACAAGCTCGTCAAGGGCGTCATGATTGAAAGCTACCTCTTCGAGGGCGCGCAGAAGATTTGCCCGGAGATGATCCACGGCAAATCCATCACAGACCCCTGCCTCGGCTGGGAAGACACCGAAAAGCTGCTTTACAGCATCGCGGAAAAAGCGTAAAGGGAGTTGTAAGATGAAACTGTACGTCACACGCCACGGCGAAACACCCATGAACGCTGCGCACCGCGTCTGCGGCCTCACGAATATCGACCTCACCGAAAAAGGCATCGCGCAGGCAAAAGAAGCCGGGCGCAGCCTCCAAGATAAAGGCATCAAGCGCATCATCGTCTCCCCGCTCCTGCGCGCCCAACACACCGCAAGGCTCATCGCAGACGAGATCGGCATAGATACCATCGAGACCGAACAGCGGCTCATCGAGCAAAACTACGGCATCTACGAAAATACCGACTGGGACGGCGAAGCGTTCAACGCAAATAAGCGCGAGTTCGCCGTACGCTACCCCGGCGGCGAATCCATGCTGGACTTAGCCGGTCGGCTCTACCCGCTTTTAAACAAGCTGAAAGCCGAAAACGGCCCCACCACGCTCCTCGTCTGCCACGGCGGCATCTGCCGCATGATCCGCACCTACTTCTTAGATGTCAAAAACACCGACTACGCCGCCTTCAAGCTTTCAAACTGCGGCATCATGGAGTTTGATCTATAAAAAAAGCATCTCGGCTAAGCCGAGATGCTTTTTGCTTACGCTTCCGTCGCAGTGCCATGCTGCGGGTCGTGCTCGCGTTTGATGCAGCGGTCAAGCCACTTGCCTCTCAAATAATAAATAACGAAGATCACCGCCGTGATGACCCATGATACCGGGTAGTTCATCGCGACCATCTGCATCGTGTGCCAATATGGAACCATAAGCAATATCCACACTACGCGCAGACCGCATACGCCGATGCAGGTGATGAGCATCGGCTGCAAAGCCTCGCCGGCACCGCGAATCGCGCCGGACAAAATCTCGATAAAAACAAACGTAAAGTAGGACGGCGCCAATACCAAACAGAACTGCGCACCGATATTCACAACCTCCGCATCGCCCGTAAAGAACATCAAAAGCTGATAGCGAAAAATAAACAGCAGCGCGGAAAGCGCGATGATCGTGCCAAGGCACATGCCAAGCCCCACACGCGTGCAGCGCTTCATGCGGTCATACTGGCGTGCGCCGAAGTTCTGCCCGGCAAATGTCGTCACCGCAATGCCAAACGCGTTCATCACCATCCAGATAAAGCCGTCAATCTTGCCGATGGCCGCCCAAGCCGCGATAGCCGTCGTGCCAAAGCTGTTGATGCTCGCCTGAATGAGGATATTCGAGAATGAATACATCACAGACTGCAAGCCGGCCGGCAAGCCGATGCGGACCACATTCTTTAGAATGTCCTTGTGAAAGCGAATTTTGCGCAGCTCCACACGGTATGCTTCCTGCGTGCCCATCAGGCGGATCATCAAAAGCACGGCGCTGATCAGCTGCGATAGAATCGTCGCAAACGCTACACCGAATACGCCCCAGTGAAACACCACCACGAACAATAAATCGAGTACCACGTTTGCAAGGCAGCACACAATCAAAACGTACAGCGGCATACGGCTGTCGCCGATGGCGCGCAGAACACCTGTGCCGATATTATAAATCAGGTTGCCGATGATGCCAAGATAATATACGTTCATGTACAAAACCGCGTCATCCATGATGTCGTCCGGCACACCCATCGCCAGCATTGTCGGGCGCGCCGTCACAATGCCGAAGACCATAATGACAACGCCGCCCGCCACCGCCAGCGCCATGGACGTGTGGACAGATTTAGAAAGATTTTCGCGGTCGTTTGCGCCGAAATATTGCGAAATAATGACCGTCGCGCCGGAAGCTACGCCGACAAAAAAGCCTACAAGCAGGTTGATGACCGTGCCCGTCGTGCCCACAGCCGCCAATGCCTCGGTGCCGACAAACTGACCGACAATGATCGTGTCAACCGTGTTATACAACTGCTGAAAAAAAGTGCCGATCAAGATCGGAAAGAAGAAAAGCAAAAGCTGTTTCCAAATAACACCTTCCGTGATCCCGTTTTTTGTTTTTTCCAAACGTCCTCCCCCTTTGATACCCTATAACGCCTATTCTTAAACCGCGCTCTAAACGCGCATACGCCCATTCTAACACCTTTTCTCCCATTTTTCAAGCGGTTACAAAAATAAAAGTACGAAATAGGATTTTAATTTGACATCTCAGGAGATAGCCGCACCCGTTTCCCGGCGCGTATATTTCAATCCTACCGTACGCAAAGCTTTTTGCGCGTGGTTCATCGAAAATTCCGCCGCCGGAAAGCTGTTCTGTAAACGGAACGACAAAGGCAGACTTTTTAGCTACTAAAAAGCGCCCGCAGGGTCAAACCTTGCAGGCGCTTTCACTTTACTTTTCTTTACTCCACATACGTAACGGGGAATTTCTTCTCTTTCACAGGCGTTTCTGCTGCCGCATAACCGATGGCCGCAATGCCGAACACCTTGTGGTTCTCCGGCACGCCGAACTCCGTTAAAACGGCGCGCACCTCGGGCACGTCGCACGTGTCGGAAAGCTGGTTTATCCACACGGTACCAAGCCCCATGGAATGCGCCGCGAGGAAGATATTTTCAAGCGCGCAAGCGTTGTCCCAGGACGTGATACTTGTGTCGCCAATCAGCTCGTTCGACGGAATGATAAGCGCGGCGGGCTTATACATGTCGTACTTCTCGTTGCCGAGCGCCTTGCCCACAGCCGCCGTCAGCTTCGCGATTTTCTCACGATTTAAAACAGCAGAAAAATGCCATGTCTGGCGGTTCATCGCGCTCGGTGCATGCACAGCGCACTGCAAAAGCGTATCGATTTTTTCTCTCTCCACCGGGCGGTCATCATACGCACGGACACTGCAGCGGGTCAAAATGTTCTGAATCACTTCATTCGTCATAAAAACGCTTCCTCTCTTTGATTTTTCGGGTATGTACCCTTATTTTTAAGCGGTCATCCGCTTATTGGCTCAAAATTTTTCCGCCAAAAGCGCGGCAATTTTCGTGAGAAATGCCTCATCTTCTGCGGTAAAGCGATCTTCAAACGGGCTGTCCACATCCAAAACAGCATAGACTTTTCCGTCTTTCATCACCGGCACCACAATCTCCGCACGGCTCGCGCTGTCGCAGGCAATATGCCCCGGGAACGCGTGCACATCCGCCACGCGCAGCGTTTTCTTCTCCGCAAGCGCTGTGCCGCACACGCCGCGCCCCGCTTTGATGCGGATGCACGCCGGTTTACCCTGAAACGGTCCCAACAGCAAATTACCGTCCGGCTGCACCGTGTAAAAGCCCACCCAGTTGATGCTTTTCAGTGTTAGATTCAACAGTGCCGAAAGGTTCGCCATGTTCGGCACAAGCTCCGGCTCGTCTTCAATGAGTGCCTTCGCCTGCAAAACGACGTCTTCATACGTCCCGCTGCCTTGAAGCTCAAAACTCATTTTTTATACTCCTTGTAAACAAAACGTTGACTTCATCGTGCGCATTTTCGCCTTTATACAACACATTGTATACCGCGCGGCAAATCGGTAAATCGGCTGAAACTGTCTTGCCAAGGCGCAAAAGCGCGTCCACGGCGTAATAACCCTCCGCCAAATCGGTGTACGGCTCGTTTTTCACAAACTTCTCGCCGAACATGCGGTTGTGCGAATACGGCGAAAACAGCGTCGCTTCGTAGTCGCCGAGGTGACAAAGCCCGTAAGCCGAAAGCTCGTTGCCGCCTAAAGCGTCAATCAGCCGCGCAATCTCACGCGTACCGCGCGCCATCAAAGCGCCTTTTAACGTCGAAAGCCCGAGGCCGTCCAGCATACCGGCAGCAATGCCGACGACATTCTTCGCCGCCGCACCGATCTCATTGCCGATGAGGTCCTGTCCGTAGTAAAAGCGAATGAGGTCGCTGCCGAATGATTCCACCAGCGTCTTTTTTGCGTCTTCGCTGTCGCTGTCAATGACCATGCAGTTCGGCACACCGGCCGCAAACTCCTGTACATGGCCGGGACCAACCCAAACGGCGACCGCGTTCGAGTTGTCACACTCCGCGGCACACACCTGGGAAAGCCGCATGCCGGTTTCAATCTCCACGCCTTTCATGCACAGCACGAAAATTTTATTTTTCAGCTCAAACGGCTGAAGCTCGCGCATCAGGCCGCGCAGGCCCTGCGAGTTGACGGAGATTACAATCACGTCGCTGTCTTTCACAGCGTCCAAAGAATTTGTCAAATGTAAGGTTTCGGGCAGCTCTACAAGCCCGTTTGTGCGGGTTTCGATGAGCTTTTGCATGTGGGCAGAGCTTTTCCGCCCGTAAAGGGAAACACTGTGGCCGATTTTATCGAGGTACCACGCGATAAACGTGCCCCAACGGCCGCAGCCGATAACGGTAATTTTCATAGGGAATGCTAAGGTCCTTCCAAAGGGGTAATGTAAGCGCGAAATTCAAATCACAGCTCTGTAAATAAATCTTTTGCGTCTTTGGCGTAAATGATGCCGGAAACGACGGCGAGCAAGGTTGCAATCGCCATCACGACAAAATTCACCCATGTAAATATCGGAGAAAGCGTCTCCGTCGGCAAAACCAAAATGCCGTATGCGCCAAGGTCGAGAATGTACTGTGTCAACAGCACGATGCAGATTGCGACAATCTGCGATACGGTTTTCGCCTTGCCCCAGTTGTTCGCCGGGATCACCCTGCCCTGCTCCACCGCAATAAGGCGGATGGACGTCACGGCAAATTCGCGGACCATAATAAGGAGCACAAATACCGTGTTCGTCATGCCGTTCGCCACAAAGCAGACAAGCGCCGACATCACCATGATCTTATCGGCCAAGGGGTCCATCAGCTTGCCGAAATTTGTGATGAGGTGATCGCGCCGCGCGATTTTGCCGTCCAAGTGGTCGGTGTACGACGCAATGCCGAAAATTGCCAGCGCCACTAAATTGTGGTGTGGGAATATGTCGCCGGAAAGCAGCATGAAAAGCACAAAAAACGGTACTAAGATGATGCGCAGTATCGTCAGTTTATTCGGTAAATTCATAGCGGTTCTCCCGTTTAGACGCGCGTACCGAACAGGTCGCCGTCAATGGCCTCGTCCACGTGCACCGTTACCATTTCACCGTAGTACGGCTTCATTTCCGCAGAGAAAAACACCTTGCCGTCAATGTCCGGCGCGTCCATGGCGCTGCGGCCGAACCAGCATTCGGCGTAGCGGTCAAAGCCCTCCGTCAACACGGTGATGTCCCTCCCAACCTGCTTTTCGCCAAGGCGGTCCATAATGTTCATCTGTGATTCCATGATGATCTCCGCGCGGTGATTTTTCACCTCGTCGTCGATCTGGTCGGGCAACAAAGCCGCCGGCGTGCCCTCCTCCTGCGAGTAGGCAAAGCAGCCGAGGCGCTCAAATTCAATGTCTTTCACAAATTCCGCAAGCTCGGTGAATTCCTCCTCCGTCTCGCCCGGGAAACCCGTAATAAGCGTTGTGCGCAGCGTCACGCCCGGAATCTTCTCGCGGATCTTCTTCATCAGTGCCGTCAGGCTCTCACGGTCACCGGTGCGGTTCATGCGCTTTAAAACGCGTGCGGAAGCGTGCTGCAGCGGCAGATCGATATACTTCACGATCTTCTCTTCCTCCGCTATCGTCTCCAAAAGCTCATCCGTCAAAGCGTCCGGATAACAATAGAGCACGCGCAGCCACTTGAGGCCGTCAATTTTGCACAGGCGGCGCATCAGCTTTGCAAGGGAATATTCTCCGTACAGGTCAATGCCGTAGCGGGTCGTATCCTGCGCAATAAGGATGAGCTCCTTCGCGCCGTTTTCAACGAGACCGCGCGCTTCTTCCTCAATGCTCTCCATCGTGCGGCTGCGGTAGCCGCCGCGGATCATCGGAATCGCGCAGTAAGTACATTTGTTGTCGCAGCCCTCTGCAATCTTGATGTACGCAAAATAGCTCGGGGTCGAAAGCTCGCGCTCGCCGCACAGCGGCATTTTGCTCTTTTCGGGAAAACTCTCTGTAAAATCATTCATTGCACTTTCAATGCACGCCGCAATGTCCGCGTTCGCGCCGATGCCGAACACGCCGTCCACCTCGGGCAGCTCTTTGTGAATTTCCTCGCGGTAGCGCTCCGCAAGACATCCCGTCACCACAATCTTCTTGATGCGGCCCTCTTTTTTCAGCGTCGCAAGCTCCAGAATTTCATCGATGGATTCCTGCTTCGCGCTGTCGATAAAGCCGCAGGTATTCACGATTGCAACGTCTGCAAGCGCAGCGTCATCGCACAGCTCAAAGCCCGCGTTTTTCAGGCTCGCCATTAGCATTTCGCCGTCCACCTGGTTTTTGGCACAGCCAAGGCTGACCATTCCCACTTTAATTGCCATGTATATAACCCTTTCTCGGTGCATATCCAAGCCTTAGACATGCCCTTATATAATTTCTGTTCTGCTGCTACCTATTTTAGCAGAAAACGAGCGGCTTTTCAATCGAAATACCGCCCGTTCACAAAAATCATACAATTATACGCGCAAAAACACGCTTGCCGCCCGGAAGTCATGCTTTTTTTGCACACCCTGCCCGTCTCGCGCAACGCATAAAACGGCCCTGCCAACCAAAGCAGCGCCGTTTTACGGTCATTCTTCTGAATTTAAGACAGAGAAGATCTCGTCAAAGCCGTAGCCATAGCGCTGCAAGGCGGCTACGGCACGGCGGCGCACTTTTTCGTCTTCGCGCGCCATGGGATACTTTCGCTCCAAAATGGCGCGGATGTTTTCCTCCGTTTCCGAACGTTCTGTGGAAAACTCGTCCATCACCGCGGCAATGAGCGCGTCGTCAATGCCCTTTTGGCGCAGCTCCTGCTTTACGCGGCGCGCGCCGAATTTTTTGCGTGTGAAAAGCTCGTTTGCAAGGCGGCGGGCGTAGTCCTCGTCATTTAGTAAGCCCAGCTCTTCCATGTGCTCCACGGCGCTTCGGGCAGCCTCGCGGTCAAATTCCGCGCGGGTGATCTTGTTTTCCAGCTCTTTTTTGGAGTGGGCGCGGTGCTCCAAAAGGTACAGCGCCTTTTCCTCGGCGCGGTGCTTTGCGGAGGCCTGCAAAAGCGCGTGCAGCTCCTCATCGTCGAGTTCGTCGCCGATGGCAATGCCGCGGCGCCAAAGCGTTTCCGTGTCCACCTTCACCGCCGCTTCGCCGTCAATATAAAGTTGTGAAAGCCTGTGGCGGCGCGGGGCGATGTCCGTGATCTTCATTATTCGTCGTCATCGACCGTGATGTCGATGTCCGCCTGCACGTTCTTACGGGTGTTCTCCGCCTGCTCGGGGGATACTTCCTCCTCGGCCTTTTCAACGGGCTTCGGCGCACTGCCGCCCTTGATGGACTTTGCGTAGAGCTTATCCGCGTTCTGACGGACGAGCTCGGAAATTTCCTCAAAAATATCCGGGTTGTCGCGCAGGAAGTTCTTCGCGTTGTCGCGGCCCTGACCGATACGCGTACCGTTATACGAGAACCACGCGCCGCTCTTCTGCACGATCTCGAGCCTTTCGGCAAGGTCAAGCAGGTCGCCGACCTTCGAGATGCCCTGCCCGTACATGATGTCGAATTCTACCTCACGGAACGGCGGCGCAACCTTGTTTTTCACAACCTTGACCTTTGTGCGGGAGCCGATGATGTCGGTACCGCTCTTCAAAACCTCCTTCTTGCGCACATCGAGACGCACGGAGGAGTAGAATTTCAGCGCGCGGCCGCCCGGTGTGACCTCCGGGTTGCCGTAGACAACGCCGACTTTTTCGCGCAGCTGGTTGATGAAAATAACGATGGTGTTCGTTTTGCCGACCGCGCCGGTCAGCTTGCGCAGCGCTTGCGACATGAGGCGCGCGTGCAGACCGACAAAGCTGTCGCCCATCTCGCCCTCGATCTCCGCGCGCGGCACGAGCGCCGCCACGGAGTCCACAACGATAACATCGATGGCGTTGGAGCGCACGAGCGCCTCGGTGATCTCGAGCGCCTGTTCGCCGGTATCCGGCTGCGAAACGAGCAGAGAATCCACGTCTACGCCGAGCGCGGACGCATAAAACGGGTCGAGAGCGTGCTCCACGTCGATAAACGCCGCGTTGCCGCCCATTTTCTGGCCTTCGGCGACGCAGTGGAGCGCCAAGGTGGTCTTACCGGAGGATTCCGGCCCGTAGATCTCAATGATTCTGCCGCGCGGCAGACCGCCGATACCGAGCGCGAGGTCCAGCGAAAGAGAGCCGGTGGAGATCGCATCCACGTGCATGCCGTTGTTCTGGCCAAGGCGCATGACAGCGCCCTCGCCGAACTGCTTTTTAATCTGCGTCAACGCAGTCTCAAGCGCTTTGCGCTTGTCTTCGGGCTTGATGTCCTCCACTTTTTTGCTTACGGGGCTTTTATTTTCCTTCGCCATGGTTATATCCTCACTTCTTTTGAAATTTGGGTTATGGTTCCTGATTGATTGTGTTTCCGTCGAGCGTGGTTAAAGTTTTCGCCAACCTTTTTCAAAAGGCTGCGGTTTTCAAAGGTGAAACTCTTTTTTTATTGCCTCTATTATACTAAATCCGTCGAAAAAAAGCAACGGTTTTCTCGAACATATTTTCTTTTCTTGCTGAGGTGAGCGAAAAAGCGACAGTTAAGAGGACATCACAGGACATCGGCGGACATCTTTTGGCGCAAAAAGGGCAGAACCCCGGAGAAAACCGGAACTCTGCCCTTTTTTAACTTATGTAGAAATTACAGACCGAGCAGTTCGGTTGCCGCTTTCTCCATTTTCGCGATGATCTCATCGGACTCTGCGGCGGTTTTACCCTTGCCGGAGAGGTAGATTTTGATCTTCGGCTCTGTGCCGGACGGGCGGACGATGAGCTTGCTGCCGTTCTCCAGACGATACTCGAGCACGTTGGACTTCGGAAGCGTGATCTCCGTCTTCTCTGCGCCCTCTGTGCGCACGGAAAGCTGATAGTCGCTGTCGCCGACGACCTTGAAGCCGGCAATCTCTGCCGGAGCGTTGTGGCGCAGATGATCCATGATGGAATTCATCTTCTTCATGCCGTCTTCGCCCTCAAACGCGAAGTTGCACAGGGCGTTCTTGTAGTAGCCATACTTTTCGTACAGGACATTGATGGCATCGACGAGCGTCATACCCTTTTCTTTGTAGTAGGAAGCCATTTCGCAGATGATCATGCTGCCGTCCACGGCGTCCTTATCGCGCACATAGCCGCCGGAGAGGTAGCCGTAGCTCTCTTCAAAGCCGAGCAGGTAGCGCTCCGGGTGGCCTTCGCTCTCAAGCAAAGCGATCTGGTCGCCGATATACTTGAAGCCGGTGAGGGTACGGCGAATTTCAATGCCGTAATCCTTCGCGATGCCGTTGACCATATCGGTGGAAACAATCGTCGTGACCGCGACCGGGTCCTTCGGCATGGTGCCGAGTTCCGTTTTGCACTGTGCAATAAAGTTCAGGAGCAGAATGCCCACTTCGTTGCCGGTCATGAGCACATACTCGCCGTGCTGGTTGACGGCGATGCCTACGCGGTCACAGTCCGGATCGGTCGCGAGCAGCAGGTCGGGCTTTACGGTCTTGCAGAGATCAAGGCCCTTCTGGAGTGCTTCGCGGATTTCCGGATTCGGGTACGGGCAGGTGGGAAAGTTGCCGTCCGGCTCGCTCTGCTCCGGCACAACAGTGATATCCTTCACGCCGATGCGGTCGAGGATGCGCAGCACGCACATTTTGCCGCTGCCGTTGAGCGGGGTGTAGACGAGCTTGAGGTTATCCGCCGGCTTACCGAGGATGCTCACGCCGTAAACCGCGTCGATGAACGCGTTGACGGTCTCTTCGCCAATATATTCCGCCTTGCCGGAAGCGAGCGCCTCCTCAAACGGGATTTTCTTCACGTCCGCGAAAATATCGAGCGCTTCGATCTCCGCCATGATGCCGTCCGCCATGCCTTCCGTTACCTGGCAGCCGTCGTTGCCGTAGGCCTTATAGCCGTTGTACTTCGCCGGGTTGTGGCTTGCGGTAACGCAGATGCCTGCATCACAGTGCAGGTGACGCACAGCGAAGGACAGCGCCGGGGTCGGCATGAGCTGCGGGTAGAGGTACGCCTTAATGCCGTTTGCGGCGAGCACCGCTGCGGACTCTTTGGAGAACAGCACGCCCTTGTTGCGGCTGTCGTGTGCAATGGCAACGGAAAGGGGCTTACCCTCCGTGTTGTGCTTATTCAGGTAGTTTGCAAGGCCCTGTGTCGCCTTGCGCACCGTGTAGACGTTCATGCGATTCGTGCCTGCGCCAATGACACCGCGAAGGCCGCCGGTGCCGAAGGCAAGGTCTCTGTAAAAACGGTCGTTTATCTCCTCGGGCTGATCCTTAACGGAAAGCAGCTCTTCTTTCAAGTCGGGATCGTCCAGTTCGACGCTAAGCCATCTTTCATACTCGGTCATACTCTATTCTTCCTTCCATGGTTTAAATTTTCGGCAGTGCGAAAAAACGTATCTGCCTTATGTTAAATGCGGATGACCCGCACCTACACGCTATAATTAGATTACCATTTTATCTGTGCAATGTCAATGACAAGTTGCGTCGCTCCATGTCAATTTATGTGTAAAATATTTGTCAGTATCCCGGCGGGCGAAATATCAACCAGTCCGCAGGTCGCGCGAAAGCCCGAGCAGGAGCCGGGATTTAAGATATACAGTCCGTCGTCGTAGGTCTCGAGCGCCTCGTGCGTGTGGCCGAACAGCAAAAGATTCGCACCCGCCTCCCTTGCGGCGCACACAACGGTATAGAGCCCTGATTTCACATGGTAAAGGTGCCCGTGTGTGCAGAAAATTTTAGCGCCGTCAAGGTCTAAAATTTCGCGTACCGGCACGTCTGCGCAGCCGAGGTCACAGTTGCCGCGCACGGAGTAAAATGCGATATTCGGGAACAGGGCGCGCATCATTTGAAAATCGTTTTGCCCGTCGCCGAGGAAAATGACGGCATCCACGTCTCTGTGCTTCTCGAGCGTTTCGCGCATATAGAGCGGCATGCCGTGGGAATCCGAAAAAACCAGCAGTTTCATAAAAATTCTCCTTCTTTTGAATTTAACGCAGATGAGGTCTCATTTTTTCGCGCCGCGCATAAACTGTAAACGGAAGTTTCCCTAAAGGGAGGGTTTACCATGAACGAACGTGAAATGCAATCTCTTTTGGCTTTGGCGGCGAAACGGCTGCACACCACGCCGGAAGCGCTGCGCGCCGCCGCCGAAAA
>ERZ779888.3269-NODE-3269-length-12091-cov-3.060070_pt1 | contig 12091 bp, 7 predicted proteins | sample MGYA00511245_ERZ779888 | MGnify/ENA primary metagenome ERZ779888 (study PRJEB29588, sample SAMEA2155255) | human gut metagenome | biome: human gut; feature: human-associated habitat; material: faeces | place: Denmark | collected 2008/2010 ... | reverse complement strand
CTACTGGCTGCAAAATAGTTTATTTGTTGCTGACATAATAAGCAATATGTGGTTCTTGCAGTAGCTTCCGGTATGGAAAGTTTTAGTTAGAGTAATAAGAAAAGGCACTGTTCCAACGTGGATCACGTTCGAACAGTGCCTTTTTGGTGTAAAAATGGACTGTAACCTTATTCTGCGCTTTGCATCACTTTGCGGAAAGCAGGAATGATCTGGGCAGCAATAACTGCTTTGACAAGATCTAAAGGAATGAATGCGACAAAGCCGGATAAGAAAGCAACTTTCCAAGAAAGGCCGGCATTAACCTTCCAAAAGAGCATTCCGATGATATCGATCAATACAACGCCGACAATAGCAGCAATTGTGTATAGGATTCGATTGTATTTTTTGCCGCGGATCAGTGGAAGTACAATGGCGATCACTAAGAAAGAGAATGTGTATCCACCGAAAATATTTGTCAAATATCCAATGCCGGAACCACCGCCAATAAATACCGGAAGGCCGATAGCGCCAAGAGCCATCCACACTAATATCGTGATGAAAGATTGACTGAGTGGGAAAAGCAATGCGATGACGATAATAACAAAGTTTAACAATGTAATATGAGGACTACCAGGGATCGGCAATGGGATGCTGATATAAGCAGAAATACATAAAATAGCTGCAAATAATGCCATCATTGTAATGGACTTTGTAGTAAAACCGGTTTTGTTTGTTTTTGTTTCCTGATTCATTTGTTTCCTCCAATGTAAATGTATTATTATGGCGGTTTACAACCGCGCAACAAAGAGTAGTATAAAACATTTGAATGCGTGTGTCAACTAAAAGAATTAAAAGTTTACTATAGCCTTGTGGGCAGGATTGTACAGTCTTTTTTTTATTGATTGGAAAATCTTTCCGCTTTTTTCAATGTAATTGATACTGCATATTAGGTTTAGGCAGCATTATAGAAAAATGTACTATATAAAGCAAAAACTACATAAAAAATTTGTAAGATTTTGAGAATTGAATGAATTATCTACTTGGTAATATAATGAAAGATGTGTCTGTGTCCGAAATACAATACGAGGTTTCTAAAGATATGGACTCACGATCAGATTCACAGAAAGGATGGGGAATGGAATGAAAAAAACAAAGCAAGTTATGGCATTGTTACTGGCACTTGTTATGGTAGTCAGTATGATGCCGTCCAATGTTCAATTCGTAGCTGCTACAGCAGCGGAAGATAAGATTGAACTTGGTGATGAGACATGGTCGGCAGATGGTCAGGCCTATACGTTTTCTGATGTAACAGTTAGTTTTAAGAGTGATCAGAAGATTTTTTGTATCTCGGTAGACAATGGAGGATACTTCAAACTTCCGAAAAAGATCGATCTTGGTAACATGAGTAGTTCGTCTGATAGGATGAATGGTTTGACCAAAAGTGGTGAGTATACGTCTAGCTTGTCCGGCGACGAAGAGCTTAGCTCTATGACTGTGATCGGAAGCGATATTACAGATGAGCAGATCAAAAACTTTTTGACGCAGGTTGTTTTTTATACGGGAACGACTGATCAGACAGTTAAGCAGATGATTTCCGTTGTCGCCAACTCCTGCAGCCTGCCGGATGGTAACTCAACGGCTATGGCAATTGATGGTAAATTACACTTTTATAAATATGTAGAGTTCCCGAGCGGAGACAACACATCGACATGGGCAACAGCCTACAAAGAGGCGAAGAAGTCTGTCTTTGAAGGATTAAAAGGTTATCTTGCAACGATCACCAGTGAGAACGAGGAGAAATATTTGTATAGCTCTCTGGGTGGCGATCTGCAAGCTTGGATCGGTGGAGCCAGAACATTGCTTCCAAGAGATGGTTACGATGGATTTGTACTGGATTCGAATGAGATTACCGATGAGGCGTTAAAACCATTGGATGATAGCAATAAGATCGTGCGTAAATGGTCTTGGTTATGCGGTCCGGAGGCAGGAACGACATTTTATGAGACGGGCGAGTCCGGTAATGTATATGGCGGTTCGGTATGTGATGGCCAGTACGCCGACTGGAATAAAAATGAGCCGAATAACAGCTATAGTGGTGGCGGCACTTCTGCATATTATCAGGAGTATGCATTAGAATATGGTTTTGAGAAGGCAAACTGGAATGATTATCATCCAAACAATGTTTCACGTTCTATGTGGGGAATCAAAGGTTACATTGTTGAGTACAGTCCATATGCTACGAGCGGTGAGAGTGGCAAAGAAGATGTTGACAACAAAATGACAACACCAAGTACGACAGAGCTTGTGGTCATTCAAAAGAGTAAACCGAGACTGAATGCAGATAATCTGGTACTTAGTAAAGAACAGGCGAACAAGCTGACAGAAGCGACAGTTAAGAATCTTGCGAATACTAAGGGAAGCTATAATGGTACAACGGCAGATGCTTCCAGCTCGAATATTACAGTGGACAGTGATCAGCTTACAACGGTTAAGTCAGCAGAGGCGGGAACTTCTAATAAGCTGACATTCTCTTATAAATATGATACCGGTGCAGCTGATGTGGTAACGAAGGATACAACGGTTTATGTTACTGATGTTGCTAATACAGGGTCCACAAGTACTAATAATACGACAACGATCGGTGCCAATAATGTTTCCGTTACAACGGATGATCTGGCTGCCTGTGCCGATGAGGACAAAGTTGCAGAACTGATCCGTTCTAAGGCAGCACCGGTTGCAGTAAAAGATGGCAAGGCAGCAGTTTCTGCTGATATTACACAGAAGAGCAGCGAAGTAAGCAAAGCGTCGACAGCAGGTACCTATAAAGTAACATATACCTATAACGGCGTGGATACAACGATCAACGTAACGATTACAGATTCTAATCAGGTAGCGAAAGTGACCGCTGATAATTTTGAGGTGGTAAGAGGAAGCGGAAATCTTACCGCAGCAGATGTTATCACAAAGTCAAATGCGCAGGCGAAGAACAGTTCCGGTACTGTGATCCCGGGTGCAACGATCGATGTAGATGACACTGATCTTGCAACATTGAATGATAAGATCAAAAATGGTCCGGCGGGAGATTATACGGTTAAAGTATCATCGAATGGAAAGACCTGCGATGTTACAGTAACAGTTCGTGACCGCAACGTCACAATCGATGCTAACGATTTTATTATCACGGAAGATGAACTGCTTTATGCGAATAAAGATATAATTAAGAGCAAAGCAAATGTTCGTGGTACCGATGAGGGAACCGCATTTGATTTCAATGATGCGGATGCTATGGACTCTACGGCATATAATGAACTGAAACAGGTTAAGGCCGGCGGCTCCAAGGATCTTACCTTTACCTATACCGATGCAAATGGTAAAACCACAACATCCGATCCGATCACGGCGTTTGTTGTGAAAAATAAAGAAACAAATGCAGCATCAAAAACAACAATCGGTGCGAATAATGTAACATATACGACAGATCAGTTAAAAGCATTAGGAACAACGGAGGCAATCGCTGCGAAGATCAAGAGTGATTCCGGTGTGATTGCTGTCAAAGGCGGCAGTAAAGCAGACGCATCGCAGATCACCGTGAAATCCGGATCAGCAACCATTACGAGCGAAACTCCGAAAGGAACTTATTCAGTAACTTATACTTGCAATGGTACTGATGTAGCAATCACAGTAACAGTTGTAGATTCCGGCAAAGTAACAGAAATCACCTCAGATAAGGTTGAACTGGTGGTTGGTGATGCAGCACTCACGGCAGAAGGCCTGCTTACTAAGTCAAATGCTAAAGCAAAAGACGCTGCAGGCAATGTGATACCGGATGCGAAACTTACTGTAGACAGTAAAAAGTTGGACATTATTAATAAACGTCTTGTGAATGGTCCGACAGGCAACTATAGCGTGACAGTTACGACAGAAGATGGCTTTACAGCAGATATTAATGTGTCTATCCGTAAGCCGGTTGTTTCAATGACAGCAGAAGATTTCATGCTGACGAAAGAGACAGCTGCAGCATTGACAGGTGAGGCTGCGGCCAAGGATTATGCTAAGATTGGTGTAACCCGTGAGGGAACAACAGTCGCAGATCCTTTTGATAAAATAACAGCAAATCCGGATGATCTTGCAAAGATAGTAGCAGGTAACAGTGGTACTATTGCATTTACATACGAAAACGGTAAATATGAAACCGGTTCTGTGACTGCGAAAGCAACGGTCGTTGATGTAAAATACAGCGAGACAAAGGGAACGGATCAGATTACGATCGGAGCAGATAATGTTACACTGGATTATAAGGATATCAGTTCTTTGACAGAAGATGAGTTAAAAGACCTGATCCGCAAGAATGCAGATCCGGCCGCAACAGATAATGGTGCGCTTGTTGATCCGAGTGACATTACCGGACCGAAGTTGGTCAAAGATGGTGACGGATACAAAGCAACCTTTACCTACAAAGATGTGCCGGTTACAACGGATGTTGTGATAAGCAATGTTCCGGCACAGGGTGAGGTAAATGCATCTGATTGTATCTTCTCGTTAGATGACATTGGAAAACTTACTGCAGACGATGTGATCCGCGCTGCTTTGTCAAAATACACGGATAAAAATGGGGTTACTGACAATGGAGAGGGTGTTGTACTGACACAGGAGTCATTGGATGCGATAAACAGAATGACAGAGCCGGGAACATTACCGCTCACGTTCACAGACAAGTCAGGAACCATTGTTAAGAAAGTAACAGCAACTGTCGTTCAGAATCGTCGATATGATACATCTACAGGTAATATTACACTCGGAGCAAATGATTTCTGCATTACAGTAGAGCAGGCAAAGACGATCGTACTGAAGCAGGATCAGACCGATGTTGCCGATATGCTAAAGAAATTAGGAAATGCGATTGCAACTGATGATGGAAAATTCATTCCATTCAAAGATGCGGCGATCACTGTGGATGCATCAGCAATTCAGGCGGCGAAGGGCAGCTATGAATTAGTATACACATACAAAGGTAAGGTGAACAAAGTAACCGTCACTGTAAAAGATGATGGTTCGGCTGATACGACCAGCAGTGAAACAACTGTACCGGATGTCAATCTGACTGCTAATGATTTCGCAGTAGCAGCAGGCACGGAATCTATTGATGAAACTGCCTTTAAGAAACTTGCAGAAGTGGTAGCAAAATACAATGATGGCTCCAGCGTAGAGAACGTGACGATCGATGCAGAGGATCTTGCAGTGTTGAATGAGAAGATTCGTGCAAAATCGACCGATAGTGTTTTCGTCAAGGTGTATGCAACCGATAAGAAGACAGGTAAGCAATTGTCAGCAATTGTAAAAGTAACATTGCCAAAGAAGGCGGCAACACCGAAGCCAACAAAGAAACCGGGTACAACAGCAAAACCGGGAAGCGGAATTTCTGCGGATGATATTGCAAAGGAACTCGGCGTAGATAAGGCAACGGCTGAAAAGATTAAGGATTATGCTGAGAAGACCGGAACTTCTATGGACACCCTTAGAATTACCGATACTGCTGTAAAGAAACTCAAGGATGATAAAGACATTAAGGGCTCTGACTTTAGCAGATTAAAAGCGAGAGCCAATAAGTCTTCCAAGAACAGCATTACGTTAAAATGGGTAAAGCAGAGTGGCGCTGACGGTTATTTGATCTATAGTAACCAGTGTAACCATGGTGGTAAGAAATACCGCTATAAACTGACTAAGACCATAAAAGGTAAGAATAAGACAACGTGGACACAGAAGAAGCGCAAGAAAGGCAAATATTACAAATACATGGTTGTTGCATACAAATTATTCAACGGTCATAAAGTAACAATTGCCGCTGCACCGACAATTCATTCCGTCACCAAAGGTGGAAAACGTGGTATGGCGAAAGCGGTCAGCATTAAAAAATTGGGCAACAAGAAAAAGAGAACTAAGATTACTTTGAAAGCAAGAAAGACTGCTAAGATCAAAGCGGTAGAGATTCGTGCAGACAAGAAGAAAAAGATTATGAAACATAGAAAACTTGCGTATGAATCCAGTAATGTGAAGGTTGCCAAGGTAACCGGATCCGGCAAGATCAAGGCAGTGAAAAAAGGAAAATGTAAGATATGGGTATATGCACAGAATGGTGTATACAAAGAAATCAAGGTCACTGTAAAATAGCGAATCATAGCACTTATCTGAGATTTATTCATGTAATGTCAGCGTGGGCGGACCAAGGATAAGTGGTTATGGAATATGCAGGAAACCTATCTGGAATAGAAGTATTTCAGATGGGTTTCCTTACTATTAAGGAGGATACAAAAGAGCATGGACGCAAAGTTACAACACCTTACAGATAAGGTATTGCAAGGTGAAGAGATTAATCGACAAGAGGCAGAGTGGTTGACGCAGATAGATATCGAAGAGTTGGCACAGGGGGCTGACCGTATCCGTCAGGAAAGACAGCAAGACGAATTTGATATGTGCAGTGTGATCAGCATAAAAGGGGGACGATGTTCCGAAGATTGTAAATTTTGTTCGCAGGCGAGTTGTTCTAAAGCGGCAGTGAAGAGTTACCCGCTTCGTGGAACCGAAGAGATCATGGAGGATGCCCAAAAGCGTAGCGCACAGGGAATCCGACATTATTGTTTGGTGGCATCCGGGCATCATCTTAGCGAACGTGAAGTAGATGCCTTGTGTGAAACAGTTCGTGTGATACGAAAGGACACTGCTCTTCGACCTTGTGTATCCGGTGGATTGATGAATAAAGATCAGTTTGTGCGATTAAAGGAAGCGGGAGTAGTACGGATCCATAATAACCTGGAAACTTCACGTACACATTTTGCTAAAGTATGTGGAAGCCATACGTATGATGACAAAATTGCGACGCTGAAAGCAGCAAAAGAGGCTGGATTATCCTTATGCAGTGGGGGCCTTTTTGGGATTGGAGAGTCTATGGCGGATCGACTGGATCTTGCCTTTACACTGCGCGAGATTGCACCGGACACAGTTCCAATCAATCTGTTAGACCCGGTAGAGGGCACACCGATGGGACATAATAAGGTATTAACGGAAGAAGAAGTTCGACGCATTATTGGTGTTTTTAAGTATATTTTACCAAATCAGATGATACGTCTGGCGGCGGGGAGAGATTACCTGGAGGATACAGGTCTTCGGTGTTTTCAATCCGGTTGCAATGCGGCGATCACGGGAGATTTGCTGACGGTCATGGGAACGTCCGTAGAAGGTGATCTGGATGCAGTGAGAGCCTTGGGGTACCGGTTGTAAGATGAATAAAAAAGCATTTTCCTATACCTAAAAACAGAGCAAAACCAGCGTTTTGCTCTGTAAGAATTGCAATACCAAAAAAAGAGAAGTCATATATGACTTCTCTTTTGATCTAATGCGGAAGAAGGGACTTGAACCCTCACGTCGTTGCCAACACTAGATCCTTAGTCTAGCCTGTCTGCCAATTCCAGCACTTCCGCAAGCACGACTAATATACTAACATGTTATACGCTATTTGTCAATTTGTTTTTTTACTTTCGTTCATTTATTTTTGAAGATGAGTATTCATAAAGAAAACAAGGTGTGAAATGGTTGTGAACTGCAATATAATAATTGACTTATAGTTGTTTTTTGATAAAATAGAAGATAGCGTTTCTGCGTTTTGGACAAAAGGCAGAAAAAGAGAAATTACAATTTGGAGGATTTACCATGAATGCATCAAAGAAAATTATGAATCAGGGGAAGAAGGAGGAAACTATATCGACGTCTTCTGCACCGAAGACGAATTCAAAGGTTAAGCTTGGCGGCGCCAGCGATGGTCCCGGCATGAAAACTTATGTTTTAGGGGGATTTTGTGTCGCTCTTATCCTTATATTATGTATTGGCGTTGGAATTCAACAGTTTAAGCCAAGCACAGTGTTAAAGATCGATGGTGAGAAGATCACGATGGATGATATGATGTACCCAATCTATGAGAGAGAGAGCAAATATCTGCCATCCAACGAGATTTATGAAAGCTATTTAGGAACTTCTATCTGGGATGCCGGATATATGGGAACTGACAGCACAGTTGACAGCAATGTTACAAATGCAGAGGGACTTAAGCAGGAGATCATCAATGCAGAAACAGAATATGCTGTATTGTATAATGAGGCTGTTAAGGCAAAATATAAGCTGACAAAGGATGAAGAAAAAGATGCAAGATCACAGGCTAAGAAAGCAGTCAAGGGCCTTTCTTTCGTACAGAAATTACAGCTTAATATTTCTGAGAAGAAGTTGTCAAAACGTTTTGAAAAACGTATTTTGGCAGATCGCTATAAGGCAGATCAGAAGAAAACGACAGATGCTACCGTAAACGAGAAAGATGCGATCAAGAATGTATCTAAGAAGGATCTGCGTCAGTATGATGTACAGTATTATTCCTTTGCTAAGAAGTCTACGGATTCCAGTACAGGAACAGAAACAAAATTAACAGATAAGCAGATCAAAGAGTATACTAAGAAATTGAATGAACTTGCTGCAAAGGCAAAGACCGCAAAAGATTTTACTAAGCTTCTTGGCAGCGAGAAAGAGAGTGGAGTTACTTATAATAGTGGTAATTTCACAGAGAAAGAGGGCTGGAGCACTTATCTGTCCGATGCCAACTTAAAGAAGATCAAAAAGATGAAAAATGGTGAGATTTCCGGTGTGATCACAGATAGTTCTACCGGATATACCATGTTGATCAAGATGGTAAATAACAATTCAAACAAAAGCTATGATTCTGCATGTGATGAAGCGATCACATCAGCAAAGCAGACTGCTTATAATGCATGGCTTGCTAAACTTGAGAAGAAACACCAGATCAAGAAGTATGATAGTGTTTGGAATGATGTGAAGATTGGAACGGTTACGACAAGTATTGTAACTGCAGATGATTTGAGCAAGATGGCAGAGGCGGATTCTTCCTCTAGCGAATCCAAATAAGAGTGAGGCATATGATTAGCAGGAACCCATCCTGTTACAAAAGAAATGGAGGCATACAATGGGAAATGTGAAGAGAGTATATGTTGAGAAAAAATCAGCTTATGCGGTACGTGCCAAAGAGTTAAAAGAAGAGGTGGTCCGCTATCTTGGTATTACGGCATTGCAGGATGTACGTGTATTGATCCGTTATGATGTGGAGAATCTGAGTGATGCTACTTACCGTCAGGCATTAGGTACTGTATTTTCAGAGCCGCCGGTTGACGAATATTTCGAAGAGACATTTGCGGTTGATACTGATGCACTTGTTTTTTCTGTAGAATAAAAAAATGAAAAAGACCGGGTATTTTCTGTAGAGTATCTTCCGGGACAGTTTGATCAGAGAGCAGATTCGGCAGAGCAGTGTGTGAAACTTTTGAACGAGAAAGAAGATCCGGTGATCCGTTCTGCTACAACATATGTATTTGAGGGAAAATTTACAGACGAAGAAGTTGCCAAATTAAAAGAATATTGTATCAATCCGGTGGATTCCCGCGAGACGAACGAAGAGAAGCCGGAGACTTTGGTACAGCAGTTTGAAGATCCGGCAGATGTTGCAATCTTTGACGGTTTCCAAAGTATGTCTGAGGAGGATCTTCGTACATTGTATGAATCCTTAAATCTGGCAATGACATTCCAGGATTTCAAACATATTCAGAATTATTTTGCCGGAGAGGAAAAGCGTGATCCTTCGGTAACAGAAATTCGTGTACTAGACACTTATTGGTCGGATCATTGCCGTCATACGACATTTTTAACAGAGTTGAAAAATGTTACTTTTGAAGATGGTTATTATCGTGAGCCGATTGAGAAAAGTTATGAGGAATATCAGGAAGTGCGCAAGGAGATCTTTGCAGATCGTCCGGATAAGTATGTCTCTTTGATGGACATTGCTTTGATGGCTATGCGTAAGCTGAAAGCAGACGGTAAGTTAGATGATATGGAAGAGTCTGATGAGATCAATGCCTGCTCTATCGTTGTACCGGTTGAGATCGACGGAAAAGAGGAAGAGTGGCTTGTATTCTTTAAGAATGAGACACACAACCATCCGACAGAGATCGAGCCGTTTGGTGGTGCTGCAACTTGTCTTGGTGGAGCAATCCGCGATCCACTGTCCGGACGTGGTTATGTTTATCAGGCAATGCGCGTGACGGGTGCAGCAGACCCTACCGTATCTATGAAAGATACGCTTCCCGGTAAATTACCACAGCGTAAGATCGTGACCGGAGCTGCCAAAGGATATAGCTCTTATGGTAACCAGATCGGTCTTGCAACAGGACTTGTAAATGAAATATATCATCCGGATTATGTAGCAAAGAGAATGGAGATCGGAGCAGTTATGGGTGCAGCTCCAAGACGTGCGGTAAAACGTCTGAATTCTGATCCGGGAGATAAGATCATCCTTCTCGGCGGACGTACCGGTCGTGACGGTTGTGGTGGAGCAACCGGATCATCCAAGGCACATAACAGCCAGTCTCTTGAGACCTGTGGTGCAGAAGTACAGAAGGGTAATCCGCCAACAGAGAGAAAAATCCAGCGACTGTTCAGAAGAGAAGAAGTTGCTTCTATCATAAAGAAATGTAATGACTTTGGTGCCGGCGGTGTATCCGTAGCGATCGGAGAACTTGCACCTGGTCTGGTTGTAGATCTGGACAAGGTTCCAAAGAAATATGCAGCTCTGGATGGAACAGAGCTTGCTATTTCAGAATCTCAGGAGCGTATGGCTATCGTAGTAGATCCAAAGGATGTAGATACGATGCTTAAGTATGCAGATGAAGAGAATCTGGAAGCTGTTGTTGTAGCAGAAGTAACAGAAGAACCAAGACTGGTTCTGACATGGAGAGGAAAAGAGATCGTAAATATCTCCCGTGCATTCCTCGATACAAACGGTGCACATCAGGAGACAGATGTTAAGGTAGAGATTCCTGCAAAGGCAGATAATTATTTCGATTCTGTAAAAGAACCGGAAGATGTAAAGAAAGCATGGATCGACACATTGTCAGATCTGAATGTTTGCTCGCAGAAGGGGCTTGTTGAGATGTTCGACAGTTCGATCGGAGCAGGCACAGTAACGATGCCATATGGTGGAAAGTATCAGCTTACACCGACACAGACAATGATCGCAAAGCTTCCTGTTATGAAGGGTAAGACCGATACGATCACAATGATGAGTTATGGATTTGATCCATATCTGTCAAGCTGGAGCCCATATCATGGTTCCGTATATGCAGTTGTTACATCTGCAGCAAAGATCGCAGCAGCCGGTGGTGATGTATCAAAGATCCGTCTGACTTTCCAGGAGTATTTCAAGAGACTCGGAACAGATCCATACAGATGGGGTCAGCCACTTGCAGCTCTGCTTGGTGCATATGATGTTCAGGTCGGACTTGGACTTCCGTCTATCGGTGGTAAAGACAGTATGTCAGGAACCTTCAATGATATCGATGTTCCTCCGACACTTGTTTCATTCGCAGTTGATGTTGCAAGCTACATGGACGTGGTTACACCGGAGCTTAAGAAAGCAGGCAATGTGCTTGTTAAGCTTGATATAGAAAAAGATGAAAATGATATCCCTGTATACCGGAATGTACTTGCCATGTACGATCTGTTACATCAGGCAATCCTTGCAGACAAGGTAGAATCTGCTTACGCTGTAGGATTTGGTGGTATGATCGAAGCTGTCAGCAAGATGGCATTTGGTAATAAACTGGGTGTAGATATTGATACCTGTATTACAAAGAGAGAACTGGTTTCCAAGGATTATGGTTCAATCATCCTTGAAGTGAAGCCGGAGAATGTAAATACACTTGGTATTCCGGTTAAGAAGATCGGTACTGTAAATAACAGTGCAGCATATAGTGGTAAGACATTTAACAGAGAAGACGGCAAGGACAGCACAAACCCAACAGTAAGAAACATCTACCAGTCAGGAGATAAAGTGCTCTACGACCGCGGCCTCATCACCGAGGAGGAGTACGAGGCCAAGCGCCGGGAGATCTTGGGCGAGCTGTAAAAAAGACTTGACAAGGCGGCGCCGGGCTGGTATAGTAACTAGGCTAAAACAAAGCAGAACGGTGTCCGCCGTCCTCACCCGGCAGCAGAAGGCTGGCCGAGG
>ERZ779888.3267-NODE-3267-length-12091-cov-10.227318_pt1 | contig 12091 bp, 10 predicted proteins | sample MGYA00511245_ERZ779888 | MGnify/ENA primary metagenome ERZ779888 (study PRJEB29588, sample SAMEA2155255) | human gut metagenome | biome: human gut; feature: human-associated habitat; material: faeces | place: Denmark | collected 2008/2010 ... | reverse complement strand
CATATCTGTGCAAAATCTAAGTAACAGGCGTATCCGCCGATATTTGGTCTGCCGCTTAAAGCGGTCGGAAGCACGTGACTTTAGTCATGTGAGGTTCACTAGCGGTAGAGAATTTCTATAAGGGATGTTGTTGCTTTTTCTTTGATTTAAATCGAATGCATAAGAAAAATGTAAGAAAATTTTCACCAAACGTCATAGATTTTCAGAAGAATATATGGTAGTATAGGGCTAACAAAAAAGTATGTGAAAAAAATAACAAAGCGGAAAGGAGATGCAGGTGTATGAATAAAAAATTAACAGGTATTTTTGCAATGTGTGCTCTGTTGCTGACTGGATGTCAGGGAGCGAAAGAGAGCAGCAAGGAAATTACGCCGCCGGATACCGGATGGGGAAAAACAGTGGATGAAGTGCTTGCCGACTGGAATTTAGATCGGGATCAGGTGGAAATTTTCTCTGAGACCGAAAGTGCAGCCGCGATCGCAGTAGATACAGAAGCCACTGTTTTCGGCGAGCAAACTTCCAGAGTCATGTTTCAGTTTATTAACCTCGATCAGACCGGAGCGACGGGAAAACCGGTATTGTGCGAAGTAGACATCACCTACCCGGATGATGCCGATATGGATACCGTGAAAAAAGAAATGGAAAAATCCTACGGAAGTTCCAAAGACTCCATTACCCGCTACGAGCTGTACCAGTCGCTGGGCGACGATCAGCTCCCAGAATACACTTACAAAAAAGCAGATCAGCTTGCCGTCTGGTCCGGCGAGAGCCTGAAAGATGCGATTCCTTCCGATAAGAGCACCGAATACGAAACCGCCTGGGAAGCATACCAGCCTGGCCTTACCACCGACAACTGGGAGAACTACACCGAACAAGCAAGCATGGCAACCGCCGTATGCGCATCCGGCGCAGAAGCATTTCCAATGTTTGAAAAAAACGGTGTCAGCCTCGAAGCTTATCCGGGACTGGTATATGAGCAGGTGAAAAGTAATATGAAATAAGAAAGTCATAAACTCCCGGCAGTGCCGGGAGTTTTTCCGTGCATAGGGAGAAGGAAAAGAGTGTGTCCCGGAAAAATTTATGATATACTGAAAAGAGAAAATTCAACTTTTGGAAGGTTCCCGGAATGTCTGTTTTGGAAGAAAGGTGATTTCCTTGAAACGTATGAAAAAGAGAAAAATCACTGTGTTAGCTGGAGTGATCCTTTGCGTGATTGCAGGATGTCTGGTAAAAAGAATGACGGCGATGTATGCACAGAAAGAAAATCCCATTGGTCCTGAGCGGGGTACGACAGATGTTTTCCTGACGGCAGCAGATTTCATCTCAGAAAAATCGGATCAGGAACTGCTGCAGGAAATCGAAACCTTTGATACGGACAAAGCCGAGATGATTTATCTTTATATCCCGGAAAACACCGGAGCCGGAATGTCCTTCGCGATCACGCGCGAGGATCATCAGGAGGAGATGGACGAAATTCTCTCGACCATTTACGGAGAAAAAATTTCCTGCCAGAAGCCAAAACGGGTATTCAACATGACAGAGAGGATTTTGTATGATTATAACTGGTATTTTCTGATCTACGATCATGAGATGAATCAGATGGCGCTTGTATTTCTGTATTGCGATGATGTGATTGTATACAATGGTCATGTACTTCAGACAACAGAAACGTATGATGAAAGCATTCGCCCGTGTATTTTAAAACTGAAAGAGGAGAATCAGGAAAAACTGAAAAGCGGAGAGGCAACACAAAGAAGGGTTGCGATTCCGTAGGAAAAAAACGGAGAACAAAAATGAAAAGATTGTCGGAAGCAGAGCAGGAATTGATGATGATTATCTGGGGATATGAGGAGCCGGCCAGTGAGTTTCGGATTGAGGAGAAGCTGGATCCACAGAAGGGGATGACGCTGATCACGAAGGACGGCATCAAGGAGCTTCCGCTGATGGGAAAAGACGAAGTGGCTGGCTGCCTGCTGGACGAGATTGCGGTACGGCGGTGATCTTATCGGAATCCGGCATATTTTTTCGTTTCCTGGTTGACGCGGGAAAAATGAATGCGTTATAATAAGCACAGGCGCAGCGGCGCACTTTACTTTTACGAAAACAACGAACGATAGGATAGATAAACGTGGAAACGGAAACAGGGGAAGGCTATGCAGAGCTTTCTTCCGTTTCTGTTTCGTTTTTTTAAGGAGAAATTCGGATATGATATTTGAAACACATGCACATTATGACGATGAGAAATTTGATGAAGACCGCGCAGATCTGCTTTCCTCGATGCAGGAAAACGGGATCGGGCGTATCATCAATGTCTCGGCAAATCTGGAATCACTGGAAAATACAAGAAAACTGATGGAAGCGTATCCGTTCATCTACGGCGCGTTCGGCCTTCACCCGGATGAGGTGGGCGATCTGAACGAGGACGTGATGGCGCGGATGCGGGAACTCTGCCGCATGGAAAAGGCGGTCGCGGTCGGTGAGATCGGCCTTGACTATTACTGGGACAAGGAGAATCACGAGAAGCAGGAATACTGGTTCCGCCGTCAGATTGCGCTTGCTCGGGAAGAAAAACTTCCGATGATTATTCACAGCAGGGAGGCGGCGGCCGATACGCTCCGCGTCATGAAAGAGGAAAAATCGGAGGAGATCGGCGGCGTCATTCATTGTTTTTCCTACTCTGTGGAGATGGCAGAGGAATACCTGAAAATGGGATTTTATCTTGGCATTGGCGGCGTGGTGACGTTCAAAAATGCGAAGAAGATCAAAGAAGTGGTTCAGATGGCTCCGATGGAGCGCATTCTGCTGGAAACAGACAGTCCGTATCTGGCACCGGTTCCGTACCGGGGAAAACGAAATTCTTCTCTGTATCTGCCGTACGTGGTGCAGGAGATCGCAGAACTCAAGGGAATTTCGGAAGAAGAAGTCATTGAGACAACAGAGAAAAATGCGGTCAGACTGTTTCGAGCAGAGGAATAGGAAGCGATACCAGAGGTGTTTCTTCTGTTTTATTTGTTCGGATCAATTCCGTCTGGCCGGACAAATTGAATAGGAGAAAGCGAAAATGGTTGATAAAACAATGATGGGCGACAAATGCGCCGAGCTGGTGCGCGCCGCGATGATCGGTGCGCTCGCAGTGACACTGGGAAACCCGACAGCCGTTTATGCAGCAGAAGAGGAAACGGCCGATCCGGGACAGATTGGAATTGAGATTGCAGGGGAAGCAGCCGTTGGGGCTGCTTCTTTTTGCGTGGAGGAAGATGCGGCGGAGGAGGCACCTGCGGAAGCGGAAGAGGTGACAGAACCGGAAGGTACGCAGAATGATGAGATGGAAGAGGAAAGTGGATCCGAGGGAAAAGAAGATGAGACAGTCCCGGAGGAACCGGAACCGCAGGAGCCTGACGGCGGAGAGAATGCAGGAATGACGGAACCGGGAAAAACGGGCGAGACAGAGCCAGAGGGGCCGGAAAATGCAGAACCGGGAGAGGCAGGCGAGACAGAGCCAGAGGAGCCGGAAAATCCAGAACCGGGAGATCAGGGAGACATGCCGGAAACACCGGGAAACAGCGAAATGGATGGACCGTGGCCGGGCGAAGGGGAAGATATTTCCAACGATCCATGGCCGGGGCAGGAAGAAATCGGCGGCGGAGATGGGGAGCAGATGGAACCGCCGGAGGAAGAAAACGGATCTGCAGGAAGTGATGATGCAACTGGTGGGGACAAGACGGCAGAAGTCTCTTCGGATTCTGATTTATCACAGTCTGCGGAACCGCCAGCCGCCGAGGCTGAGCCCGTCTTTTCGGCAGAGCAGGAAGCTGAGCGCACGCGGGAAAGCTACAGTGAGTGGCAGGCGGCAGAAGCTGAAAAAGTCACGATTTCCCGTATGCCGTGGCTGTTTCATACGGTTGAAAAAACATATGCTATCGCCGATGTGAATTCCTGGCTTCACGTCCGCGAAGGAAAAGGCACAAATCAGAAAATCGTCGGAATCCTGCCGAAGGGAAGCCTCTGTTATATTTTAGCGGATGCGGATTCTGACTGGGTTTATGTGGAATCCGGCGATGTCCGTGGATTTGTCTGCGCGCGGTATCTCCTGCGCGGAGAAGAGGCTGAAAAAGAGGTAAACCGTTGGCAGGAGGAAAGTTTTCCCATGGCGGAAATGTGGGTGAAGCCATGGAATAATAAGGTGTACACCTATACATATACAACAACGCGAACACTTCTTTCTTCTGACGAAGCGCGCGGCGAGGTCCTGCAGTACGCGAAAAAATTCCTGGGAAATCCGTACGTCTGGGGCGGGACGAGTCTTACAAACGGCTGCGACTGTTCCGGCTTTGCCCAGCAGATTTTTGCTAATTTCGGGTATACCCTTCCGAGAACCTCACGCCAGCAGGCGAAAGCTGGAACACGCATTCCGGTGCAGGAGGCAAAGCCTGGTGATCTGCTGTTTTACCAGCGGGAGAGCGGGTTTATTTACCATGTCATGATTTATCTCGGTGATGGAAAAGTAATCCACGCTGGAAGCGAGGCGACGGGGATTCTGATTTCAGATTTTAACTATGAGAAATCGACAGAATTTGCTGTGCGGGTGATTTCGGAGGAAATACGTGAGAGCAAAATAGAAACGGGAGATGTGGATAATGGGAGAAAAGAAGGAAACTCTGTGGATAACCAGACAACAGAAAACGGGAATGGTGGAAAACAGAAGGCGGGAGCAGAAAATGTGCAGAATACAAGTGCAGAAAACAGTACCGCAGGTGATCGGTTGGAAAGCGCTTCGGGAAAATATCTCGGCAATTTTAAACTGACCGCTTACTGCAACTGCGCCATCTGCTGTGGCCGCTGGGCGGGCGGCCCGACCGCATCCGGAAAAATGCCGGTGCAGGGCCGGACCATTGCAACCGGCGTTCTGCCGTTTGGAACGAAGCTGAATATCGGCGGAAAAATTTACACGGTCGAGGACCGCGGCACGCCGTACGGCCACATTGATATCTATATGGAACGCCATGCAGACGCAGAGGAGTTCGGCGTGCGCTACGCGGATGTATATCAGTCAGAAGAAATCTGATAAAATTTGCCGATCACGGCGGCATGTGCATCCGTGCCGTGGCCGATATACGGAGTCCTTGCAATCGGGAGATCCGGTCCGGCCGCCTGGCGGACAAGCTGCGGCATATCCGGCGTCAGCTGGTCGCGTTCCATCTGGGAAAATGTTCCGAGGAGAATACCATTGATCTGTTCAAAGGCATGCATCATTTTCAGCTGGGACAGAAACGTAACCATCTGCGGAACGCCGCCGCCCATGGCTTCGAGGAGCAGGATTTTTCCGCGGAAATCCGGCTGAAAATCCGTTCCGGCGAGCTTCAGAAAACAGCGGATATTTCCGCCGATCATCACACCTTCCATGTGATCGCCCTGCAGAAATGTGCAAGGGAGGTCGAAGAGGCTGGGAGACTGCCCGGAAAAAGCGTTTTGGAACAGAGTGATCTGTTCGGTGCTGTGGTCGTACAGCAGATTTCGAACCTGATACAGCATCGACTCATTTCCAGTCGCAGTCGTGACAGCATTGACAATCGTCGTGAGATCACTGTATCCCCAGAAGCGCTTGCCGGAGGCGGCGATGACAGAAAAATCCAGATACGGCAGAATTTCATTCGCCATATCGCCGCCGGAAACATCAAAAATATCCGTGATTTCTGGGTCACAGTAAAGGTTCATCAATGCATCCGCCCGCTCCGCGCCCGTGCCGGAAAAGCCGGAACCGTTGTCGAAGAGGCAGGGGCTTAAAACAGGATCGAAGCCCAGCTCCCGCAGAATCTGACAGAGACGCGCTAGATCGGCGGAAAAGGAAGGATGCATGGGGTTGGAGCAGGCGGTAATACCAATTTTATGAGACATAAAGATTCCTTTCTCGGAGTAAAACAAGGCAAAATCTGCATTTTCGTGGCACACCGGTACAGCTTTTTCTTTGAATTTGCAAAGCAGATTTAGAGATCGCCGATGTTTGCAGAATGCCGTTTTGGACAAAAATTATAAAGCTTTGAGGTCATCAATCAGTGTCTGCACTTCCTCTTCCGTCGTTGCCCAGCTGGTGCAGAACCGCGCAATATTTCCGCCGTCCGCGGATTTCCCCATTGGCTCGAAAATATAGCGTTTTTCCAGAGTTTCCTTCTGCGCATCGGTGAGAATCACAAACTGCTGATTCGTAAAACTCTCCACCCAGAATGGAATCCCCTGCGCCGCAAATGCTTTGCGGAGTTTCATGGCAAGTTCATCGGCGCGGCGTGTCGCAGTGAAATAAAGATCATGCCCCAGCAGGCAGTGGAACTGCAGTCCGAGCAGCCATCCCTTTGCGAGGACAGCGCCGTTCTGTTTCATGTAGGCTTTGAACCGCTTTTTCAGTGAGTCAGCTGTAAGCACAACGGCCTCACCAAACAGCGCACCGCATTTCGTTCCGCCGAAATAGAAAACATCTGTGAGAGCAGCGAGATCCTCAAGAGAAACATCATTCTTCTCTGATCCAAGCCCGTATCCAAGCCGTGCCCCGTCCACAAACAGATACATATCATACTTCCGGCAGACCTCGTGAATCTTCGTCAACTCCTGCAGCGAATACAGCGTTCCCTGCTCAGTCGGAAATGAAAGATATATCATCTTCGGCTCCGTCAGATACTCCGGCTCACCGCCTTCATAATAAGCCGCCGCACACGCTGCAATCTGTTCCGCCGAAATTTTACCATCCGTATTCGGCAGCTCCAGAATCTTATGCCCGGTATTTTCAATCGAAGCCGCCTCATGGCAGTTAATATGTCCGGTATCCGCCGCAATCACACTCTGCACCGGCGAAAGCGCTGACGCCGTCACAATAAAATTCGCCTGCGTCGCCCCCGGAAAAAAATGAACCGCCGCATCCGCACAACGAATCTTCTCCCGAATCAGCTCCGCAGCCTTCTCACACCATTCATCCTCCCCATATCCACCATAACTGTTCTCATTAATAGCCCCCAGCGCCTCCAGAATCTCCGGGTGCGCACCGTGATTGTAGTCATTATTAAATCGTATCATCAGTTTACGTTCTCCTTAATTTGAATTTGAAAAATGCTGTTTCCATTATACGGCATCCGAAGGAAAACAGCAATTGGAGAACAAAAAGAGAAAATGCAAAAAAAATGCAGAAGGAGGATTATCTGCATCGTACAATATTGGAGCAAGATATTTTATCCGTGAAATTTTAAAACCCTTACCGGCAACGGAAAGGTCTTTGCTGGAGGCAAAAGTTCCTGCAGTAAAGCGTAGAACCTCATGTGTTTATGCGGATTTGAGAGACTTAATTTCAGAAATGGAACTGCGAAAAGCAGCATAAACACAGGCAGATATACCGTGGACTACCTGTTATGTGGAGACCTGCCGTATCCGGCATGGAAGAAGCGCGTATCCGCGCAAGATCTAAGAAACAGGCGTATCCGCCGATATTTTGTCTGCCGCCTAAAGCGGTCTGAAGCACGTGACTTTAGTCATGTGAGGTTCAGTTCGTATAAAAACAGTATCGGAAAATAAGAAAAGAACCGACAGAGAAATCTGAGAACTAAACTAAAGATTTCCCCGCCGGTTCTTTTTCTATGCATCTATTTTCATCCATTATATATTTCGCATTGACTTTTTATATACCGATTGGTATAATGATAACAGAAACACACATAAGAAACCTGCAAAATCCAACAAAATTCGTCAAAATTGCCAAAAACTCACGCGATTCGACCATCACACACAAAAGCAGACTTCTTAAATACAAAATCAACAAAAGCATTTTAAACCAAAACAAATGCCAACTCACACGTAACAAACAACCACCCAAACACACCGCGGCCAGGCGAACTCCAGAGAGCGTCCCTTCCGCAACAAAGAGGATTCAAAATGGACAATCGTCAGCTAATCATGAACTCAGCTCTGACCCTCTTCTACGAAAGCGGGTACGACGCCGTCGGTGTTCAGCAGATCGTAGACTCCGCCGGAGTATCCAAACCAACCCTGTACTATTACTTCGGCAGCAAACAAGGCCTCCTCGAAGCCCTGCTAAACGAGCACTTTCAGCCCATGGAACAAAAACTCATCGAAGCCTCCGAAACCGGGAAAAACATCCCCGAAAAACTGTACCGCATCGCACGTGCCTTCTTCAACGGAGCCTCCGAAGACCCGAAATTCCATATGCTGATGATGGCACTGTTCTATTCCGGAAGAAAAAGCGAAGGCTTCCGCACCGTATACCCCATGATTGACCGGTTCTATCACCTGTGCGTCGACGTCTTCGACAACGCCAGCGCCGAACTCGGCAACATGAACGGCCGTCAGGAACAATTCGCCGTAGGCTTCTCCGGAATCCTGATGCACTACCTGATGATGACAGCAGGAGATCAATCCGATCTTTCCAACCTCGTCGTCCGGGACGAAGAAGTCTACCGTCTGGTACACCAGTTCATGTATGGAATTTACTCATAACCCAAAAACAAGGAGGACAAACAAAATGGCACCATGGTATGAAGAGGCAGAATTTTATCACATCTATCCGATCGGACTGACCGGCGCGCCGAGAAAAAATGAATCGGAAGAAACCGTACACCGCTTTTCCACACTGGAACAGTGGCTTCCGCACATCGCAGATCTCGGTTGTACCGCAATCTATATCGGCCCCTTGTTTGAATCAACCACACATGGATATGACACAAAAGATTACAAACAGGTAGACCGCCGCTTAGGCGACAACGCGGACTTTGCCGCATACGTAAAAAAAGCCCACGAACTCGGCATCAAAGTCGTCGTAGACGGTGTCTTCAACCATACCGGCCGCGAATTCTTTGCCTTCCGCGACATTCAGGAAAAAAGAGAACAGTCCCCGTACTGCGGATGGTACAAAGGAATCTGGTTCGGCGGAAACACCTGCTATAACGACGGATTCTCCTACGAAGCATGGAGAAACTGCTTCGAACTCGTCAACCTGAATCTCCAGAACCAGCAGGTCCGCGACTATCTCCTTGATGTCATCGACTTCTGGATCGACGAATTCGACATCGACGGCATCCGTCTCGACTGCGCCGACTGCCTGGATTTCGGCTTCATGGAGCAGATGCGCGCACGCACATCCGCCAAAAAACAGGACTTCTGGCTGATGGGCGAAGTCATCCACGGCGACTATGCGCGCTACATCGGAGACGGCCAGCATCTGCTGCACAGTGTCACAAACTACGAGCTTCACAAAGGACTTTATTCGGGACATAACGATCATAACTACTTCGAAATTGCACATACGATCCGCCGCGAATTTGACGAAAACGGCGGCATTTACAAAGGAAAGAAACTGTACAGCTTCGTTGACAACCACGACGTAGACCGTCTGGCCAGCAAGCTGAACGTAAAAGAAAACATGATTCCAATTTATGCGCTGCTGTACTTCCTGCCGGGCATCCCGTCCATCTATTACGGATCGGAATTCGGCATCGAGGGAAGAAAAGAAGGCGGAAACGACGATCCGCTGCGTCCGGCGCTGAATCTGGAAGAACTGGAGAAAAATCCGCCGGCAGAAAAACTTCCGGCATGGATCAAAACATTATCAGACGTCAGAAAAAAACATCCTGCAGCACGAACGGGAAGATACCGCGAACTCATGCTGACCAACCGCCAGTATGCCTTTGCACGCCTGGATGAGACAGACGCTCTGATCACAGCAGTAAATAATGATGAAAACCAGAGTGCGGGAGTCTGGATTCCTGCATCTTGCGACGGAACATGGAAAAATGCGGTAACCGGAGAAGCCATTTCTCCGGAAAATGGAAAACTTTTTGTTGAAGTACCTCCGTGCGGCTGTGTTCTGATTGAAAAAGAAGCATAAAGGGGATTTTTTCTATGAAGGAAACTGCGAAAACAACGGCAAAAACAACAGCGAAAACCAGAAAAGCGCCAAAAAAACCGGCGGGCTATCAGCCAAGATTTTCTGAACTGGATCAGTACTTATTTGGCCAGGCAACCCATTACGATATTTTCCGGAAAATGGGTGCGCACCTGGACAAAAAAGACGGCAAAGTAGGAGCCTGGTTCACCGTATGGGCTCCGCATGCGGCGGAAGTATCTGTCATCGGCGAATTCAACGGCTGGGATGCCCATGCCAATGTGATGCGGAAAGTCGGCGAGGACGGCGTTTATGAAGTGTTCGTTCCGGGCGTGACCGAGGGAATGATGTATAAATATTACATCCGCACACCGGACGGAAGAGAACTGTACAAAGCAGATCCATACGCATTTGCATCCGAAAAACGGCCGGGTACCGCGTCAAAAGTAGCGGAAATCGAAGGCTACCGCTGGGGTGACAGCGAATGGCTGACGAACCGCAAAAAATTTGACGTTCAGAAATCCGCGCTCTCCATCTACGAAGTGCACCCGGGCTCCTGGATGAAACATCCGTGGTCCGAATCCAACCCGGACGGATTTTACAATTACGTTCAGTTCGCACATTCGCTTGCCGATTACGTAAAAAAAATGGGCTATACCCACGTAGAGCTGATGGGAATTGCAGAGCATCCGTTTGACGGCTCCTGGGGCTATCAGGTAACGGGCTATTACGCACCGACCTCCCGCTACGGAACACCGAAAGAGTTTAAATATCTTGTTGATTATCTGCATAAAAATAAAATCGGTGTTATTCTGGACTGGGTACCGGCACACTTCCCGAAAGATGCGCACGGCCTTGCTGATTTTGATGGCCAGCCGCTGTATGAGTACGCCGACCCGAGAAAGGGCGAGCACCCGGAGTGGGGAACGAAGATCTTTGATTACGGCAAAAATGAAGTGAAAAACTTTATGCTGGCAAATGCGCTTTACTGGGTAGAAGAGTACCACGTAGACGGTCTCCGTGTCGATGCTGTTGCTTCGATGCTGTATCTCGACTACGGAAAAGAGCCGGGCCAGTGGGTGCCGAACAAGAACGGCGGAAATGAAAATCTCGAAGCCGTCGAGTTCTTCAAACACCTGAATACCCTGGTGCGCGGACGAAACAAAGGCGTTATCATGATCGCCGAGGAGTCCACAACGTGGCCGAAGGTAACGGGAAGCGTAGAGGACGGCGGCCTGCATTTCTCCTACAAATGGAACATGGGATGGATGCATGACTTCCTCGATTACATGAAGCTCGATCCATACTTCCGCAAATACAACCATAACAAGATGACCTTCGGCATGACCTATGCATTTTCCGAGAACTACATTCTGGTGCTCTCGCACGATGAGGTTGTCCACTTGAAATGCTCTATGATCAACAAAATGCCGGGCAATCTGGATGAAAAATTCCAGAACCTGATGGTGGGTTATGCCTTCATGTTTGGCCATCCCGGTAAAAAGCTGCTGTTCATGGGACAGGATTTCGGACAGCTCCGCGAGTGGAGCGAGGAACGAGAGATTGACTGGTTCCTGCTGGCAGAAGAGGGACATCAGCATTTGCAGAGCTTCTTTAGTGACCTGCTGAAAATGTACAGAAAGTACCCGGCACTTTATGCGAATGACTGTGGCTACGAAGGCTTCCAGTGGATCAACGCAGACGATGGCGACCGGAGCATCTACAGCTTTGTGCGCTGGTCACCGACAGGAAAAAACAACCTGTTGTTTGTCTGCAATTTCACGCCGGTCGAGCGTCCGGATTATATGTGTGGCGTACCGCGCAAAAAACAGTACCGCCTGATACTCGACAGCTCCGATATGAAATACGGCGGTCCGACCGAAAAACGCCAGGTAGTCTATCGTGCCAAAGAGGGAGAATGCGATGGCCAGCCATATCGGATTGCATATGCACTTCCGGCGTATGGTGTGGCGGTGTTCAGCTTCTAAAATAAGATAGCTACTAATTTTCATTAATATCATGACCGGCAGAGAACGAAAGAGATTTCTTAAATCTGTCGGTCATTGTGTTTTGTGTTCGAAGGAAAAGAGGTGTTGATTTGATGAAAGAAGAAAGAAAAGAGCCGATACAGATTCCGCACATCCAGACAATCAACGATCACATTTCCTATCTTACACCGACAGAACATCCACTTTCGGCAAATGTTGTGATCAT
>ERZ779888.3261-NODE-3261-length-12110-cov-14.136624_pt1 | contig 12110 bp, 10 predicted proteins | sample MGYA00511245_ERZ779888 | MGnify/ENA primary metagenome ERZ779888 (study PRJEB29588, sample SAMEA2155255) | human gut metagenome | biome: human gut; feature: human-associated habitat; material: faeces | place: Denmark | collected 2008/2010 ... | reverse complement strand
GCGTATGGGTTGTCGCATTTGTACTGAAAGAGTGCCTCGTCGCTCAACACGGCAAAGCCGTGGGCAAAGCCGCGCGGAATGAACATTTGGAGGCGGTTCGTGTCGGAGAGTACCGCGGCGACGTGGCGTCCGAAGGTGGGCGACCCGCGCCGGATGTCGACGGCGACGTCGAGCACGCATCCCCGCACCACGCGCACGAGCTTCGACTGTGCGTCGCGCCCCCGCTGGAAGTGGAGCCCGCGGACGACGCCGCGGCGCGACAGCGACTCGTTGTCCTGCACGAAGCGCACGGGGCGCACCATGGCGTCGAATTCCCGTTGCGAATAACTCTCGAAAAAGTAGCCGCGCGCATCGCCGAACACCTCCGGTTCGATCAGCACGACTCCCTCTATTTCGGTTTGCAGCACCCTCATCGCGTCGTCTCCTCCAGTATCTTGAGCAGGTATTGTCCGTATTGGTTCTTCCGCATCGGCTCGGCGATCTCGCGCAGCCGTTCGGCCGAGATCCACCCCTCGCGGTAGGCGATGTCCTCCAGGCAGGCGATCTTCAGCCCCTGCCGCTTCTCGATCACCTCCACGAAGATCGAGGCCTCGGCCAGCGATTCGTGGGTGCCCGTGTCGAGCCACGCGAAGCCCCGCGGCATGGGCTCCACGTGCAGCCGCCCGGCCTTCAGAAACTCCTGGTTGACGCTCGTGATCTCCAGCTCGCCGCGCGTCGAGGGGCGGATCCGCGAGGCGATCTCCACCACTTCCGCAGGGTAGAAGTAGAGCCCCACAACGGCGTAGTCGGATTTCGGCTCGGCGGGCTTTTCCTCGATCGAGAGGCAGCGGCCCGCGGCGTCGAACTCCGCCACGCCGTAGCGGCGCGGGTCGTCGACCCGGTAGCCGAAGATCGTGGCGCACCGCTCCTGCTCCGTGCGCCGCACGGCCTCGCGCAGCATGCCCGTGAGGCCCGAGCCGTGGAAGATGTTGTCGCCCAGCACCAGACACACCGAATCTCCCGCGAGGAACTCGCGCCCGATCAGGAAGGCCTGCGCCAGTCCGTCGGGCGAGGGCTGCTCGGCATAGGCGAAGCGCACGCCGAAGTCCGAGCCGTCGCCCAGCAGGCGCCGGAAGGCCGGCAGGTCCTCGGGTGTCGAGATGACGAGGATGTCGCGGATGCCCGCAAGCATCAGCACCGAGACGGGGTAGTAGACCATCGGCTTGTCGTAGATGGGCAGCAGCTGCTTGCTCACCCCCTTGGTGATCGGGTAGAGGCGCGTGCCCGTGCCTCCGGCCAGAACGATTCCTTTCATCGCGATTGCGGGTTTGTCGGTTCAAATTCGATCAAAGGTAGCCTTTTTTTCGCAAAAAGCGTGACAGGGGAACTTTTTTTTGTGGAAATGCGTCGTTTTGTCCGGTACTTCGGGTTGAAAAGTTGGATACAAGTGTGTAATTGCGGTTTTAAGGGCTTCCAAGGCCGTTTTCCGCCGATTCGGCTTGTCGGTGAATGAATTTGCCGTCCGAAAAGTTGCATAAATAAGACTTTCTTCCTACATTTGCGTCTGGGTTTCATGGGCGGATTCTTGTGTAAAGAATCGGCTCGAAGGCCGGAGTGCGGACGTCTTGCGTGTCGTGCGGAGCGGCGGAAACTTGATTGATCACTGGCGCAATGGCCGGTGGTATCCCTGAAATACGCGCTGTCGTGAACGGATTGAATGGGATGCAACAAGTTGATTATCAAAGATGAACAACGATCTGACAGGCTGGTTTGCCGTAAGGACGATGTATCGCAACGACCTTAATGTCGGGCGGTATCTCGAGGCGCAGGGCGCCGAGGTGTTCATCCCGATGCACTATGTGGACGTGAAGCGCGGCGAAGCGGTGAGGCAGGTGCTCGAACCGGTCGTCCGCAACATCGTTTTCGCCCGGACCTGCCGTTCACTGCTCGATCGAGTCAAGATGGAGCTGGAGTCCAAATGGGCCATCCGGCTCTTCATGAACCGCGAAACGCATGAGCCGATCCTGATTCCCGAGGAGCAGATGCGCAGCTTCATCGCCGTGGCGGGGAGCTACGACGAGCAGCTGCTCTTTCTGGGGGCCGACGAGGTGAACTACAAGGTCGGGGACCGGATCCGTGTCATCGCAGGCCCTTTCCGGGGTGCGCAGGGGCGTCTGCTCCGGGTAAAGGGCCACAAGCGGCTGGTCGTGGAGATCGAGGATGTCATGGCCGTGGCCACGACCTACCTGCCGCCCCGCATGATCGAGCGGATCGGATAGCCGCTTTTCGCGCTTTGTCTTCATGCCATCTTGCCCGACCCTTCATCGTTGTCCGATCCGTCCCACCGGATCGGCGGCGGAAAAACAGGCCGCATTCTGCGTCGCAGCGACGACGGAACGGCCATCCCTGTTTTTGAAATGTCATTCAGGTTATATTTATGTATCGACTTATCCAAAAATTTCATCTGGACCGTTATCTGAGCTCGAAGCTGGTTCTCCTGATCGACTCGGCCGTTTCGGTCGGATCGACCCTGCTGGCCTATCTGCTGGTCAGGAGTCTTGTCGTGAGCAGCGTGTTCTCCGTGCGTTACGGATTGCTGCTGCTGTTGGGCTCGTTGATCTTCAGCGTGCTGTCGTTCTATCTGTTCGGAACGCAGCGGACGATTATCCGTCACACGACGCTGCGCGAGATGTGGAAACTGGTCGCCGCCGTGGCGCTGAAGGATGCGCTGCTGTTCGTCTATGTGTTCTGGGTGCTGCCGCACGATGCGCAGACCGGGCTTACGGCCGCGTCGCTGGGATTCATGATCGACATCCTGCTCACGCTCTTCCTGCTGCTGTCGATGCGGCTGATGATGATCGTGCTCTATGATCTGATCAAGTACAAGTCGATCCGGCGCGAGAACTGCAAACGGGTGCTGGTCTACGGCACGGGAGACAAGTCGGTGGCGCTGGTCGGACGGCTCCAGAACTCGCCCCACTACCGGATCGTGGGCTTCCTGACCTATGGCAAGCGGCTCAAGAATCATATTCTCGCCGACTATCCGGTCTACTATTTCGAGACGAACGACAACGTCAAATACCTTCAGGATCGCTACGACATCGACGCCGTGCTCTTCGCGACGAACGATGAGGCACAGCACGAGCAGGAGCGGCTGATCCGCCATTGCACGGAGGACGGTCTCAAGGTGCTGATCGCCCCGCCCATCGACGAGGTGATCGACGGCAAGCTGATGAAGCAGCCGATCCGCGAGATTAAGATCGAGGACCTGCTTGGCCGTGAGGAGATCAAGATCTCGATGAACGAGATCATCGCGAATTTCCGCGGCAAGACGATCATGGTGACGGGAGCTGCCGGCTCGATCGGTTCGGAACTGTGCCGCCAGCTGGCGACTTTCGGAGTGAAGCAGCTGATCCTGTTCGACAACTCCGAGACGCCGATGCACAACATCCGTCTGGAGCTGGAGGAGCGCTATCCGGAACTGAATTTTGTTCCCGTGATCGGTGACGTGCGGATGATCCCGTGCCTCGATTATGCCTTCCGGACCTTCCGCCCGCAGGTGGTCTTCCACGCTGCGGCCTACAAGCACGTGCCGCTGATGGAGGAAAATCCGTGCGAAGCGGTGTTGGCCAACGTGGCCGGCTCGCGCAACGTGGCGGACAAGTGCATCGAGTACGACGTCGAGAAGATGGTCATGATCTCGACCGACAAGGCCGTCAATCCGACCAACATCATGGGCTGCACGAAGCGGCTGGCCGAGATCTATGTCCAGTCGCTCGGACTGGCCATTGAGGCGGGCAAGATGAAGGGGCGGACGAAGTTCGTGACGACGCGTTTCGGCAACGTGCTGGGCTCGAACGGTTCGGTCATTCCGCGTTTCCGCGAGCAGATTGCCAACGGCGGTCCGGTGACGGTGACGCATCCCGACATCACACGCTTCTTCATGACGATTCCGGAGGCGTGCCGTCTGGTGATGGAGGCCGCGACGATGGCCACGGGTACGCAGATCTTCGTATTCGACATGGGCAAGTCGGTCAAGATCGCCGACCTGGCCCGCCGCATGATCGAGCTGGCCGGTCTGGAGGTGGACAAGGATATCAAGATCGAATATACGGGACTGCGTCCGGGCGAGAAACTCTACGAGGAGGTGCTCTCCAATACGGAGAACACGCTGCCGACGTCGCATGACCGGATCCGCATCGCGAAGGTCCGCCAATACGATTACGAGGAGGCCCGGCAGGCCGCGGCCGAACTGGAGAAGCTCTCGCGGGCTGTCGAGATTCCCGACATGGTCCGTCTGATGAAGCGGACCGTCCCGGAGTTCAAGTCCAGGAACTCGCGGTTCGAGGTGTACGACAAGGAGATCGAGGCTGCATCCAAATAATCGGAAAGGCATGGCTGCTGCGTACACGCATCATTTGTTCGCTCCGTACCGGATTTGTCCCGTGGGGGCGCATGTCGATCACCAGCATGGACTGGTGACCGGCTTTGCTCTGGACAAGGGGGTAGATCTTTGGTTCGACGTGACGGAGGACGGTTCGGTCGATTTGCGGAGTGAATCCTTCGAGGGGGAGGTCCGTTTCAATCTGGCGGAGCCGTCGCTTGTCCGACAGGGTAACTGGGGCGATTATGCCCGCGGGGCCAAGTATGCCCTTCGCAAGCGTTTCGAACTGCATCGCGGCATACGGGGGGTGCTCAAGGGGTCGCTCCCCGTGGGGGGCCTCTCTTCGAGTGCGGCGGTGTTGATTGCCTATGTAATGGCCTTTGCCCGGGCGAACGACATTTCGCTGACGAAGATGGAGGTGGCCAAGATCGCTTCGGAGGCCGAGCGCGAGTATATTGGACTGAACAACGGCCTGTTGGATCAGGCCTGTATTGCGCTGGGCCGCAAGGACGAGCTGTTGATGCTTGATTGCGACACGAACGATTATAGGTTGATTCCACGCAATCCGAAGATGCCCGATTTCCGGTTGGCGATCTTCTTTTCGGGGCTGACCCGTTCGTTGGTCAACAGCGATTACAACCTGCGTGTCGGAGAGTGTCGGACGGCGGCATGGAACATGCTGGCGTATGCCAACATGCCGTTGAAGAGCCTTGACAAGACGTTCCTGCGCGATGTACCCCGGGAGCTCTACGATGCGACCCGGGATCGCATGCCGGCCCGTTTTGCCCGCCGGGCCGAGCATTTCTATTCGGAATACAAGCGGGTTCGGCAGGCCGTGACGGCCTGGGAAACGGGCGATTTGGAGTGGTTCGGCCGACTGTCGTTTGAAAGTTGTGAATCGTCGATTCACAACTACGAATGCGGCTCTCCGGAGCTGATTGCCATCTACCGGGCCATGCGCTCGACGAAGGGCATTTACGGTGGACGCTTCTCCGGAGCCGGATTCAAGGGGGCCTGTATCGCCCTGGTCGATCCGGCGGAGACGGAGCGGATCCGTGCCGAGATCACGGATAAGTATCTTGCGGAGTTCCCGCAGTACGGAAAAACGTTCGAGGTCTTCTTCTGCACGTCGGAAGATGGCGCCCGATTTATTGAATAGCTGATCGAACATGAAAAATATCATCCTTGCAGCCGGTTACGCCACCCGGCTGTATCCCGTTACGGAGAATTTTCCGAAGCCGCTGCTGGAGATCGGCGGTTCGACAATTCTTGACCGGATGTTGCGGGACATCGACTCGATCGAAGGCATTGACGAGCATATTATCGTCTCGAATCACAAATTCATCGCCATCTTTGAGCGTTGGGCGGAGGAGGCCCGGAAAAGGTACCGGCATCCTGTGACGCTTATCGACGACGGGTCGGTAACCAACGAGACCCGTATCGGAGCCGTGAAGGATCTGATCCTGGCGCTGGAAAGCCGCGGTGTGGAGGACGATGTGCTGGTTGCTGCGGCGGACAATGTGCTCGACTTCTCGTTCCGCGGTTTTGTGGATTATTTCCGGGAGAAGGGGACCAGTTTGATTATGTGCCATAAAGAACCGGACATCGCTGCGCTGCGAAAAACGGGGGTCGTCTGCCTGGATGAACACAACAGGGTGTTGTTGATGGAGGAGAAACCGCAGGAGCCCAGGAGCCATTGGGCCGTACCTCCGTTTTATATATACCGTCGGGCGGATCTGCCGCTGATCCGGCAAGCCGTGGCGGACGGTTGCAAATACGATGCACCGGGAAACCTGGCGCATTATCTGACGACGCGTACCGTGCTGCATGCGTGGCCGATGCCGGGTCACCGGTACGACATAGGGGACGTAAAGTCCTACGAAAGAATCAAGGAACAGTTTGCAAAAGATTTAAAATAAAATATGAAGATAGCAGTTGCCGGAACCGGCTATGTGGGCCTGTCCATCGCCACGCTCCTGGCCCAGCATCATGAGGTCGTGGCCGTGGATGTCATTCCCGAGAAGGTAGATTTGATAAACCGCCGTCAGTCGCCCATTCAGGACGAGTACATCGAAAAGTATCTGGCGGAGAAACCGCTGCATCTGAAGGCCACGCTCGACGGGGCGGCCGCCTATCGCGATGCGGAGTTCGTGGTCATTGCCGCGCCGACGAACTATGATCCCGTCAAGAACTATTTCGATACGAGCCATGTGGAGGAGGTGATCGATCTGGTGCTGTCGGTCAATCCCGAAGCCGTGATGGTCATCAAGTCGACGATCCCCGTCGGGTATTGCCGTTCGCTCTACATAAAGTATTATCATCAGGGGCTCAAGCGGCTCAATCTGCTGTTCGCCCCGGAGTTCCTGCGCGAGAGCAAGGCACTGTACGATAACCTCTATCCGAGCCGCATCATTGTCGGCTATCCGAAGATCATCGACAACGAGCAGTTCCGCGAGGAGAACGAAGCCATCCGGGCCATTGCCGACATTCCGTTTCTGGAGCAGGCGGCACACCGGTTTGCCGATCTGCTGAAGGAGGGAGCCATCAAGGAGGATATCCCCGTGCTCTTCATGGGTATGAAGGAGGCCGAGGCGGTCAAGTTATTCGCCAATACCTATCTGGCGTTGCGTGTCAGCTATTTCAACGAGTTGGATACCTATGCCGAGGTCAAGGGACTGGATGCGCAGGCGATCATTCAGGGTGTGGGACTCGATCCCCGCATCGGCACGCACTACAACAACCCGTCGTTCGGTTACGGAGGGTATTGCCTGCCGAAGGATACGAAGCAGCTGCTGGCCAACTATCAGGATGTGCCGCAGAACATGATGACGGCCATCGTCGAGAGCAACCGGACCCGCAAGGATTTCATTGCTGACCAGGTGCTCCGCAAGGCAGGTTATTATACGGCCTCCAGCCAGTGGGATGCGCGCAAGGAGCATCCCATCGTGATAGGGGTCTATCGGTTGACGATGAAGTCGAACTCGGACAATTTCCGACAGAGTTCGATTCAGGGCGTCATGAAGCGCATCAAGGCCAAAGGTGCTACGGTGATTATCTACGAACCGACGCTCGAAAACGGTACGACCTTCTTCGGCAGTCTGGTGGTGAACGACCTTACGAAATTCAAGCGGGAGACTGCGGCCATTATCGCCAACCGTTACGATTCGTGTTTGGACGATGTGACTGACAAGGTTTATACACGGGATATTTTCAGAAGAGATTGAGCCATGTTACCGCAGAATGTAAAATTGGAGGGCAAAACGGTGCTGCTGACCGGCGTGGCCGGGTTTATCGGGTCGAATCTCGCAAGACGGCTTCTTGCCGATGTCCGGGATATTCGCATCGTGGGCATCGACAACATGAACGACTATTACGACGTGCGACTCAAGGAGGAGCGGCTGAAAGCGTTGGAAGGCCATCCGGGCTTTATTTTCGTGAAGGGTGACATCTCCGACCGGGCGCAGATTGACCGGTTGTTCGCAACATATCGTCCGGAGGTGGTCGTGAACCTCGCGGCACAGGCCGGTGTGCGGTACAGCATCACCAACCCCGATGCCTACATCGCGTCGAATCTGATCGGGTTCTACAATATACTGGAGGCCTGCCGCCACTCCTATGACAATGGAGCGTCGGGAGTCGAGCACCTGGTCTATGCCAGCTCGTCGAGCGTTTATGGATCGAACAAGAAGGTGCCCTATTCGACCGACGACAAGGTGGACAATCCGGTCTCGCTGTATGCTGCGACGAAGAAGTCGAACGAACTGCTGGCGCATGCCTATGCGAAACTCTACAACATTCCGTCGACGGGATTACGCTTCTTTACGGTCTATGGCCCGGCGGGTCGGCCCGACATGGCCTATTTCGGATTTACGGACAAGCTGGTTCGCGGCGAAAAGATCCGGATATTCAATTACGGCAACTGCAAGCGGGACTTTACCTATATTGATGACATCGTGGAGGGCGTCGTGCGTGTCATGCGTCATGCCCCCGAACGGCAGACGGGTGAGGATGGCCTTCCGTTGCCGCCCTATATGGTCTACAATATCGGCAACAGCCACCCGGAGAATCTGCTGGACTTTGTGGACATCCTGCAACAGGAACTGGTGCGTGCCGGCGTATTGCCTGCGGACTACGATTTCGAGGCGCACAAGGAGCTGGTCCCGATGCAGCCGGGTGACGTGCCCGTCACCTATGCCGATACCGCCCCGCTTGAACGGGATTTCGGTTTCAAGCCAAGCACCTCATTAAGAGACGGCCTGCGTGCGTTTGCGGAGTGGTATATTAAATTTTGTGTGTGAATTTATTGATATGATAAGAAACAAAAAAGATTTACGATATTATCTTGAACAAGATGCATTGGTCAATGGCGTAAATAAAAATGTGTTTAGCTTTATATTTCCTAATAAGATAACAAACTTTCTAAAGAGTCTTCGATATTTGGAGTATTATAGTTATTCAACGCCATCCATGTATAGTCGCTTGTTGTGGATTGTAACAAAAATAAGATATAGAAGATTGTCCTACCAATTAGGCTTTTCTATTCCGATAAATGTTTTCGGTCCGGGTTTATCCATACCTCATTACGGTACGATTGTAGTTAATCCAAATGCCAGAAAAGGTGCAAATTGTAGATTACATGTCGGTGTAAATATTGGTGCAAGCTCCGGTCGTCCAGAAGCCCCACAAATTGGTAATAATGTTTATATTGGCCCTGGGGCCATATTATTTGGTAATATTACTATTGCAGATAATGTGACTATTGGAGCTAATGCAACTGTTAATAAGAGTTGTGACGTAGAATATGCTGTACTTGCTGGTACTCCTGCAAAAATTGTAAAAACAAACTCTCTCAATTGGGTGCAATTTAATAAAGTAGAGGTAAATAAAGATGCAGACAAAAGACTTTAATATGCGGTCTAATTTCACCTATATGATTAAATATGGACACTTTATTTATAGGGAGTAGAAGGTATATTTTTTCTGTTATAGTCTCTTTTATGAGTTATAATCATTTATACCTGTTAAAATTTTTATAAAATGAAAAAGAAATTGTTATATGAGGTATCAATAATTCGGCCCTTAGTTATATTCCTTTTGATTGTATATCATGCAGTTTGTATTTATGGTGGAGTATGGACACCTGTTAATAATGTGCAAATACCTTTGTATGATTTGTTGATGAGAATTATTAGTGGGTTCAGAATAGAGACAATAGCTTTGGTTGCTGGATATGTATATTCTTATCAATTTCTTGATTTGAATAGAAGATTTGAACTTAAAAGTTTTGTTATAAAAAAAATTAAAAGATTGATTATTCCGTGTTTATTCTTTGGAATATTATATTATTTTATTATTCTATATGATTCTTCAAATTTTTCTTTTTGGAGGTTTGTTTATGAACTAACAAATGGAGTTGGGCATTTATGGTTTTTACCTATGCTATTTTGGTGTTTTCTTGGTATTTGGGTATTGACGCATAAAAAATTTAATGAAAAAATAACCATTATTGTATTGTTCTTTATCTCTTTAATTCCAAGATTGTATCTTCCATTTGGGTTGTCATTAGTTCCTCATTTTATGTTCTTTTTTTATGCTGGATTTCTTTTGTATAAGTATAAGAGTTTTGTGATATCGATACTTAATAAAAAAAAGTATATTGTTTTATTAGCTCTTTCTTATTTTATTTTCCTATATACTCAAATCTTCTTGGCATCATGGTATGCCAGTTCCACATGGGATGAAATTTTTATTCTGAAACTTATATACAAGGTTATATTAAATTTGATTAAGGATATTACTATTTCTAGCGGTATTTTAGTTCTGTGGCTTATTGTTTGTCGTTGGATATCAAAGCCTAGTTATAAAATATCAGAAAGGACAATTTGGTATAGTTCTATTTGTTATGGGGTGTATGTTTATCACCAATTTATCCTTAAATATTTATATTATAAAACATCGTTACCAGAGGTTGTTGGTGCATATTGGTTGCCGTGGTTGGCTATATTAATTACATTGCTTGTAAGTTTACTATTCACGCATTATACGTTGAAAACGAAAATTGGACGATATTTGATAGGTTAAGTAGAGTTACGCTGTTTCATCTATATGGGAATTTAGAATTCCTATTAGGTTATATGGAATATTTATAAGTTTTATATTTGTCATAATATTAGGCGTTTTTAGACGGGCTGGTATATGAATAAATCTTTATCCTCTTTTATTTGGTCTTTATTATCTAAAGGTTCCACTCAATTAATTAACTTATTGTTTACAATGACGTTGGCGAGATTCTTATCGCCTGATGATTTTGGAACAATAGCAGTGTTAACAGTCTTTATTACGATTAGCAATATTTTGGTAGATTCTGGTTTGAGCTCTAGCCTGATTTTAGAGAAAGAGATAACAAAAGAGGATATTTCTACATTGTTTACTTTTAATACGATTGTTAGTATCTTTTTATATTTATTAATTTATATTTGCTCTCCACTTATCGAATCATATTTTCAAATAAATAATTTGGCGACAGTATGTCGTCTTTTATGTTTGCCTATCATAACAAACGCTCTTATTATAGTCCCTAAGACATTGCTAGTTCGGAATTTGAGATTTGATTCCATTTTTTGGGTTCAATTGCTGTCAATGGTTTTTTCATGTATAATCACCTTATATTGCGTAATCGTTCATAGCTGGAAAATTTCAGCATTAATATTATATTATAATTTAGTCGCTCTATTGCCCGTGTTTGGCTATTGGCTATATAATAAGGAATTACCTCAGCTGGGATTTAAAATAGAGGCATTTAAAAAATTGTTTTCTTTTGGTGCATTTAATACGTTGAGTAGTTTTGTTGAAACATTTTATGAGAACATATTATCGATCTTGATTGGTAAATATTTAAACGTAACTGAAGCAGGGTATTATACGCAAGCTAAAAAGTTAGAAGAAGTGCCCTCTAGATCAATAACCGAACTCATAGGAGGAGTTGCTTTTCCAATATTATGTAAGAATAATACGAATGAGCAATGGTTTGTTGATAAATGTAAAATTATTCAATCGGTTTTGTATTCAACGATGTTTCCGATAATGATTATTTTAATGATTTTTGCTCATCAGATAATACAGTTGTGTTTTGGATATCAGTGGGCTAATGCCTCTGAATTCCTGACGTTGTTGTCTTTTGCTGGTATATGGATAATAGTAGAAAACACCATAAGATCCTTTATTAAATCTTTAGGGAGAGCAGATTTAATGTTCAAATGGGCATTAATAAAACGGAGCATTGGGATCGCATTAATTATTGTAGCATTATTAATTTCAACAGAATATTTGTTATATGGATATATTCTATCTGCCATGATAGGATGTTTTATTAATATATATGTTTTATCTACAATTATACCATATTCTATTTTACAGCAATTCTTGCTATTGATAAAAATATTTATCTCGTGTGTTATTCTGTTGGTATTATGCTCAATAACGAATTTGTTGTTTTATGATAATTTGTTATTATGTATAGTTGGGGTGGGTATCTCTCTTGTTGTATATTTAATAAGCCTAAATATGTTTGGAGTAAAGGAAATAAAATATGTTTTTTGTCAGATATTATACCGCAAATAACAAAGAATTACAATGATATTATTTTTATTATTTATTATAACGTCTCTTTTATTTGGATCGTATCAAGTTGGTCCTACAACAGTTCGTGTTTATTCTACAATTTTATTGATATTATATATTATTTTTA
>ERZ779888.3257-NODE-3257-length-12141-cov-3.435049_pt1 | contig 12141 bp, 16 predicted proteins | sample MGYA00511245_ERZ779888 | MGnify/ENA primary metagenome ERZ779888 (study PRJEB29588, sample SAMEA2155255) | human gut metagenome | biome: human gut; feature: human-associated habitat; material: faeces | place: Denmark | collected 2008/2010 ... | reverse complement strand
CGTGGCCTCCGTCAACGCCTTGGACGTTTCCGTGGCCAGCGTGGCCTCCGTCAACGCCTTGGACGTTTCCGTGGACAGCGTGGCCTGCGTCAACGCCTTGGAAGTCCCCGTCGAGATTCCCGTGACGACTTCCACCGCCTTGCTTTCCGCCGTCACGTCCACCACGACCTCGTAGGACGCACCGGGCACGTCTCCCGTCGGCTCGATCGGGCACATGAAGCGGACGGGATTCTTCGGCCTGCATTCCTCTGGAAGAACCCACATTCTGCCATCTGCTCCCGCCGTGCAGTCCCCGAGGAACTGCACGGTGTTCATGGAAGTGAGCATGAAGACGTTCGAGGTGGAAGACGACCCTGCCAGCTGCGCCACGTGGCTTCCGTTGAAAAGCGTGAAGAAATTGGGGTTTCCTCTGTCTGGAACTTCCGCCATGGCCATTACACGCTTCTAACAGCCTCGAGAAACTTCTCTTCCGGTGCGTTCATCAATGAAGTCAGTTCCTCCACCCCCATGTCTCCGAAGTCCTTAAAATAGACAGGAATGGCAAGTATGTCTATATTGACTAGTTCATCAGTCCACGGTGTGGACATGGAAGAGAAGCTACACGAACCATCGGGTTCCAGCCACATGTCAGCAATGTTTATGCGTTCTATGTCGTTCTGCCCAACACGCGAGCATGACGTGATGCCTATGAACAACACCTTCACGGTCGAAGACGGTTTCTTGAACGGTATGCTGCCCGCTTTCAACGTCACGCGCTGCCCGCTTACGCCGGTCTGCGTGGTCACCTGTATGCGCCCGTATACCTTGCCGTATGTCCCATCCTGATTAAGGGCGTATCTGATCAATGAATTCCCAATAGTCAACCCACTGGATGGCGTCATCAGCGTCTGTGTTACCTGCCCGAACTTCACCAGTTCGAACCGGCTTTCCAACGAATTTGCCTTTGAAAGCGCCTGATTTGCGTCTGTCTGGGCGTTCGATGCTGCGGATGACGCGGCTGCTGCATCTTGCGTGGCGCTTTCAGCTGCGGAAACCGCCTTGTTGGCCGTAACACTTGCATTCTCCGCCATTTTCTGGACGGCAGCGATCTGTGACGTCTGTTCCGTTATTTTGTTGTTGTTGGACGCAACGCCCGTGTCGATCTTGGACATTGCGCCGTTGAAGTCCCCAAGCCATGTTGGCTTGTCCGTCGCAGCGAATAGCGGCAGCTGCAAGAACTGCGTTGTGTTGGTAGCACTCATGTCGACACTCTCCTTAGTTTCCATCCTGCACAGGCAGGTCGCTGTTGCCGTTCAGAAGAACGGCGTTGTACAGATCGTCGGTGTATGCCGTGGCATCGTATCCGTCGATTTCCTGCGCGGTCTTCTCGAACGAATCCATCTTGCCGGCATTGTAGGCATAATACCTCAAGAAGTCGTATTGCCTGTCCAGTTCCTCCTGCAAAGGGCATATTCCGCCCCCTGTCTGGGACTGCACCAACACCTTTCCCACGGTCGCATTCACTATCAGCGATTCGAGGTACTTTTCCAGGATATCGTTCTGGCCGTCCGAATAGTCCTTGGCTCCCTGCACTTCCTTGTCAACGTACACGTACAACGCCGACAGTTCCTTCTCTATGTCCTTTATGACCTGCTGAATCTGCTCGATGGTGGCGCTGTCGCCAACCACGTCTATGAGTTCGTTCAGCTTGTCGACCACCTTCGCCAGGACTTCGTAGTACGACAGTTCGTCGGTGTACACCGCAGGAAGCACCCTTTGCGTGAAGAACCTCAAAGGCGGTATCCTTACGTCCGTCGCCATGTTCCCTCCTTTCACCATATGGTCATGAAGCATTGGGCCAGTTCACGGTCATGCACCACGTCGTTGTCGATGTTGAGGAACGTCTCGCGGTACAGCTTCAGAAGTTCGGACTGCGGGCGGGAATATCCCGTCTCGTCCCTCTGAACCATGTTGTCGTAGCTTCCCGTGCTTTCGTTGGACGCCTTGCCGCTGGCCGTTTCCGTGTCGAACGTCGCGTTCGTGGCGTATTCCAGGCTCTTCACCTGCTCCGGTATCATCTGGCTTGCCGGCGTGTCCTGGTAGACGTTCTGAGTGTCGGTGGACGATTCCGTGGTTCCCGAGCCCATGTTCTCGGCCGTCCCCCACGCATGTTCCGTGTGGGACAGGTTGCGGTCGCCCAAAGGCTCCATTCCAAGCGCAAGCAATTCGGATTCGTAAAGCTGATTGTAATACGGCATGATCAGATGCATGGCGTCTCTCACGAACATGCGCCATCTCGCAACCGTCTCGGCACCTATCTCGCGCGTGTAGTAGTGCCGTATGATCTTGTCGTTCAGAACCTTTCTATGGGCTTCTTCGAATATCGGATAGTCTGCAAGCCCCACTTCCGAATACACGCGCTCCCACATGGATTCCTCGTGCGGAGCGCCGATATCGTCAAGGGCCTGTTCCACCACCCATCTAAGCTGTGTCGTGTACCTGCTCATCTTCCACCCTTCAATGCCGCCTTGAGCGCCTGCCAGAGATTGCCTTCACCATACCCTGTGTTCCCTCCCTTGTCAACCGTCCCGCTCTCCATTCCTGCGACGGGCACCGCACCTTCCTTGTCCGTCCTGATGTACATGCCGCTTCGGAAGTCAACGTCGATGTCCAGCCCGAACATCTCGTTCACTTCCTTGCAGAACTGTTTCCTGCTGTTCAGGCGCGTGAACCTCTGGGCCTCCACGTCTCCCATGTTGCCCATCACCTCGGGGGACACCATGCGTTCCTTCTTGTCCGTGTTGGTGTTCTCGATGCCCAGGTACGTCAGCGCCTCGTTCCAGATCTGGTGCTTGACAACCTGTATCTTGTCGGCCACGTAGGGCGAAACGGTGTCCAGCACCTCCACGTCTTTCAAGTCCAAGTCCTTGTCTGCCCAGCACACCGGCATGAACCCGTCCACCTGCACGAAAAGGTTCAGCAAGGAGAGGCGCTGCTTCTCGGTGCATTTCACGATGCGCGGCGTCTTCTGCTGGGCTATGTTGGTGTACACGCTGCGCTCGCACTGCCACAGCATCTTGGCATACAGGTCGAGTTGAAGGAAGGTCGGCGTGCCTATGTTGTCGTTGAAGCAGATCACCGAATTGGTTATGTCGAACCTCATCGTGGCATGGTTGGGGTCTACCGTGTACGCCCAACGCTCCTTGGGAATGTTGTAGATGTCGAAGGGGCCCGCCATCACCATCCGCAGCATGGCATAGCCCTCCGGCGAGCGCTGTTCGGGGTCTTCCTTGATGGCCTCGTCGTACACGAACAGGCACATGCCGTTCGCCAAAAGCCACCTCTCCACCATCCTCTCGTTTATGCCCTTGGGAAGGTTCTTCCATTCGAACACGGAAACCGCCAGGTCGTAAAGACGCCACATGTAGGACAGGTACGTCTCGTCGTTGAGCCAGTCGTTCTCACGCTGGACGGCGTTTCCAGCGACTTTCTTCGGCACCCTGCCGTCGGGAAGCCTGAATCCCTCGTACATTCCAGGGGTAAGCATTGCATGTCCTCCATCAGACTGTCGAATTGTCAAGCGCGTAGTTGCCCACGTCGTTCACGTGCCAGAAGGTGATGCCTCGGTCGAACAGGCGGTTTATCTGAGCCAGCGTTCCGGCTGGAACCTTGCCGACAACGGAAGACCCGTTCGTCTTCACGTAGTTCCAAGACCTGCGGCCCACGACGTTGGGAACCTTGATTTCCGAAACCAGATAACCATACATGCTGTAGTAGTCGTCTATCTGCTTCGCCATTTCACGACGGCACGTGTACTTCCTGAACCCCACCGTGTAACTTCCCAGGTTCACCAGCGAAGTAGTGGAGTTCATCCCTCCCCTGGACGTGTTTGGCGTGCGGGTGGCTTTTGAAAGGGATGCAAAGGCGTTCACCTGATCTTGTACGGTGTCAACTGCATCGTTCGCCATTCCAAGCAAATCCAGCCTGGTTGCCGAGCCCACAAGCCTCTGAGCACCATTCATGGCATTGTTCATGAAGGGCAAGTCGGTCTGCGAGTTGAACTTCAAACCGAACAGGTCTACCTGTGATTGTCCGTACATGTTCGCCCATGCCTGGTACACCCACATGCATGTGGGAAACGCCTCCATGTAAACAGCATGTTCCACAGACCTTCCAGCATTTCCGTTGTAGTTCTTGGGAATGTACGCCAACGTCGATGACATAGAGCATCCTCCGGTCTTGTCGAACGATGCCGTTCCCTTGGTTCCGAAGAACTCCAAACGGAACTTCTGGTTCCCTCCGTTGAAATTGGTCACCTCGAAATACTGATTGGGGTAACAAAGGGTTTTGTTGTTCTTCGGCACGTAACCGTCAAGCGAACCCATCCCCACGTTCAGGCTGTAGTCCTCCGTAGGAGTTCCTGCCGAGGCGTCCACCCAGTACCCCCACCCATTGTCCTTCTTAACTTTGTTCTGCACGCAGAAGTCAGGCACAAGGTATATCGCGCTTATAGCGTCCTGCTGGCCGTTGGAAGAAAGCGCGTCGATGTACGACTTGAGTTCAGAAATGGTGGTGAACACCGACAAAGAGCAACCAGAGTATACACCCATGTACTTGTCTCCCCCGACGTTCACGTAGGTTCCATCCTTCAAGGGCTCCACTGCAGAGGCCACCACGGTATAGAGGTACTGGTTCTGATTGTCGAAAGAATAGTAATCAACGATGAGTTCCCCCGGGTCTAACCCTTCGTCCTTGATATGCATCCCTATAGTGTCATCGTCCACATGCTCCCTTTCCACCATGCACGCTTTCACGGTGCAGTCGGGAAACCACGTCTGCATGATGTCAAGGGAAAGGTGCAGCCTTGACGAGTTGGGATTGACGTATTCCACGTCCGTTATGAAGGAGTAGAACCACCTGTCACCGTAGTTCTCGTTCTTGAACATGCAGTAATTGTACCCGTACAAGGTCTCGGCATTGAACGGCACCACTATGGAATCGTCGACCCGCTGGTATGTGTAGTCCTCTCTCCTTAGCGACATGGGGCAGAGGGCGGCGAAATACTGCTGTTGGGCTTCCCTGTCGGAGAAGTACCTCACATGCCTGTACGACGGGTCGAAGGGAACGGTTCCTATATAGATATTGGTTGACGGTTGAAACGGCATGAAGGCCTCCCGAATGCGAGGGACTTGGAACAGTCCCTCGCTATCAGACTATTCGGATACGGTGATCGTCGCGGAAGCCGACTTCTTGGCGTCCGCAATGCTCGTTGCAGTCACGGTAAGCGTCGTGGCCGTCTCGTCCTTGGCGACGTGAACCTTGCCGGCGTCGGAGACGTAGGAGCCGGAAGAGGCGTTTCCTGCAAGCGTCCATTGAACGCCCTTGTTGATCACGCCGGTTCCCGTCACGGTCGCCTCGATGGCCAGGTCTGCTCCCCTGGGAAGGGTGGCAGCCGTGGGCGAGACGGCGACGGCGGTGATGGACGAAGCCACGTCGGAAAACGCGACGGCCTGGTTGAACGGGCTGATGGAGAACGTCTTCCACACATGGTAGTTGTAGTTCCAGTACAGGCCCTTGCCGTTGTAGTTCTCCGTCATCTTCTCGAAGTTGTCCCAAACCTGCCAGAAGTCGCGGGAAGTGGTGATTGCCGGGACGCCTTGAAGAACCGTCACCTCGTCTTCCGTCCAGGGGGCAAACGACGGGTCGGTGACGCCGTTCTCGTCGGTGAACAGGTCTTGCAAGCGCTGCCAATCCATGTCCACGAAGGAATCCACGGCAACCACGCGCCCGATGAACTGCGCGTAATCCAGATTGTACGCCCTTGCCAGGACGTTCAAGTCCATAACGGCCTCGAACGATGCGGTGACGATGATGTACTGGTCTTCGATGTTCGTGTGCGTGGTCACGCCGGACATGGTGTATTTGTTGCTCTGGAACTCGAGCAGGCGCGCCGTCTGGCGGAAAACCGTGGCCACGTCAACGGCGTTCTCCTTGGTGGCGCTGGGAATGGGCACCGACTGGACGTACCCGTTGAGAATGGCACGCGCCAGCATGTACTTCATGACCAGGTACTCGTCGGTCTGGGCCGAGGTGTACACGCTGTCCACGATTGCCGCGATGAGGTCTGAGATTCCCTGCCAGGACAGGAACGCCTGACGAAGCTGGTCGTCGGTGATGGTGATGGGGTAGTACTTCTGGAAGTTCATCGTGTGGAACGCCGCGCGCACGTCCGGGATGGTGCGCTTGAACACGTCCTGTTCGGCCTTGGAAGGGCTGAACTGGTACGGACGCGCCAGGTTCACGAAGATCTCTTCCACCGTCTCGCCGAACTCGAGCCGGCCCTTCTTGAACGCCGACCACGGATTGGTGTACATCTTGGACGAGATGATGACGAACCCGATACGGTTGACGAGCGCGTCCAGGTACGCGTTCGCGGCAGGCGTGTAGTTGAGGATGTAGTCCCCGATCTTGTGGATCGTCTCGGTGGTTCCCGAAATGCTGATGGTCCCGTCCCCGGCCTTCTCGATCACTCCGCGTGCAAGAAGCGGTTGTGCCAGTTCCGGGGTTTCCTCCATCAGCGCGGTGGTCACCGCCACCGGGTCGATCTTCGTTTTCGCCGGCACGGTGCTTGTCTTGGTAGGCATGTGTGTCCTCCTTTAGTTGATTCTGTCGTCCCACAGCGCCGCGAAGCCTCGCGGGCGGGATTCCTTCCGAATGTCCGCCGCGTGGCGGCCGATGACGTCCTGGCGGTCGGTGATTCCCTCGCCGGAATCGAAGAACCTGTCCGCGTAGCGCTCCTTCCAGGAATCGCGGCCGGCAATCGCGTCGTCGCGCTCCGCCGCAAGACGGTCGCGCTCGGCCTCGAGGCCCGCATATGCGTCCCGGTTGTCCCACCTCTCGTCCAAATCCGCGGCGTCGCGGTCTATCTCGGCGGCCATTTCGAGGCGGTGTTCCTCGTCCGGCTCCATGGCCAGTTCGCGCAGGGCCGGCTCGTACCTGCTTGCCATTTTCCGTCCTCCTATTCGTGAATCGTGAAAACGTCCTCCACGAGTATTGTACCACCTTTCACGTCCTTGGGGCGCAACTTCCCCGCAAACTGTGTGCCGAACGCGAAATTCTCCATCGTGACCCCTGAATGGCAACGCGACGGCATCCCGGCGCAATGCACGACCAGTTCCCCGCCTTCCTCGAAGCAGTAGGACTTGGCGCGCAGCGCCTTGAACCTGTCGAACCGGTGTTCCAAAGCCCATTTTCCAAGTTCCACGTCGTCCACTTCCATGCCCTCTGGCATTTCTGTGCCCAGGAAGTAGTTGGAATCCGTGTCCGAGTAGAGCCACCGGTCGTAGTTGGCCTGCGCCGCACGCACGGTGAACGCGCGTGCATACGCGGTTATGAACGCACCGACGGGAAGGTAGACGGCCTCTTTTCGTTCCTCGTCCAGCAGCGCGTACTTCACCACCCCTTCGTCCAGATACGGCATGCGGGACTGCTTGACCGGATTGGTCGCCATCTTTCCGTAAAGGGAGTTCAACTGAAGCTTCGCAATGGTTCGCATTCCAGGGTTTCCCTCTACCGTCGCCCTCTGCTTGACCTCCGTCCACTCCCTCACGTAATCCTTGAAAAGCAGCGTGGAAACCTTGAACTTGTAGCCCCTCACGTAGCGCACGTCATGAACGTCGTACTGCTCGAAAAGCATTTCCAAGTCCACCGACGTGAGGCACAGGGGCTGCAGCCCGCCCGAATCCCTTATGTACTCCGTCTCTCCGAAAAGCCTGTTCCCCTTGAGTTGCATGCAGGGGATGTGACCTTCCTTCACCGTGAAGTCGGCTTCCAGAAACTGTATGTAAAGCGGCATTTCTGGGTCTTCTACGTAAGAACCCTCATAGGCTTCAGGCTCCCCATACGGAAGCACTTCGCCATGCACCGAAGCCATCACGGAAGGATACAGCGAGTTCACGTCGAAAGACAGGCCTGGGCCGACGATCTTTCCCGCGAACTCTGGATTCGCCATCACGAACCCTCCCTTGTAGCACCCTCCCTTCCTCAGATCGAGGTCGTAGTCGGGCTCGGGGTACCAGTCCCGGAACCGCTTCTTCCCGCCTATCGACTTCACGTAATGGTGGAACGCGTTCGACCCTGCGGTTATGCGCTTCATGTCCCTTTCGTACATTTCCTGCAAGGCCAAAGCCACTATCTTCACGTCGTTGGCTACGTATGCCCTTTCCTTGTCGGTCAGGACGTGTCCCGGTTCCCGGGCTTCCAGATAGTCTATGTCCAATTTCTCGATTGACAGGCCGAACGCCTTTGGAATGGATGCGACCGGAAGGGGTATCACCTTGAGGGAATCCAGGAACTCCACTGCAGCTGCGGGGGTGAAGTAAAGCTTTATGCTGTAGAACTGGCCCATGTCGCTTATAAGGGTCGTGAACGTCTTGTGTCTGGCATCGTTTCCTGCATCCACCCACGTCCACCCGTTGGACAGAAGGTGGTGCAGCACGAACTTTCCGTCGAACTTGAGGTTATGGAAATACACCCTCGAGCCCTCCACCGCCCTGCACCACGAAACGAACGATTCGATGTCGTTTCCGAAACTCACGTTCTCGGCGTCTCCGACCTCGCTTGCAGCCCATGCCCATACCCTGCAGTCGTCCGGATCTGCCGTGGTTTCGAAGTCAGCCGCATACATCGGCACATTGCAACCCTCGCTTCCATCCCATAATCCACCGTCCCAAGTCAAGGCCCATATGTCTTTGTACTCCATCACACGGCCCCAACGTTCGTCCAGTAACCCAGTATTTTCTTCATCTTTGCCTCCCTTTCCTGCGGGCCGTAGTTGTACGAGATGCTTGGGGAATCCTCGATGGCCTTGACGAGGGCCTTCCAATCGTACTTAGCCACCGCCAGTATGGTTTCCTCGATACGTTCGATATCGGCATCATACCCGGGAAAGCCTCCGAAAACGCTCCACAGGGATTTCATGTAATTGGTATAGTAACGTCTAACCTGTTCCTCGTTGCTCATGTTGAATTGACGCGATTGCGTCTCTATGAAACGCCTTATCGCCCCGGCTCCCAACGTTGACACCGGGCGTGTGTCCCTGGAAAGGGCAGCCTGCTTCAGATTTCCGGCACCCGCCGTTGGCTGAACAACTCCCTCGGCCTTGGCCCTCATGCTCTTTTTCCTCTCCCGCACGCTTTTCAGCACGGCGTATTCGTGCCTCTCGTAACGGGTGACGATGGAGCCGTCCTGCTGCTGCACCGGCTCCAAGGCCTTGGGCCTCGTCACCCTTGTCAACCTGTTGACAGTGTTCTTCAACGCACGTGCGGTGGTGATGGACGACTTCAGTTCCTTGTACGAGACTTCCTGCGGAAGGTAGATGTGCGCAAGAGGGTCGGCTTTCGCAGCCCTGCGAAGGGCGTTGTTGTACCTGCGCACAGCAGAGTTCAGCTTCCTTAATTGATTTTTATTCCATGAAATTCTATACTCTCGGGACATTCGTACGCAACCCCCGTCGATTCGTTGATTATCAGGAATCCCCGCGTCTCTATCTTCCTGTACAGGCTAAAGTCGGCAAGCACGTCCAAGCTCATATTGAATTTGAAACGCCTCGTCATGGAATCGTTCAGCCACTCCCTGTTAGCTTCCAACTCTCTTCTGAATTTGACAAGATGCGCAGGACTTGAAAAAAAGAACGTGAAAAAATCCGTATAACAGAAATACGGGGAATTTTTCAGGTCATAGCATATGCCGTTCTTGGTGAGCGTCATTCCGCACCTCCTTTCAATATGGAAAAGCCCTGTGCTTGGAAACGACGGGAACCATGCAGGAATTCAGGTAGTAGACCAGGCCACCCGCACGCACGTTCCCATAAGCTTCCAGCAAGGGAAGAACCTCGTCAATGTCGTCTCGTCTTACCGGGTATTTCGTGTCCTTGGTGAACATGTACTCGAACGTTCCCGTCTCGGGATGCGCGACGAAAACGCTTACTCCCTGGGGAACCGCCCCGTCCCAAAAGGACACGTTGACGTTCAGAACACGGCACATGGAACGGTAAAGAAACTCGCTCAGCAAGTCCTTGTCGGCCATCGACAGCATGTTTACTTCGTACATAGGCGCTCCTTACAACAGGAGCCGCCGAAAGTGGCGGCTCCTAGTCTGCTTGATATGCGGGTAAGCCCTAGAACTGGACGGAAAGCGTAAGCATAGAGCCGTTCGCTACCTTCTCCTGCTTGACAACCACAGGAATGGGCTGCTCCCAAGTAGGTTCGCCGAAAGTGGCAATCAACTTCTTCAAAGCGGAGAACATACCGACGGAAACGCACTCATAGGCTTCGTCCTTATCGTCAATGAGGACGATTCGCGGTGCCTTGTCACATTCGCCAGTCTCCTTGTTGACCAATTCAAGGGTTTCGGCGTACACGTCGCGCAGCATGATTTTCTTGTTGATGAAGTCCGCGATTTTATGCTGCGGGTTGTTGGCGGCGTTGAACACAAGCGCCTTGTCCTTCATCGACTCCGCTTTTACGGAACAGAAAGCAGCAAGGTTGCCGCCTTCCAACTCGCGCACGTCGTATTCGCGCATATCGCTGGTAACGTCTGCGGTGGAGATTGCAACGATTTCGTTAGACATGAAAAACACCTTTCTTTTCTGGTTACTGAACGTCAGCGGTCGGGACTTCGGGTGCAATGCCCTCGCGTTTGATGATGATAGCAAGACCCTTCGGCATAGCCTGACCCTCGTTCATTCTAGATCTCCTTTTCCTCGATCACGACGCTTTCGGCCAAGAACTTGTCAATAGGCATGGCATACTTCATTCTCTTTACCGGCTTCCAGACCACCGTGCATCCTCTGGGGACGGCCGTTCCCGTGGCCTCCATCAGGGCCGCACGGGCCTCCCCCTTGTTCATTGTGGTGGAATGGACGGTGCATTTCGCAATGGCGCTCAATCCCACCTCTCCGTCGGATTCGCACACCGAATACGCGGTGACCTCGTATTCGGTCATGGTTCGGGTAACGTTTTGCATTTTCATTGATCCTTTCTATTGGGTACGTCCTACGGTTAACACTTTAACATAAATGAGAATATGGATGTTCGGAAAGTGAAACTTTTCATAAAATCTTCACAAGACATTCAACAAGTAACACAACGCGAACGAACCGATGAACATGGCCGTGAATTATCCTTAAATCGCACACAAGACTATGACAACTGCACCCATCAACATTCCCAGAAACCTGATCAAAGATTTGAGAGGTTTAGGCATGTAAAGCCATGCCTCCTCAATAGTCAGTTCGCGTACTCTCATCAGTTCTCCTAACAACGGAACATATTGGGGTCGCATTCGCTGTGAACGACGGTGCAATAGTAAAACCAATCAAAACGTCCACAATCATCTATACCCGGACATTTGTAATCCCGCTTATCAAGTTCGCATCCGTCTACCACCTTTACAATAGTGTCTACGTCTTTATTTCTCAAGGGTATCAAAACATAACCACATGTATGCACACCATATTCATAATCAGCATAAACAGTAGCTGCATTACCGCTCGCATAGAAAAAGTATTCGCCATTACGTTTCCTGTAAACACTTTCAAAATAGTAATCAAGCCCCAAAGATTTTGATTCGTTAAAAGTCACAAGCTTTGCTGTGTTGGTATTGTAACGACGTCCGAAAATTCGCTTTTCCATGACCGATTCCTTTCTAAAATTCATCCAATACAGCATTCGCAAACTCGCTGTAATCATAGCGAGGGAGCAGATAAACGCGCATCTTGCAATACACAGCGACGCGGCTAGAATAGCTGTGAAGAACAAGCGCGTTTTCAAGGTTCAGAACCTCACCGCTTGCAAGCACAATGGTGATGTTCTTTTCCTCAGTGACGTATGCGCTCATGTTGCGGAGTTTCATTGTTAGCCCTTTCATTGATAACCTTACCTTGTATTTCTAAATTCTAAAAATAATCAACCCCAAATGCTGCTTCAAAGGCGTCAATCATAGTTGACCACCTACTAATCATTCTTTCGTAAACCTGGTCAACCCTCCCAACACATTCAAGGTAAATTTTAGCGGAATTATTTTCTCCTCTTATTCTATTCTCAAGCTGTGCCATGCAATAAGCAATATCAATATTATCAATCATTGTTAGCCCTTTCATCG
>ERZ779888.3255-NODE-3255-length-12154-cov-6.324490_pt1 | contig 12154 bp, 3 predicted proteins | sample MGYA00511245_ERZ779888 | MGnify/ENA primary metagenome ERZ779888 (study PRJEB29588, sample SAMEA2155255) | human gut metagenome | biome: human gut; feature: human-associated habitat; material: faeces | place: Denmark | collected 2008/2010 ... | reverse complement strand
CGGCGGGCATGCCCGCCGGGGATCGTTTTGCTTATGGGGTTTGGGACGTTCGTCCCGCGAGGTCTCAGAGCACGTTGTTCAGCACATAGCACTCCTTATACGCCTGTCTCTCGTTATACACGAAGTCGTAGGTGTACGGGCAGAGGTTGGTGACGCTGAGGATGTTGAGATCCTCGTTGAAGGTGAGCTGCGTGAAGTAGCCCGCCTTGGCCGCCGCTTCGATGTCCGAGTTGATGGCGATCACCTTGCGCTCGCCGTAATAGAACTCGTAGTGGCTGGAGTAGCCGCCGCTGCTGCTGAGGACCATGCGCACGTTGGAGCACGCCTTGACGACGTTCTTCTCCAGATCGAGAGCGCGCTCGTCGATCTTATCGGGCTTTCTCATATCCTCGAGCAGGTAGTTGTTCACGAGCAGGATACCGGAGGCGTCCTTGTCGGAGTTGAACTTCTCGCGCGCCCACTTGTAGCCCTCTTCGGTCATGGCGTCCGCGCCGAGACCGACGAGGATTACGCTCTTCTCGCCAATGTTGAAGCGGCGCACGAAGCCCTTGCCGTTTTCAAAGAGGTCTTCCTCCTTGAAGTCCTCGCGGACCGGCTGCTGCAGGAACAGGCTGCCGGAGGCGGCTTCCTTCTCGGCGGCGATCATGAGAACGTCCACTTCCTCATCGTCGTAGAGCGGCTGCATCGCGTTGTTGAACACATCCCACTGGCTCTGCGCTCCGGCGTCCGCCACAACGTTGCCGCTGTGGAGCACGAGGGAGATGTCCGAGCGGTCGATGTAATTTGCCATGGAGGTGAAGTAGCGGTTCGGAGAATCGCCGGTGAGCATCTGGTCGGTGTCGAACATCCACGCGACGGTGTAGCGCACGGTATAGATGCGCATGCTGCCGTCGATGACGACGAACTTCACGCTGGTGAAGTTATCGTTCGCCGCGGAGAATTCCTCATCCTTCAGATTCATCACATAATCGCCGGGGCGGACCTCGCTGATGGTTGCGTCACCGGTGAAGCGGATGTCGTCCTCGGTGAAGAACGGCACGGTCGCTTCCAAGGTATACCCTTCAACGGTGTGGATCTTGCCGTCATAGCGGAAGAGGCCCGTGTTGCCGGTGACAGTAACGACGACCTCGCCCTCGAACGGCGTGATCTCCAGCGTGCCGGGCTGGTAGGTGAGCACATAGTTGCGCGTCACGTCCTTGCCGTCGGCATCCACGATGATGGCGTCGTGCAGGTCAATCTTATCCTCGTAGCGGCCCACGTTGCGCGCGGTGAAGTCGCTCTTCACGCTGCGGACGCTGTGGCCCTCGGCAAGGTTGGTCGCGATGTGGCCGACATAGCCGTGGTAATCGCCGTCGAACATCACGGTGTTGTCATCCGCGCGGAGCGTTACCGGGCTTCCCGGATTCTCGCCGCGGCGCGTGATGACGAGCTCGCCGTCCACGATCACGAATTCCACGTTCGTGAAGTTGCCGCTGGTGTTCCTGAAGTCTCCGGACTTGATGCCGACGGGGTAGGTGCCGGCGTCGGTGCCCTTCGCTGTCCACGCATCGGTCGGTGTCTCGGCGACGTTCGCAACGTCGTAGAGAGCGTGATTGGAAACTATGGACGCATAGCCCGTGACGGAGTGCTCCTTGCCGTCATACTCGACGGTGTCGGCGTTCTCGGTAACAGTGACGGTGACCTTGTCGGTGATCGGGTCGATCTTGAGCCAGCCGTCGGTCACGGCGATCCTGATGTTGCTGTAGTTATTCGATTCCGCGGTGAAGTCGTCCGCCGTCAGACCCATGTAGTAGGTGCCGGCGTTCGTGCCGCTGGCCTTCGCCTCGGTTCCGGCCTTCGGCGTCACGGTGATGGGCAGGCCGTTCACGTCCACCGTGTAGCCCTCGACGGAGTGCTCGGTGCCGTCGTAAACGACGGTCTTCGTATTGCCGGTGACGGTGACGACGACCTCGGTGTCGTCCGTCGTGATGGTGAGAGCACCGTCCACGATCACGAACTCGACGTTCGCGAAGTTTTTACTGGTGTTCTTGAAGTCTCCGGAAACGATGCCCACCGGGTACTCGCCCGCTTCCGTGCCCTTCGCCGTCCACGCCGCGGTCGGCGTTTTGGCGACATTGGCGATGTCGTAGAGGGCGTTGTCGGCGGTCATGGTCTCGTAGCCCGTGATGGAGTGCTCCGCGGCGTCATAGGTGACGTTGTCGGACTTCTCCACGACGGTGACGGTGACCTTATCGGTGACCGGGGTGATCTCCAGCTCGCCGTCCACGATCACGAACGCGACGTTCGTGAAGTTGACGCTCGTGTTCTTGAAGTCTCCGGACTTGATGCCGACCTGGTACTTGCCGGCGTTCGTTCCCTTCGCTGTCCACGCCTCGGTCGGCGTTTCGGCGACGTCCGTCTTGACGTTGTAGAGCGCGTTGTCGGCGGTCATGGACTTGTAGCCGGTGACGGAGTGCTCCTGCCCGTCGTAGACGACGGAATCGGACTTCTCGGTCACGGTGACGGTGACCTTGTCGCTGACGGGATTGATCTTCAGCCAGCCGTCCGTCACTTTGATAACGACGGTCTCATAGTTCGGGGAAGTCGCGGTGAAGTCCGCGGCGGTGAGACCCATCGGGTAGGTATCGGCGTCCGTGCCGGTGGCAACGGCCTTGCCGACGAGCGTTACATCCGCATTGGCGGGGTTGCTCGTGACGGTGTAGCCCTCGACGGACTGCTCCTCGCCGTTGTAGGTGACGGTCTTCGTGCTGCCCGCGATCTTCACGACGATGCTCTCCGCCGGGGCGATCTTCAGCGCACCGTCCACGATCACGAACTCGACGTTCGTAAAGTTGCCGCTGGTGTTCTCAAAGTCGTCCGCTTTGATGCCCACCGGGTATTCGCCGACATCCGTTCCCTTCGCCGTCCACGCCTCGGTCGAGGTCTCGGCGACGTTCTTCTTCACGTCGTAGAGCGCGTTATCCGCGGTCATGGACTTGTAGCCCGTGACGGAGTGCTCCTTCGTGTCGTAAATGACCGTATCGGCGTTCTCGGTGATGGTGACGGTGACCTTGTCGCTGACGGGGTCGATCTTCAGCGTGCCGTCCACGATCACGAACTCGACGTTCGTGAAGTTTTTGCTGGTGTTCCTGAAGTCGCCGGAGACGATGCCGACCGGGTATTCGCCCGCGTCGGTCCCCTTCGCCGTCCACGCCTTGGTCGGCTTCTCGGCGACGTTCTTCTCCACGTCGTAGAGCGTGTTGTCCGCGGTCATGGACTTGTAGCCGGTGACGGAGTGCTCCGTGCCGTCATAGGTGACGGCGGCGGAGTTCTCGGTGACGGTCACGGTGACCTTATCGGCGATCGGATCGATCTTGAGCCAGCCGTCATTCACGACGACCTTGATATTGCTGTAGTTCCTGGAGGTGACGCTGAAGCTATCCTTCGTCAGGCCCATATAATAGGTGTCAACGTCGGTGCCCTTCGCTTCTGCCTTGACGCCATCCTTCAGCGCAACGTCGATCGTCTTCGTACCGACGTCCGTGGTGTAGCCGGTGACGGACTGTTCCTTGCCGTTGTAGACCTCGGTGGCAGTATTGCCGTTGATGGTGACGGTGACCTCATCCGTGATCGGCGTGATCTCCAGCAGACCGTCTTCCACGATGACAAACTGTACCGACGTGAAGTTCTGCGTGTTGTTGTTCACGAAGCTCTCGGGCTCGAGATTCATGTAATACTCGCCGACGTTCGTGCCCTCGGCATGGGCGCTCTTGCCCTCCGCGAGGCTGAAGTCCGCCTTAGTATACGCGCGGTTGCTGATGCTAACGACCGTGTAGCCGTTCACTTCGTGCTTGCTGCCGTCGTAGACCACGCTGTCGCGGATGCCCTTGATCTCCACGACCACGGTTCCCGGAGCGACGATCTCGAGATCGCCGTTTCTGTAGGTGATCTCATAGTTCTCGGTCACGTCGTTGCCGCTTCCATCCACGATGTGCGTGTTGTTTTTGTCCGGCACCAGAATGCCGGTGTACTTGCCCACTGCGGTCCGGCTGCCGGTGATGACCGTTTCCACACTGTGACCATCGACCAGATAGGTGATGGTGTAGCTCGTGCCGGCCTCGACCTTGCCGTCGGCGGTCAGGCACACGCCGTGCGGCTGGCCGTCATAAACGACGGCGTTGTTCGCGGCTTTCAAAATGACCTTCTCTTCGCCCGCGCCGCGCTTGGTGATGGTGAGCGTGCCGGGGACGAGTGTGATGGTCTTGAACTGATCGTTCACGACATTGCCCGCTGCGTCCGTGATGGCCACAACGGTGATCTTGTTATTGTCCTTCGCGCTGTCCTTGACGTCCTTTACCGTGCCGGCGACCGTCGCCGTCAGCGTGAGGCCTCCGGTCGGCAGCTCCTGGCTCTCGCCCGCGGCCACGGTATATGTTTCGCCGTCGTAGCGAACGGTGTAGCCGCCGTCGGAGTGCTCCTTGCCGTCATACTCCCAGGTGCGGCTGTTCGCCGTGACGGTGATGACCTTTTCGCTCTGCGTGACGGTCAGCGTGCCGGGCTTATAGGTGATGGTGTAGTTCTTGGCCAGCGTGTTGCTCTTCAGCTTGTGGCCGGTGATGGTGTTGGCGCTCCTGCCGACAGCCGTCTGGCTGCCCTCGACCGTGACGCCCGCAAGGCCCTCTTCGCCCACGAAGCTGCCGTTGCTGATGGTGTAGCCGCTGTCGGTGAGCGGCGTGCCGTCGTACGCCTTGGCGGCGCTGTTCGCCGTCAGCTCGATCGCCACCGGCGTGACGGTGAGCGTACCGATGACGGGCTCGCCGAAGGTGTAGTTGGCGGTCACGTTCGCGCCGTCCGAAATGCGCTCCACCTTGTAGGACTTATATTCGTTCCGCTTGGTGCCCACGTCGGTCAGACCGGCGTCGGCCGGGAACTCCACGACCAGCCGGTCGCCTTCCGCCAGCGTTCCGGTATGTGTGGTCTGGTCGTCCAGCAGCTTTTGGCCGTTATACTCTCTGCTTCTGGACGCCGTGGTGATGACGATAGCGTTCGAGCTCTGCGTGATGGAGAGCTGGCCGGGGATCTTGGTGATCTCGTAGTTCTCCTCGCGGAAGGCCGCGCCCGTCGTATAGGTGATGGTATTTTCGACCGTGCCGTCGGACACATAAGTCACGCTGCCGGTGGCCGTGATGCCGGTCACCTCGCCGGAGACGAAGCCGTCACCCGTGACGGAAACGTCCGGGCGGGTCAGCGGCATGCCGTCGTATTCCTTGCTCGCGGTCTCGGACGTGAGCTTCACGGTGCGCGGCAGGATGGTCAGCTTGCCGTCCACACTGTTGGTAAAGGTGTAGTTGCCCGTAACGTCTGCGCCGCCGCGCATGACCTTATAGCTCTTGACGACGTTCTTGCCCTCGTCGCCCACGTTCGTGGCGCTGCCCTCAACAACAGCCGTCAGCACGTCGCCGGGCACCAGCACACCTTCGGTGCAGCTGAAGCCGTTGTTCGTGAGCGGCGTTCCGTCGTACTTTTTGCTGCCGCTCGCCGCGGTGACGGTGATGGTCTTTTCGGAGATGGGGGAGATGGTAAGAGTGCTGTCCACAACGGTGAACACGACGTTCGTAAAGTTCTTGCTCGTATTCGCAAAGTCGCCGGAGACGATGCCCACCGGGTACTCGCCGACGTCCGTGCCCTTCGCCGTCCACGCCGCGGTCTGCGTTTCGGCGACGTTCTTCTTCACGTCGTAGAGCGTGTTGTCCGCCGTCATGGTCTCATAGCCGGTGACGGAGTGCTCCTGCCCGTCATACACGGCGGAGCCGGACTTCTCGGTGACGGTGACGGTGACCTTATCGGTGATCGGATCGATCTCCAGATAGCCGTCCGTCACTTCGATGGTGACGTTATTATAGTTCGGGGAAGTCGCGGTGAAGTCGGAGGGCTTGAGACCCATCGGGTAGGTGCCGGCGTCCGTGCCGGAGGCGACGGCCTCGCCGACGAGCGTCACGGTCGCATTCGCCGGGTTGCTCGTGATGGTGTAGCCCTCGACGGACTGCGCCTTGCCGTTGTAGGTGACGGTCTTCGTGTTGCCCGCGATCTTCACAACGGCAACGCTCGCCGGGGTGATGACCAGATCGCCGTCCACGATCACGAACTCGACGTTCGTGAAGTTGCCGCTGGTGTTCTTAAAGTCGGCCGCTTTGATGCCGACATGGTAGGTGCCGACATACGTTCCCTTCGCCGTCCACGCCGCGGTCGAGGTCTCGGCGACGTTGTTCTTCACGTCGTAGAGCGTGTTGTCCGCCGATATGGACTTGTAGCCCGTGACGGTGTGCTCCTTCCCGTCATAGGTGACGGTGTCGGATTTCTCGGTGACGGTGACGGTAACTTTATCGGTGATCGGATCGATCTTCAGATAGCCGTCCACCACAACGACCTTGATGTTGCTGTAGTTCTGGGACGTGACCGTGAAGTTATCCTTCGTCAGACCCATGTAGTAGGTACCGGCGTCCGTGCCCTTCGCTTCCGCCTTGGAGCCTTCCTTCAGCGCGACGGTAATGGTCTTCTCGCCGACGTCCGTCGTGTAGCCCGTGACGGACTGCTCGCTGCCGTTATAGACCAGGGTGTCATGGTTGCCGGTGATGGTGACAGTCACTTCGTCGGTGTTCGGCGTGATCGTCAGCGTGCCGGGCTTATAGGTCGGCAGTTCATAGTAGCCGCCGGGCAGCGCGCCGCCCTTGAACCGGACGGTGGTCGTATCGATGACGTTCGGCACGCTGCCGACATTGGTGATGGTGCTCTCCTTCGTCATGGAGAGGGTGATATCCTTCTTCTGATCGCCGTTGACAAGGCCCTCGACCTTGAAGTCCGGCTGCGTGAGCGGCTGGGCGTTGTAGGGTCTGCTCGCGCTTTCTGCGGTGATCGTCAGAGGAACGGTATAATAAACGGTGATGACGTTCCCCGTCGCTTTCATTTCCAGCGACTGGCTGGGGGAGTAGCTGTTCGCATGCGCCGACGTATATTCCGCACCCAGCGCGGTCGAGGCGCTCGCCGTCAGCGTATCGCCGATCGTCATGGTGCCGGTCTGGTCGGGAGCGACCTTCACTTCCGTACCCTTGAGGTAATGGTGGATGGTGTACTCCGCGGTGTTGCGCTTGAAGTACAGCTTCAGCGTCAGCGTGCCGTCCGCGGCCACGGGGCCGGATTCGACGTTGTTCGCATTGTCCGCATCGTACACATACGTGGGCGTGCCGTATGCCTTATCCCCGTCGGTGACGGAAACGGTGGCGTCCGTCGTGCCGGTGCGCGGCTCAGTCTTTTTGAGCGTGTAGTTGCCGTCGGTCTGCTCGCAGTAGAACTCGACCTTATAGGCAGTATCGTTGTTCGCCTTCCACTGCGCGTAGAGGACGTTCGAGTCGATGCGGGTCACGCGGGCAAAAGCGCCGAGCGCAAAGCTCGTGCCGCTGCCGTCGGCGGCGGGGTTCCAGCCGGTGAGGGTGTAGCCCGGGCGGGTGAAGATCGCGCCCTTGAGCGTCACCTTGCTGTTGTTGGGGATCTGTTCCTCCGTCACGGCGTTCTCCGTGCCGCCGTTCGGCATATACACGAGAGAGAGGACGCCCTCGGTATCGCCCCAGACGGCATAGAGCGTGACGCTCGCGTCCATGCGCAGCTTGTCGTTGGGCTGGTACTTGACCGCCCCGCCCGCCGTTTCCGCCCAGCCGAGGAACACCTTGCCCTCGGGAACGGCGAAGGAGTTGGCCTGCACGTCGGCGTGCGCACCGGAGGCATAGCGCTTCATATCCGTGACAGTATCCTTGCCGTCAGTATATGTCACGGTGTAGCTGCTCTTATTGGTATAGTAGGGGTAAAGCTCGATATTCTCGTAAATTTTGGTGCTGAAGTGGAAGGGCGTGTAAGTATCGCCGTTCTTCGTCGCCCAGCCAGCAAATGTCCAGCCCTCGCCCGCCGGCTTCTGCGGATTGGGGAGCATGCTCTCGTCAATGGTGCCGCCGTAGGGGATGGTGAGATCCTTCTGTCCGCCGGTGCCTTCCATGGTGATGTAGGCAACGCCGCTTACCGTGGGCGCTACCCAGTGGGCGTACACCGTGATGTTCTGCGGGCCCATCGTGCCGGAGAAGCTATGGGGATGCTGTCCGGCAGGGTCGTCGTACCAGCCGAGGAAGATGTATTTCTCCTTGCCGACGGGCGGCGTCGGCGCGGCCTTGTTCGCCGAAGCGGGGATGGCCTGCTCGTAGAGAACGCTCTCGCGGTAAGAGGTGACCTCGCTGCCGCCGTTCATGTATATAATATTGTAGGTGTTGCGGGTGTAATAGAATCTGGCGTTGTTGTATTTGCCGCCGGTCTGCGTGCTGACACCGGAGTTGAATGTAAAGCCGGTGATGGGGTACTGGTCCTCGCTAGTGACCGTGTAGCCGGTGCCGGGGGAAGTATCGGAATGATGCAGCTTGTAGGACTTGCCGCCGACAGTGGTCGTCCCGCTCTCGCCGGGCAGGACTTCGACATAATAGTGTGCCGATTCCGAGCCGCTCCCGGTTTTCGGTCCATAGAATGTGGCGCCGTTCAGCGGCATCGTATCGATGTTGACCTGATAGGTGCCGCTGCCATCACTCTGCGTTGCCCACGTGCTGCTTCCGTCGTAGGTGGGCCACTTATCGCCGATGGCCGCGCCATATTTGGAGGTGATGCGCAGGTCAGCATACTCCTCTGATGAACTAAACCATCCGGAGGTGCTGTAGAACTTTACCTCGTACACATTGCGCTTGTAGTACACGTTCACGACCGTGGAGCCGTCGCCCGCGATGGTCTGCTGGGTGATGGTCTGGGCGGTGAAGCCGGTGTAGCTCTTGGCCGCGGCGCTCGTCTGGGCGCCGGTCGAGCCGGTTTTGGTCTCCGCCTCCTTGAAGGAAAATTCCTCGTCGTTGGCATTCTCCTGCCAGTGGATGACGGTGTACCGCGTACTGGTATTGACGTTCCAGTGCGCCTTGAGCGTGATGTTCTCCGTCAGTGGGCTGCCGAATTCGAACTTCGTTCCGTTGTATTCCCAGTGGCTGAACGTGTAGCCGGGCTTCGTAATCTCCACATTGGGCTTTGCCGTAGTTGCGGTTGCGCTGTAGAACTGGGGCGCGATATATGTACCGCCGTCGGAATCGAAGTGGAGCCAGTGGCCCGGTTCGACCTTGGCGTACACGGTGATATTCTCTTTGTCCAGCGTGACGGAGTCGACAGGGGTCTGGTAGCTGCCTTCCAGATACCAGCCGGTGATCGCGTGCGTTGTGTTCTCAAGACCGTAGGTCACATCGTCAGTCTTGATAACGTCGCCTTTCACGCCCTCTTTGGTATGGACAATGCGGCCGTTCGTGTCGGCAAAGAACACGTACAGCACTTCCGTGAATCCGGCGTCCACGTTGATCTGCGCCGATTCGCTGATCTCGCCCACGGTACCGAAGGCGAGTTCGGACGCGCCGACGAACCAGCCGGTGAATTTATAGCCGTCCTTCACGGGGGAAACGGGCTGATAGAGCGTGTCGCCCTTCTTGACGATCTGGCGCGAGACTTCCTCGCCGTCTACCCGAAAGACGTAGGTGAGGTATTTGTCCGTATCCGGCCGGACAACTCTCATGGGGACAACGTTTGTCTTGCCGCCCTCTTCGTCCTCCGCGGGCTCTTCGTCCTTGCCGGGCTCTTCGTCCTTCGCGGACTCTTCGTCCTTCACAGGCTCTTCCGCCGCACTGGGCTTTTCGCCTGTTCCCGGAATGGAGTCTTTGTCTCCGGCGGGGTTGGTGCTGCCAGCCGGCGCGGGATCGTTTCCATTTTCGGAAAGAAGCGTTTCCTCTGCCGGGATGGTCCCCTCGTCTCCAACGGCGATCGCGTTCACCGGGAGCAGGGAGAACATCATGCATACTGCCATCAGCAGCGCGATCAGATTCCTCTTTTTCATACAGTCCTCCTGTTTTCACTTACCTCTCCCTCGTTGTCGGACAATTTCGGGAGAAAATGTACGGATTTTTCTGTGCCGGAACATGGTTTTTCTGCGCATTGGTATAGTTATCCTACTGTGTTTTGGTATAGTTATCCCACTATGTTGTTTTCATTCTACAAGATACCGTGGAATTTTTCCATAGGTTTACGTAACATTTCATTATTTGTAACAAATTCTTAACAGTTTTTAACATTTTGTACAGGTAGTGATTGCTTATCGCAGAAACCGCTATACCTTGTGGTTCCCCCGGTATTGCCGGAAGCGATTTAAAATGCCCTCTCGGCAGCCGAGAGGGCATATTCCCCTATACTATTATATTATAGACCCCGCAGGGTTATTCCTCTTTTTTTCTCTCGCGCGTTTTGACGCGCTCGTGCGGCGTGGGGCCCCAGCCGTCGAGCGGCAGGCGCTGCATCGCGCCGAATACCTTGCTGCGCAGATCCGGGTACTGCGCCGAGAGCGTCGTGAGCAGATCCTTGATCTCCTGCCGCTTGGACGTGTGATCCATCGGGCAGGTGCTCTTCACGACCGGCAGCTCGAGCTGTTTGGCGAGATTCGCGCTGCGCTGCTCGCCGATGTACAGAAGCGGGCGGATCTGCGTCACGTCCGCGCGGGACATATACGTCACCGGCTTGAAGCAGTTGAGCCGCCCCTCGAACACGAGCGACATCATAAACGTCTCCACGGCGTCGTCAAAGTGGTGGCCGAGCGCGAGCTTGTTGCAGCCGTGCTCCTTCATCGTGGTGTTCAGCGCGCCGCGCCGCATTTTCGAGCAGAGCGAGCACGGGTTCTCCTCCTGCCGGGCGTCAAACACGATCTCGCGGATATCCGTCGGCACGCGGGTATACGGCACGCCGAGTTCCTCGCACATTTTTTCCACACCGGAAAAGTCCATGCCGGGGAAGCCGGTATCGATGGTGATGCCCTCGAGCTCGAACGGCGCGGGGTAATACCGCCGCAGATACGCGAGCGCGGCGAGCAGCACGAGCGAATCCTTGCCGCCGGAAATGCCCACGGCGATGCGGTCGCCGGGGGAGATCATGCCGTAATCGTCCACGCACCGGCGCACAACGCCGGTAAACGCATTGAGAGAATCCATAGTTCGCACCTCAAAAATTAAAAATCGAAACGGAGAAAAACGGAGCATTTGCGAGAAAAACGAAGCATTTACGAGCTTGCCCTGCCGTAAATAAAAATTTCGGAAAACAGGGGTTGACACCGAAGGAGCGCTGTGCTATAAAAATAGAGCGCGTCTTGAGGGTATATTGTACCCGCCGCGCCTTGAAAAAGCAAGAAAAAACAATGATATTGGAGGCACATCAATGTCCACTACGATGGTCAGAAAAGAGGACGTCGTCCGCAAGTGGTACGTTCTCGATGCGGCCGGCAAGCCCCTGGGCAAGACCGCCGCTCTCGCCGCCGACCTGCTGCGCGGCAAGCGCAAGGTCGACTACACGCCGCACGTCGACTGCGGTGACTTCGTCATCATCATCAATGCGAAGGACGCCGTTCTCACCGGAAACAAGCTCACCCAGAAGTACTACCGCACCCACTCCGGTTACGCCGGCGGTCTCAAGGAGACCCGTTACGATCGCCTGATGGCGACCCGCCCCACTCTCGCCATGACGCTCGCCGTCCGCGGCATGCTGGCGAAGAACCCCACCCAGAAATGGCAGCTCCGTCGTCTGAAGGTCTTTGCCGGCAATGAGCACAAGCACGCCGCGCAGAAGCCCGAAGTCTGGACGGTCGAATAAGGAAAGGAGGAAATTTTAGAATGGCTACCTATCAGAGCAAGCGTCCCTACGCTTACGGCACCGGCCGTCGGAAATCCTCCACCGCCCGTGTCCACCTCATCCCCAACGGCAGCGGCAGCATCACCATCAACGGCCGCACGCTGGACGAGTACTTCGGTCTCGAGACTCTGAAGCTCATCGTCCGTCAGCCTCTCGCCGCCACCGAGACGGCCGAGAAGTTTGACGTTGAAGCCACCGTCGCCGGCGGCGGCATGACCGGTCAGGCCGGCGCGATCCGTCACGGCATCGCCCGCGCCCTGCTCAAGGTCGACGAGAACTACCGCGGCACGCTCAAGGCCGCCGGTTATCTCACCCGCGATCCGCGCATGAAAGAGCGTAAGAAATACGGTCTCAAAGCCGCCCGCCGCGCTCCGCAGTTCAGCAAGCGCTG
>ERZ779888.3254-NODE-3254-length-12156-cov-5.531609_pt1 | contig 12156 bp, 10 predicted proteins | sample MGYA00511245_ERZ779888 | MGnify/ENA primary metagenome ERZ779888 (study PRJEB29588, sample SAMEA2155255) | human gut metagenome | biome: human gut; feature: human-associated habitat; material: faeces | place: Denmark | collected 2008/2010 ... | reverse complement strand
CCCGCCGCGCCCGCGGCATGGCGCCTTACTTTTTCCCGGCCACGACCATGTTGGGCGCCATGGCACATTATGTCAGTCACGGCGGACTTGGCGATTTTGCGCCGATGAACGCCAATTTCGGCATTGTGCCGCCGCTTGAAACGCGGGTGCGCGGCGGAAAAGCCGTCCGTAACGAGGCGCTCAGCGCCCGCGCGCTGGAAGCGCTCGGGGAAGCGGCGGCGCTTGCCATGGACTGAAGCGGCCGCAAAGCCTTTGCGCCAAAACAAAATTAACCCCCAAACGGGTTCACTTTTTAAAGAAAAGGAGGGCGCACCATGCGCGTGATTGTAGACCTGATGGGCGGCGACCGTGCGCCCGGCGAGACCCTTCGGGGCGTGGTGGCGGCCGCCGCCGAAAACAACGCTTCTTATCTTTTAGTGGGCGATCGGGATGAGATTTTCCGGATCGCGGGCGAAATCGGCGCCGATCTTCACCGGTTTGATATCGTGCATGCGCCCGGCGTGGTCACCATGGAAGATCCGCCGCTTTCGGTCATGCGGGAAAAAAGCGATTCCTCCATGGCCGTGGGGCTTCACCTGCTTGCGCAGGGGCAGGGCGATGTTTTCGTCAGCACCGGCAACACCGGCGCGCTTTTCACCGGCGCGACCCTCATCGTCCGCAAGATCCGCGGCGTTCAGCGCGCGGGCATCGGGACTCTGCTGCCCACGGACGAGCCGTGCCTGCTCCTTGACAGCGGCGCCTCGGTCACGGTGGATGCCGAAACGCTCTGCCAGTTCGCCGTCATGGGCTCGGCCTATGTCCGGCACCTTTTCGGAATCCAGGCCCCGCGGGTGGGCTTGCTCAACAACGGCACCGAAGCGTGCAAGGGCACGCCGCTTCAAAGAGAGGCCAACGGCCGGCTTTCCGCGCTGCCGGGCATTTGCTATGCCGGCAATGTCGAGGCCGGGGCCGTGCCGTTCGGCGCGTGCCATGTGCTGGTGACCGATGGGTTCACCGGCAATGTGTTCCTTAAATGTATGGAGGGGACCGGCCGGTTTCTTCTGCGGTCGGTGAAAGAACTGTTTGCCGGCGGGCCGCTTTCGCGGATGTCGGCGCTCCTGGTGAAAAACCGCGCCAAAGAACTGAAGCGCCGGTTTGACCCGGCCGAACACGGCGGCGCGCCGCTTCTGGGCATTTCAAAGCCGGTCGTCAAGGCGCACGGCTCCTCAGACGCACGGGCGTTCCGGATGGCCATCCGCGCGGCCATCAACTACGCACAAAGCGATGCCATTTATGAAATGGCGCGGGCCGTGAACGAATTTGACGCGGCCAAGCGCGCGGCAAAGGCCGCCGTTGCCGGGGAAACCGGCGCAAAAGAATAAGTGCCCAGACGGGATGACTTTTTACCTTTCGATTCCCGAAAAACGGGCTACCGGATGAAATGAAGGAGGAAAAACCGTGGAAAATCAAAAACTGCTGGAGGAACGCATCGGTTATACATTCCGTGACCCGGCGCTTCTTTCCCTTGCGCTGACCCATTCTTCCTATGCCAACGAGCACGGCACCGGCCACGCCGGATGCAATGAAAGACTGGAGTTCCTCGGCGATTCGGTGCTTTCGTTTCTCATCAGCCGCTATCTTTATCTTCATTATCCCGAACTGCCGGAAGGACAACTGACGCTGTTGCGGAAAAATCTGGTCTGCCAGGAAGCGCTTTCGGGCTACGCGACCGAGATTGGGCTGGGGAATTTTCTGTTCCTTGGCCACGGAGAAGAGAAAAGCGGGCGTACCAAGCCCAAACTGCTGGAAAACACCTTTGAATCGCTTCTGGGCGCGCTGTATCTGGACTGCGGCGACATTGCCCGCGTGGAAGAATTTCTGCTGCCGTTTGCCGTCCATAAACTCCGCAGGATTAACGGCGAACCGCTGGAGGATTACAAGACCCTGCTTCAGCAATATGTTCAGCAGACCCCCGGCGAGGCGCTTTCCTATGAGCTGATCGGCGAAGAGGGGCCGGACAATGCCAAAATCTTCACGGTTCAGGTGCGCGTCAATTCCAATGTGTTCGGCACGGGGCGCGGTTCGTCCAAACTGAAAGCCGAGCAGGAGGCCGCAAAGGTGGCGCTCCGGCGCTATCTCCCGAAACAATCCTGACTTTTACATCCGAAAATTTACCAAGCGGGCGGGAAAGTGAAATTCCCGCCTGTTTTTTTTCGTCAGGCACTTGAAAATATTGTTTAAATCTATTATAATGTATATTATCTATTGTCAGAAAAGAAAGGAGGCGGGATTCCGTGTATTTGAAGTCGATTGAAATGCAGGGATTCAAGTCCTTCCCGGATAAGACCAAACTGACTTTTGAACGGGGCACCACCGTGGTGGTCGGCCCGAACGGAAGCGGCAAGTCCAACATTTCGGACGCCATGCGATGGGTGCTGGGCGAGCTGTCGCCCAAGGGCCTGCGCGGTTCCAAAATGGAAGATATCATTTTCGGCGGCGCGTCCAGCCGCCGGCCGATGGGCTTTGCCGAGGTGTCGGTCACTTTCGATAACACCGGCGGAAAAAGTCATCTGGATTATGACGCGGAAGAGGTCACGGTCACGCGGCGTTACTACCGCGCGGGGGAAAGCGAATACTATATCAACCGCCGTGCCTGCCGTCTGCGCGATGTTTACGAGCTCTTCATGAATACCGGCGTCGGCCGTGACGGTTATTCCATCATCGGTCAGGGCAAGATTGCCGAGGTCATTTCGCGCAAATCCGAGGAACGCCGCAGTATTTTCGAGGAGGCCGCCGGGATTGCCAAATACCGTCACCGCAAGGCCGAAGCCGAGCGCAAGCTGCAGTCCACGCAGGAAAACATGACCCGTGTGGAGGATATCTTCCACGAGGTCGAGGCACAGGTCGCACCGCTCCAGAAGGAGGCCGACCGCGCCAAACGCGCCATCGAACTGCACGAGCAGAAGAAAAAGGTGGATGTACAGCTCTGGCTTTTCGATTCGGAACGGCTTCACCGGGAGATTGAAGAGGCCGAGGTCAATTACCGCAACTCCGGGCTGGATCTGCAGATGGCAGAGACCGCCATTGAGGATTACAACACCGAAAACACGCGCCTGTTTGAGGAGGCGCAGGCCGGCAACGCCAGCGCGGCTTCGCTTCTGGAGGAGATCCGCGCCCTGACCGAGGAGAACCACGGGCGCGACAGCCAATACCATGTTTCGGTCACCAAAATCGCCAACCTGCGCGAAAAGATCGAGTCGGCCACGCAGGAGGCCGAAAAGAAAGGCCGCCAGCTGGAGGGCGAGATCGCCGAGGGCGACCGCCGCCGGGCGGCCATGGCGGTGCTGGAAGAAAAGCACAAGGCGCTCTCCGCCGATTACGAAGAGAAAAACCGGGAGGCCGTGGCGCTGGGAAAAGAGTCGGAAGAACTTTCCGACCGCGTGGCCGCGATCTTTACGGATATTGAAGAGCGGGAAGCCGAGGCGGTGGATCTGCGCGTGCGGATGCAGGTCATCGAGAGCAACCGCCAGAGCGACAGCGGCAAAAACGAGTCCATGAGCGCGGAGATCGCGGCGTACGATGCGGTCACCGAAAAGCTCCTGCGCGAGGAAAACGCCAAAAAAGAGGCGGCCGAGGCCTATGTCGGGGATATCCGCGCCGCCGAGGCCGCGCAAAACGAGGCTGCCGCCGCGGCCGGAACGCTCCGTGAAAAACTGCAAAATCTCCAGACGGCCGAGCAGGAATGCCGGATGCAGTCCGATCTTTGCCGCCAGCGCCGGGATGCTTTCCGCGCCATGGAAGAGAATTTCGAAGGATACGGAAACAGCGTCCGTTTTGTCATGGAGGCCTATGCCGCCGGACGCATCACCACGCCGGACGGGCGCAAATGCGGCCGCATTTACGGCCCGCTTTCCAAGCTGATCACCGTAGTCGCGGCGCATACCGTGGCCATTGAGACCGCGCTGGGCGTGAACCTTCAGCACATCGTGGTGGAGGATGACACCGTGGCCAAGGCCGCGGTCGCCGCGCTGAAAAAGGCCGAGGCCGGCCGGGCCACTTTCTTCCCGGTGTCGGCCATGCGCGGCACAAACGAGACCGATGAAATGCGCGAAGCCGCCCGGTGCGAGGGTTATATCGGCGTGGCCGCTTCGCTGGTCTCCTCCGATGAACACTTCAGAAATATCATTTCCTCCCTTTTGGGGCGCACAGTGGTCTTTGACAACCTGGATCACGCCGCCGACATGGCGCGCCGCACCCGTTACCGCGTGCGGGTGGTCACGCTGGACGGCCAGGTCATCAACGCCGGCGGTTCCTTTACCGGCGGTTCGGTCAAACAGCGCGCCGGGGTGCTTTCCCGTGCGGGCGAGATTGCCGCGCTGGGTGAAAAGCTCAAAAAACTGACGGCCGAGCTTTCCCGCTATCAGGCCGAACGGGAAAAATGCGCGGCCGAACTCAAAGAGGCCGAGCTGACGCTTTCGGACGCCGAGAGCCGCCGCGGTCTGCTGCTGGAACTTCAGAGCGCCGAAACGGCCGAGGCAGACCGCATCGCCGCCAAACGCGAGGCAAACGAGGCGCTTTGCCAGAAGCTCCGCGCCGATTTTGAGGCGCTCAAAAACGCCCACGTCGGCTATGAAGAAGAACTGAAGACGCTGGCCGAAAAAGAAAAAACGCTTCGCGCACAGATCGCGGAGATCAGCGCACTGCGGACCGATCTGAGCAACACGCGCGGCCAGCGGTTGGACGAAAAGAATATTGCCGAGGAAGCGGCCCGCGCGCTCTTCCTTCAGATGAGCCTGGTGCAAAAAGACATTGACAACGAAAAGGCCGGCATCGCCGAGAGCGATGCCCGCGCGGAAGGGATCCGTGCCGAAATCGCCGAGGATAAGGCGCGCGCCGCGCGTTTTGCCGAGGAGATTACGGCGGAAGAAGCGCGGCAAAACGCCAACCGCAACACCTTTAAGGTGGGCGAGGCGCGTCTGGCCGAGCTCAATGAAAAGCACGCCCGCGTCACGGCCGGCAACCTGTCGCTTGAAAGCCGCCGGAACACCGTGAACGAAAAACTGCGCGAAAAAACGGCCGAAAAAGAAAATATCCTGCGTGCGCACGCCAAGAACGAGAACCTGCTTTCCCGTCTGCGCGAAGAGCAGGACAAGCTTTCGGCCAAATTCTTCGAGGATCACGAAATGTCCCGCAACGACGCGCTGTTGCTGGGCTATGAACCATTAAAGCCCGAAGAACGCGCGGCCGCGCTGGAACTTCAGACCAGTTGCCGCAACAAGTTGCGCGCCATCGGCAATGTGGACCTTGACGCAGTCAACAAATATAAAGAAATCAAGGAACGCTATGATTACATGGCCGGGCAGATCGCCGACATGACCGCCGCGCGGGATGACCTGCTCAAGATCATCAAAGAGCTGGAAGGGCAGATGAAGACCTCCTTTACCGAGACCTTCCGGCAGATCAACGAAAACTTCGGCCGCAGTTTCACCGAACTCTTCGGCGGCGGCAGCGCCGAGGTAACCCTCTCCGACCCGGAGGATGTTCTGACCAGCGGCATCGAGATCAAGGTGGCGCCTCCCGGTAAAATCATCAAGAACCTGGTGCAGCTTTCGGGCGGCGAACAGTCCTTTGTGGCCATTGCGCTCTTCTTTGCCATCCTGCAGGTCAACCCGACGCCGTTCTTCATTCTGGACGAAATTGAGGCGGCGCTGGACGAGGTCAATGTGGCGCGTTTCGCCGCATACATCAAACGCTATTCCACCGAAACACAGTTCATCATCATCACCCACCGCCGCGGTACCATGGAGGCGGCCGACCGTCTTTACGGCGTGACCATGCCGGAGCACGGCATTTCCAAGGTGCTGGCGCTGGATGTGAAGAGCGTTTCGGGCAAAGGGGAAGGAGACGACTGGAATGGGCTTTTTAGCTAAACTGAAGGCAGGACTTGCCAAAACCAAAAACGCCATTTTCGGCGGCATCGACAATCTTTTAAAAGCCTTTCATCGCGTGGATGAAGATCTGCTGGATGAACTGGAGGAGCTTCTCATCACGGCCGATGTCGGCGTAAACGCTACCGAAGAAATCCTCTCGCGACTGCGCGAGCGTGTGAAAGACGGCCGCCTCAAAGCGCCGGAAGACATCAAGGAGGCCCTGCGGGAGATTCTGACCGAAATGATCGGGGAAGGGGAAGAACTTCACCTTTTCACCACCCCCTCGGTGGTGCTGGTCATCGGGGTCAACGGCGCGGGCAAGACCACTTCCATCGGCAAAATTTCCAATCGTCTTAAAAAGAGCGGTAAGCGGGTGGTGGTGGCCGCCGCCGATACCTTCCGCGCCGCGGCCATTGATCAACTTGCCGTCTGGTGCGACCGCGCCGGGGTCGAACTGGTAAAACAGCAGGAGGGGTCCGACCCCGCCGCCGTTGTCTTTGACGCCATTCAGTATACAAAGAAAAAAGGCGCGGATGTGCTGATTATCGACACGGCCGGACGGTTGCACAACAAGAAAAATCTCATGGACGAACTGGCCAAGATCAACCGGGTCATTGCCCGCGAGCTCCCGGATGCGGACCGCGAGACCCTGTTGGTACTGGATGCCACCACCGGGCAAAACGCCATTTTGCAGGCCAAGGAATTCAGCCGCGCGGCCGAGATCACGGGCCTTGTGCTGAACAAACTGGACGGCACGGCCAAGGGCGGCATCGTGCTCTCCATCAAGGAAGAACTGAATCTCCCGGTGAAATTTATCGGCGTGGGCGAAAAGATCGACGATATGCAGGAATTCAACGCCAAAGAATTCGTGGACGCGCTCTTTTCCTGAGGAATAACGATGGAAAAACTTGAAATGGTGCTGGCCACCCGCAACGCGGGCAAGGCCGCGGAACTGCAGGCGCTCCTCCGGGCCCGGTACGGCGCAAAGATCACGCTTCTTACGCTTTCGGAGATCGGTTTTGAGGGCGACATTGAGGAAACCGGGCAGACCTTTGCCGAAAATGCGCTGCTCAAGGCGCGCGCCGCTGCCGCGGCCTCCGGAAAGATCGGGCTTGGAGATGATTCCGGGCTGGTGGTTCCCGCACTTGGCGGGGCCCCCGGGATCTATTCGGCACGCTATGCCGGCGAACACGGCAATGATGAAAAAAACAACGCAATGCTCTTGCAAAATCTTTCGGGAAAGACCGACCGCCGCGCCTTTTTTGAGTGCGTGCTGGCCTGCGCTCTGCCAAACGGGGAGAATTTCACGGTCAGCGGCCGGTGCGAAGGGATCATTCTGGAATCCCCCAGGGGCCGGAACGGGTTTGGTTACGACCCGCTTTTCTATGTGCCCGGACTGGGAAAGACGCTGGCCGAGATGAGCGGGGAAGAAAAAAATGCAATCAGTCACCGCGGCGCGGCGGTGCGGCAGTTTGTCGCAGCCTTCGCCCGGCGGCTCGGAAAGGAATCACATGACACTTACCAGTAAACAGCGGGCACAGCTCCGCTCCATGGCCGCGGCCGAGGACACCATCATGCAGATCGGCAAAAACGGCCTGACCGAAACGCTGGTCAAAACCGTTTCGGACGCGTTGGAAGCGCGCGAACTCATCAAACTCCGGGTACTGGAGACCGCGCCCGATTCCCCCGCCGCCATGGCGGAGGAGCTGGCGGCGGCCACCGGCGCGTGCGTGGTCTCGACCATCGGCACCAAACTGGTGCTCTACCGTCCTTCCGCCACCAAAACGAGAATCGAATTATGTTAAACGGGATTGTCCGCGTCGGTGTGTACGGCGGCAGTTTTTCACCGGTACATCTGGGTCATGTCGCGGCCGCAAAGGCTTTTTTTGCCGGCATGAAGCTGGATCTGCTCTATATCATCCCCGCCGCCGTACCGCCGCACAAAGAACTGGCCGCCGGCGCGGATGCCGCGGCGCGCCTCCGGATGTGCGAGCTGGCTTTTGCCGGGTTGCCGGGCGTGATTGTCAGCGATATGGAGATTGCGCGGGGCGGCAAAAGCTATACCGTGGATACGCTCCGGGCACTCACCGCGCCCGACCGCCGGCTCTTTTTGCTGGTCGGCACCGACATGATGCTTACACTGGATACCTGGTACCGGGCACAGGAGATCTTCAAGCTCTCCTATCCGGTCTATATCCGGCGGGAGCACGATCCCTTGCTGACTCCGCGCATCGTGGAAAAAAACCGGGAATACGGTGAAAAATTCGGCCGCATCGTGCGCCGGATCGAAGCCGATGTGCCCGAGATTTCCTCCAGTGAGATCCGGGATCGCGTCCGCCGCGGCGAATCCACGGCGGGGCTTCTTCCTCCGGCCGTGGCCGATTATATCCGGAAGGAGGGGCTGTATGTCTGAATTTCCAAGTTACAGCGAGGCGGCGCTTTCCGCGCTCCGCTCTGCGCTTTCCGCCCGTTTGTCGCCCCGCCGTTTTGCCCATACGCTGGGGGTGGAGGAGACGGTGGCAAAGCTCGCGGAGCTCTATCTGCCCGCCGCCGGATCGCTGTTGCGGGCGGCCGCTCTCCTGCATGACCTTACCAAAGAAAAAAGCGAGACGGAACAGCGGGAGATTCTCTCGGCCGCCGGCGTGGTTCTGCGCCCGGACGAGGACGCCTCCCCCAAGATCTTTCACGGCATCACGGCGGCACTGCTCATTCCGCGCGAATTTCCGGATTTTGCCGACCCCGTGCTGCTCTCGGCCGTGCGCTATCATACCACCGGGCACCGGGGCATGACCCTGCCGGAGGCGCTGCTCTATCTGGCCGATTATATCGAGCCGGGGCGGACTTTTGCCGATTGCGTGGCGCTCCGAAAAGCCTTTTTCTCGGTGGATGTGGCCGCCCTGCCGCCGGAAAAGCGATTGTCGCACCTGCGGCGCGTACTGCTTTCTTCCTTTGATCTCTCCATTGCCGAACTGACCGGGGCGGGCGCGCCGGTTTGTCTGGATACGCTTTACGCCCGCGAAGAACTTGCAGGCCCTGCTCCGGCTCTGCTGAAAGGAAACAAAATGGATAACGAAACCCAAGAAACGCCGATGGCGGCCGAGCCCGCCGCATTCCCGGCCGAAGAAACAAAGCCCTCCCTTGCCGACGCCGATGCCGAAACCGTGGCACGGGCGGCGCTTGCGGCGCTGGAAGATAAAAAAGCCAAAGATCCGGTCCTCATCCCGGTGGCGGGGCGCAGTGACATCACCGATTATCTGGTGCTGGCCACCGGCACTTCGGGCACGCACGTGCGGGCGCTGTCGGATACGGTGCAGGAGGCGCTGGCCGTCCGCGGCCTGTATCCGCTCCGTGCCGAGCGCACCGAAAAGGGGAACTGGGAAGTGGTCGATTACGGCCCGGTGATGGTTCATGTTTTTGATCGCGAAAGCCGGGAATTTTATCACCTTGACAAGCTTTACAAAACAAACGGGGCTGGCCCTTCAAAGGAGGAGACGATATGAAGTACGATTGCGCCGCCATCGAAAAAAAGTGGCAGAAAAAATGGGAAGAAGCCGGCATTTTCCACGCCGAGGATCACAGCGACAAAAAGAAATTCTACGGGCTGGTTGAGTTTCCGTACCCCTCCGGCGCCGGGATGCATGTCGGCCATATCAAGGCCTATTCCGGACTGGAGGTTGTTTCCCGCAAGCGCCGCATGGAGGGCTATAATGTCCTTTTCCCGATCGGCTTTGACGCATTCGGCCTGCCCACCGAAAATTACGCCATCAAGACCGGGATTCACCCCCGCGAGGTGACCGACCGCAACATCGCCCGCTTCAGCGAGCAGTTAAAACGCGTCGGCTTCTCCTTTGACTGGTCGCGCGTGGTGGACACCACCGATGAGAATTATTATAAATTCACGCAGTGGATTTTCCTTAAGATGTTTGAAAAGGGATTGGTTTTCCGCGATACGGCGCTGGTCAACTATTGCCCCTCCTGCAAAGTGGTGCTTTCCAACGAGGATTCGCAGGGAGGAAAGTGCGACATCTGCCACAGCGATATCGTACAGAAATCCAAGGATGTGTGGTATCTCCGGATTACGGCCTATGCAGACCGGCTTCTGGAGGGTCTTGACCGTGTGGATTATCCCGCCAACATCAAAATGCAGCAGGTGAACTGGATCGGCCGCAGTACCGGCGCATTTGTCAATTTCGCTCTTTCGGGCACCGGGGAAAAGCTCCGGGTCTATACCACCCGCCCCGATACGCTTTTCGGCGTGACTTTTATGGTCATCGCGCCCGAACATCCGGTGTTGGAAAGCTGCCGTGCGCAGATTGAAAATGCCGGAGAACTGGACGCTTACCGCGAGGCCTGCGCCAAAAAGACCGAGTTTGAGCGCACGCAGATGAACAAGGACAAGACCGGCGTGCGCGTCAGGGGTCTTTGCGCCATCCATCCGTTCACCGGAAAAGAAATTCCCATCTTCATTTCGGATTATGTGATGATGGGCTACGGCACCGGCGCGATCATGGCCGTACCCGCGCATGACGAGCGCGACTATGCCTTTGCCCGCAAATTCTCGCTTCCGATCGTAGAGGTCATCAAGGGCGGCGATATCGAAAAAGAGCCTTATGCCGGAGACGGGGAAATGGTCAATTCGGATTTCCTCAACGGTTATACCAACAAAAAAGATTCCATCGCCCGGATGATTGAGGAACTGCAAAAACGGGGCGTGGGCGAGGCCGGCGTGCAGTATAAAATGAAGGATTGGGCCTTCAACCGCCAGCGCTATTGGGGCGAGCCGATCCCAATCGTGCACTGCCCGCATTGCGGCATGGTACCCGTGCCGGAAAAGGAACTGCCGCTCCGGTTGCCGAAAATGGAGAATTTTGCGCCCGGAGAGGGCGGGGAATCGCCGTTGGCCAAAGTGGAGAGTTTTGTCCGTTGTTCGTGCCCCAGGTGCGGCGGCGCGGCGCGGCGCGAGACCGATACCATGCCGCAGTGGGCGGGTTCTTCGTGGTATTTCCTGCGCTATACCGATCCCAAAAACGACAAGGTGCTGGCCGATCCCGCCAAACTGGCCTACTGGTTGCCGGTCGATTGGTATAACGGCGGCATGGAGCATGTCACCCGTCACCTCATTTACAGCCGTTTCTGGCACAAATTCCTTTATGATATCGGCGTTGTTCCCACCGATGAACCCTATGCCAAGCGCACGGCGCAGGGGCTGATTCTCGGTCCGGACGGACAGAAAATGTCCAAATCGCGCGGAAATGTGGTCGATCCCAACGATGTGGTGGACGAATTCGGCGCGGATACCCTGCGGGTGTATATCCTTTTCATGGGCGATTACGGCAGCGCCGCGCCGTGGTCGGAGAGCAGTATGCGCGGGTGCAAGCGCTTTTTGGAGCGCGTGGCGGCTCTGCCCGAAAAGGCAAAGGGGCACGGCGTCACCCCGTCGCTGGAGGCCGCTTTCCACCGCACGGTGAAAAAGGTCTCCTCGGATATCGAGGAAATGAAGTTCAACACCGCCATTGCCGCCATGATGTCGCTCCTCAACGATATTGAAGCGGCCGGCACGCTGACCCTGGATGAGCTCTCGGTGCTTGTGCGCCTGCTTTGCCCGTTTGCCCCGCATCTGTGCGAGGAGATCTACGAAAAGATCGGCGGCAAGGGATTTTGTTCGCTTTCTCCGTGGCCGGTTTATGACGAGAGCAAGACCGTTTCGGATACCGTGGAGATCGCTCTGCAGCTCAACGGCAAGCTGCGCGGTGTAATCAAAGTTGCCAAGAACGCCACGCGAGAAGAACTGCTGGAGGCGGCCAAGGCCGATGAACGGATGGCGGCGGCGCTTGCCGGGAAAACGGTTCTCAAGGAAATTGTGGTGCCCGGCCGGATCGTCAATCTGGTCGTGCGGTGATTTTTCCAAAAAAATTCGGGTTTGCTCTTGACACACGGAAAATTTTTGTGTATAATAAAAGAGTAGTTTTTGCGATAGCGAGGGGAGGGATAAACATGGCAGAAGTCAAAGTCAAAGAGGGAGAATCCCTTGACAGCGCATTGCGTCGCTTCAAGCGTCAGTACGCCCGCTCCGGTACCCTTGCGGAACTTCGCAAGAGAGAGTATTACGAAAAGCCCAGCGTGAGACGGAAAAAGAAGTCCGAGGCCGCGCGCAAGCGTAAGTATAAGTAAAAAAATCGGCGGATGCGAAAGCGTCCGCCTTTTTTTGCTTGCCCTTAAGATACCCGGATAAAAAGGGGCTGTGCCA
>ERZ779888.3251-NODE-3251-length-12166-cov-4.869540_pt1 | contig 12166 bp, 10 predicted proteins | sample MGYA00511245_ERZ779888 | MGnify/ENA primary metagenome ERZ779888 (study PRJEB29588, sample SAMEA2155255) | human gut metagenome | biome: human gut; feature: human-associated habitat; material: faeces | place: Denmark | collected 2008/2010 ... | reverse complement strand
GCGGACTGCCGCGCACGGCGGCCGCAGACGACAGCGGAAAAGCGCCGCTCTTCCCGCTCCCCGGAAATGCCCCCGAAAGGAGGAGCGACCGCTGTGGCCTGTGAGATCAACTGGCAGAATGTCAGACTGCGCATCAGCGCGGGCGAGTTGCGCCAATTTCCGCGGGATCCATTGCCGCAGGTGGCCTTTTCCGGCCGCTCCAATGTGGGAAAGAGTTCGCTCATCAACGCCCTGCTCTCCCGGCGCTCGCTGGCGCGCGTCAGCGCCAGCCCCGGAAAGACCGTGACGGTGAATTTTTACGAGGCGGACGGCAAACTCTTTTTAGTGGACCTGCCGGGCTATGGATTTGCCCGGCGGCCGGCCGTTGAAAAGGAAAAATGGGCGGCCGTGACCGACGGCTATTTCACCAAAAATCCCAACCGGGACCGCATCGCGCTGGTATTACAGCTCATCGACCTGAAAGTGGGCCCCACCCGGGATGACGAGACCATGATCTCCTATCTCCGGGAGACCGGCCTGCCCTTTGCCGTGGTCGCCACCAAGACCGACAAGCTGAACAAAACCGACCGGGAAAGGGCGCTTGCCTCCCTGCGCGCCCATCCGCTCTTGCCGCCGGGAACCGACATTTTCCCCTTCTCCGCACTGAGCGGCGAGGGAAAGACCGAAGTGCTCCGGGCCGTGCTGGGCGTGCTCTGACCCTGCGGCAGACAAACGGCCGCTTTTCCCCGCGCCCCCTCCAAAATTTCAAAAAAGAAAGGAGCGCTTATGTTCCGATATCTACTCTCCGGCGGCAGTCTCGGCTCTTATGTCGTCAGCCTGCTCCTGACACTGCCGGTGTTGCTTTTCTCGCTCTCCGCGCACGAGGCCGCGCACGCTGCGGCGGCCTATCTCATGGGCGACCCCACCGCGCGCAACTTCGGCCGCATGACCCTGAACCCCCTGAAACACCTGAATCCGATGGGCACGCTGTGTATGCTCTTTTGCGGGTTCGGCTGGGCCAACCCCGTGCCGGTGGACTCGCGGAATTTCAGAAAGCCGCGTCTCGGCATTGCCGTGACGGCGCTGGCCGGACCGCTTGCCAATCTGCTTCTTTCGGTCGTTTCGCTGTGTTTCATGCGCTTTCTTTGCTATGGATTCCTCTGGCAGCTGAACCTGACAAACGAAACGGCGGTCAATGCCGTTTACTTTCTCACGCTTCTTTTTTACTACGGCGTTTATATGAACCTGACGCTGGCAATCTTCAACCTCCTGCCCGTGCCGCCGCTGGACGGCTCGCGCATTCTCCTGCCGCTCCTGCCGCCCCGGCTCACTTTCAGGATTGCGCGCTATGAACGGCAGATCGTGCTGGTGGTGACGCTCTTACTCCTGCTGGGTCCTCTTTCGTGGCTCATTTCGTTTGTCACGGACAAACTGCTGCTGCTCCTTTTCCGGCTCTTCGGGATGTCGGGATTCCTCATTTCGTAAAGGAGTTTTCCCCATGGAAAACATGACCTATAAATTAAGCGACTTTGAAGGGCCGCTGGACCTGCTCATTGCGCTGATCGAAAAAAACAAACTGAATATTCTGGACATTCCCATTGCTCTCATCTGCGACCAGTACCTGGAGTTCCTGGCCGAAGCCAAGGCCATGGACATGGAGATTGCCACCGAATTTCTCAACATGGCCAGCCAGCTGATGGTCTGGAAGAGCGCCATGCTCATCCCGCACGAGGAGGAGGGAGAAAAGCCGCCGCGCTTTGATCTTTCGGATATCCTGGTGCGCCACCAGCAATCCAAAGAGGCCATGCCGCTCCTGGCCGCCCTGTTTGCCAAATACGGCAACCGGATGGTCAAGGACACCGACGAGATCGCGCCCGACCGCACCTATGTCTGCGACCAGACCCTGACCGATCTGCTGGCCGGTGTGCGGCGCGTCAATGCCTATCAGGATTCGATGGAAAAGGCCAAGACCAACTTTACGCCGATGATCAGTAAGCCGATCATCCCGGTTGAGGGCAAGATTGTGCTGATCCTGGATCTGCTCGGCGCGAAAGGAACGGCCACCCTGCGCGAAATCCTGCGGGACGAGCCCACCCTGCCCGACCTCATCGCCGCCTTCATGGGCGTGCTGGAGCTGATCAAGGTGCAGAAGATCCTGATGGAAGAACCCGAACTGGACGAAAACTCGGTGGGAGACGAAAGCACCCGCTTCTTTCTGAATCCGGACGCGCCGGCCGACAAGGAGATGGATCCGGAGGCCGACTTTGCCGCCCCGGCCGAAACGGCCGCCGGCAAGGACGCCCGCCAAAAAGAAGAAGCGCTGGCAGCGGAAGAAGCCGACAGCGAGGCAGAAGAAGCGCGACTGGAAGAAGCGGCGCTTCTGGAAGAAGAAAACGACAGGAAGGAATAACAAATGGCCGCCGAAAAAGAAAAAGACACCGGGAAAGAACCCGAAAACCCGGAAGAAAAAAAACTGACCGAACTGAAACCCGGCGCGGACGAACTGGCGCCGATCAAAAATGTGGAAGCCTGCATCGAGGCCATCGTCTTTGCGGCGGGCTATCCCGTTCCCTATCAAAAGCTGTGCGATGTCATCGGCCTGGGGCTCCGGGAGATCAAACAACTGGTGGCCCGGATTGCCAAACACTATGAAAACGAGGACCGCGGCTTTCTGTTGCTGCGCCTCCCGGACGCCTGCCAGTTCTGCACCAAGGACCAGTACGGCGCCTACATCCGCGCGGCGCTGGGCATCCGCCGGGGCGGAAACCTCTCCTCTTCCTCTATGGAAGTGCTGGCCATTGTCGCCTACAATCAGCCGGTGACGCGCGCCTTTATCGACGCGGTGCGCGGCGTGGACAGCAACTATGCCGTCAGCTCGCTCATTGATAAGGAACTCATCGGCCCGAAGGGACGGCTGGACGCCCCCGGCCGGCCGATGCTCTACGGCACGACCGACAAATTCCTGCGGGTCTTCGGCCTTTCCTCGCTTTCCGAGCTCCCCAAGACCGAGATCCGCCTGCCCGAGAGCAAAGACGGCGAACAGTTGGCCATTGCGCTGGCAGACGCGGGCGCGGCCGACGAGACCGCCAACCCGGACGAGACCGGCCGGGAGGCCGCCAAAGCAGAACCCGCCAAAGAATCCTGAACCGTCCGGAGCGCCCGGTTAAGACCGGAACGCCCGGCGCGTCCCCCAAAAAATCCGCGCCCGGAAAACACCCTTGAAAGGAGGAGAAAATATGCCCACCGCGCTGATTGTGATCCTGTCGGCGCTCGCTTTTCTTCTGCTCCTTTTGCTTTTCCGCGTCCGGTTGGTCTTTACCTGCCGGGAGGAAGTGCGGGTGACGACCTGGGTGCTCTGCTTCCCGATTGTCCTTTATCCGCGGCGAAAAAAGCCGAAACTCCCGAAAGAAAAAGAAGAAAAAAAGGAAAAAAAGCGAAGAAAATCCAAGAAAAAGCGCAAAGAGGACTCCCGAAAACCAAAAAAATCCCTGCCTGAAAAGATCCGGCTCGTGCGGGCACTGCTGGCGGCGCTTTTGCGGCGCACACGGCGTTATCTGCATCTGCGCGCCGTGCGGGCGCACATTTCGGTGGCCACGGGAGACGCGGCCTCTACCGCCGTGCTCTACGGCGCGGTATCCGCGGCTCTTTCCGGACTGCTCGCGCTCCTGGATCGTGCCTTTAACCTCAAAGCGCCGCCCGGCGATGTGGCGGTCTTTCCGGACTTTACCGGGGAGAAAACCAAGGCCGATCTGAAAATCGTCCTCTCGCTTAGCGTCTTCGGCGCTCTGGCCATCCTCTTCTCGGTGGCCATCGCCTATGTCAAAGTCAAACTGGGATCCGGCAAGAAAACCGGAAAATCCCCTGCGGCGCTGCCGCAAGAAAGGAAGGAAGCCAATGGCTAACGAAAACAAACTGGAAGAGATGATTCGCGCCTCGCTGGAAAACATCCGCGCCATGGTGGACGCCAACACGGTGGTCGGCACGCCGATCTCCACCCCCGCCGGCACCACCATCATCCCGATCTCCAAGGTCTCGGTCGGCTATGCCGCGGGCGGTGCCGACTACACCGCGCGTCCCAATTTTGCGGGCGGCGGCGGAACCGGTCTGACGGTTCAGCCGGTCTGCTTCATTGCCGTCAACGCGGCGGGCGAGGCCTCGATCCTGCCGCTGGGCGGAAACGGAGAAAGCGACACGCTGGAAAAGATCACCCGGATGGTGGAATCCGCGCCCGATCTTTTCGGCAAGATCAAATCGCTCTTCGGCCGCAAAAAGAAAAAGGACGAAGAGGATGACCCGGTGGAAAAAGTGAGCCGGGAAGCCAGCCGCACGGTAGAGAAAATGCAAAACGAAGCCGATGTGGCGGTGGCCGCCGCCGAATGTGCGGCCGATGAGGCAAAAAAAGCCGCCGAATGTGCCGAAAAAGCAGCCGAAAACAGCAAAAAGGCATAAGCGCGGCCAACCCTTCCATATAATGAGGGAGAAAGACGCACCAGAAGGTTCCGTGCGGCGGGCTCCGCACGGAATCCCGCTGGGCGGGCACCGGTCAGGATCCGGCCAAAAACGCGACCCGCCGCGCGGCGTTGGATCTTTTGGCCCGTGCGTCTTTTTTACTTCATTATATAAAGGAAGGAATTGCCATGCGTTTTTGTCTGCGCCTGTGCACGCTTTTTCTGCTCCCCCTGCTGACCTTCCCCGCCCTGTCGGTGCGGCAAAGCCGCCGGGCGGCCAGCGGATCTCCGGGCTTTTCCGCGGTGCTCTCCCCCACGCTTTGCGGGGAGCAAACAAAGGAACTGCCCCGCACGCTGTCTGCGCCGCGGCAAAGTCCGCCTGCCACATCGGCCGCCTCCATGGCGCTTTTCGATCCGGCGGACGGCCTTTTTCTTTCGGAGCACGATGCCGACGCCCGCCGTCCGATGGCCAGCACCACCAAAATCATGACAGCGCTGGTAATCCTCTCGCGCTGTGACCTGGAGGAAACCGTTACGGTTCCGCCGGAGGCGGTGGGCGTGGAGGGCTCATCCGTCTACCTTTTTGCGGGAGAAAAAATGACCGTGCGCACGCTGCTTTACGCGCTGCTCCTCTCCTCTGCCAACGATGCGGCCGCGACGCTGGCTATCCATTGCGCGGGAAGCATTGAGGCCTTTGCCGGCCTGATGAATGAAAAGGCGGCCGAACTGGGGCTGGCCGACACGCATTTCAAAAACCCGCACGGACTGCCCGACCCCGACCACTACACAACCGCGCACGACCTTTGCCGTCTGGCCGCGGCCGCTCTCGGCCATCCCACCTTTGCCGAGATCGTGGCCACCCGGCGCTACAGCGCCCCGCAACAGGGCACCGACGCCACCCGGCTGTTTCTCAATCACAACCGCCTGCTTTCAAGTTATGAAGGCGCTGTCGGCGTGAAAACAGGCTTTACCAAAACGGCCGGGCGCTGTCTGGTCAGCGCCGCCAGAAAAAACGGTCTCCTGCTGGTGGCCGTGACCCTTTCGGACGGCAACGACTGGCGCGACCACGCCGCGCTTTACGACTGGGCCTTTTCGGAATATGAGGCCTTTGATCCCGGCGCGCTTTCTTTTTCGCTCCCGGTGGTCGGGGGTCAGAGTGAAAGCGTGACCGTCCGCGCCGAGGCGCCTGCGCCCCGGACGCTCGCCCGGAACCATCCCCCCGTTTCGCTCACGGTAGAAGCCCCGCGCTTTCTCTTTGCGGGGGTGGAAGCCGGAAAACCGGTCGGCTGGGTCGTTTACCGGATGGGAGAGGAAGAACTCTCCCGCGTGCCGCTCTTGCCGGCGGAAAGCGTGCCGGCGCGCCCGAAAAAACATTTCTGGCAACGGCTGTTCGGGCGCTGATGCTTCCCCCGGGGGCGCTTTGCCCGTCAATTCCCTTTCGGAGTATCAAAAATGGAAAAAGAAAGACTGCAAAAATATTTTACCGACTGCGGCGTGCTCTCCCGCCGGGCGGCCGAGGCCGCCATTTTGCGGGGAGAAGTGAACGTAAACGGTCTGCCCGCCGCGCTCGGCGACAAGATCGACCCGGAAAACGACCGGGTCTGCTTTCGCGGACAACCCGTCCTGCCGAGAACGGGCGAAAACCGCTATCTGCTGTTTTATAAACCGCGCGGCATGGTCACGACGCTTTCCGACGAAAAAGGCCGCCGCTGTGTGGGCGATGTCTGCCGCACGCTCGGCACACGGGTTTATCCGGTCGGGCGGCTGGATCTGGATTCGGAAGGACTGCTCCTACTGACCGATGACGGCGCGCTGTGTGAGCGCCTGACCCACCCCAGCCATGAAATCGCAAAGACCTACCGCGTGATGGTGGGCGAACCAGTGACGCCGGAAAGGCTCTCGGCACTGGGCCGTCCCTTCTTGCTGGACGGCTACCGCACCCGCCCGGCCGCCGTGCGGCTGCTTGCCCCCAACGAACTGGAACTGACCCTTCACGAGGGACGGAACCGGCAGATTCGCCGGATGTGCAAAGCGGTCGGTCTGCCGGTAACGCGGCTGGTGCGGGTTGGCATCGGCCGTCTTACGGTGGGCACGCTGACCCCCGGCCGTTTCCGCACGCTGAGCGCGGCGGAAGTGGCCTACTTAAAAGGAGAAGAAAATGCTGAAAGTGACTGCCGTTGAGGACAAAAACGAACAATCCGCGCTCTGCCGCCGGTGCGCGCTGCCCTATCTGCCCCGCTGTCTTTCCTACCGTGCGGACGACGGCGCCGACTTTGCGGGAATCTGCCAGTTTTATCTGGACGAAAAGGGCGGCCATCTGGTCTCTTTTGCCGCCGTTTCGCCCGAAACGGCCGGGGACGTGCTCTTTTTACTGGGGCGCACGGCGCTGAATTTTATGGACCTGTGCGGCGCCGAAAAAGCATATTTCGAGGGAGATGGCGCCGATCCCGCGCTCCTTGCCCGCATCGGTTTCAGGCCCGGGCAGGACGGGCGCCCTGCCCTTTCGCTGGTCGGCTTTTTCGAGCATCCCTGCCAACATCACACAAATTAAAGCGTAGAATCCGGTCGATGGAACCCTTTTTTTGTGAATTTTGGTAATTATTTACAAAGAAAAAACGGAAATTTTGTCAGATATTTCATCCTTGTTCCTCTTGTAAATTTTGTAAAAATATGGTAAACTATTTTTGTTAAAAAATTTACACTGGAGGATATTTTTTATGGACTCAAATTCAAAGATTCTCATCGCGGACGAAAACCCCACGGAACGCGCGCGGCTGCGTGAAGGGCTCTCAAGAGCCGGCTGGCACTTTGTGGACGAGGCATCCAACGGTGAGGAAGCGCTGATAAAGCTGACGCGGGGACAGTTTGACGCGGCGCTCATCGACATGATGCTGACAAGACTGGACGGGATCGGCGTGGTGCGCAACGCCAAAAAGGAAATGGGCGACCGCTCTCCTTTTTTCCTCATGGTCTTTCCGGTTACCAATCAGACCATGATTGCCGAGGCGGTTTCGGCGGGGGCGGATCTTTGTCTCATGAAACCCTTTGACATCGGCAGTCTTTGCGAGCATCTGCGCCGCCTGATGAAAAGCAACGGCGCGCACCGCATCGAGGGTGTGACCGACGGAATCCCCGGCGGCGACATGGAAACGCAGGTGACCAAAATCATTCATCAGATCGGCGTGCCCGCCCACATCAAGGGCTATCAGTATCTGCGCACCGCCATTCTGCTGACGGTGGAGGACAGCGACATTATCAATTCCGTGACCAAGGTGCTCTACCCTTCGGTGGCCAAAAAATATCAGACCACAACCTCCCGTGTGGAACGCGCCATCCGCCACGCCATTGAAGTGGCCTGGGACAGAGGCGATGTGGACACGCTCAACTCCTATTTCGGCTATACCATCCAGCAGGGGCGCGGGAAACCGACCAACAGCGAATTTATCGCCATGATTGCCGACAACCTCCGGCTGAAATACAAGATGCATTAAAAAGCAAAGGCGGTTCTGCCCGAAAGCAGAACCGCCTTTTTGTTTACATTATACAAATAATGTGAATCCGGTGTGAATTTATCTGTCGGATTCTTGAAAACCGAAAATTATTTACTATAATAGAATTAACCATTTTATACACGGAGGCGCCAATATGAAATTTGTCCGATTTCTTTCGTTTTTACTGGTGGCTTTGATGCTGTGCGGCCTGTTGGCTTCCTGCAAACCCGCAGAACAACCCGGAGAAGACAATCCGCCGGCCGGCGACAACACCGGAGACAAAACCGAAGACAACACCGGCAATGACGCCGATGACGGAAACTGGAAACAGACCTTTTCCTACTGGCAGGGCGGACGCGCCCCCGGCACCGGAGCGGCTGTTGAATTTGAGGGCGACTATACCCCTGTTTTCCGGATGGCGGTGGTGAGCGATGTACACCTTTGCTATAAGGAGAGCCAGGGCGATGTGGCGCAGGCGCGCCTACGCGCGCTGTTGGCCACGGCCAATACCTATACCAACACCAGCAGCAAATACAACCGGCTGGACGCTTTCATGACGGTGGGCGATGTCACGGATGACGGCGCGCCCGACCAGCTGAAGAATTTTTACAACATTGTCAGCCAGAACAAGCGCGCGGAAACGACGGTGCTCTCGGTGTTGGGCAACCATGAATGGTATTATAACAACTATAATGAGGAGCAGGTCAAGGCAAACTTCCTGGCCGTGACCGGCGGCACCGCGGTGGACACCCATCAGGTGGTGGGCGGCTATCATTTCATCGGCATCAGCCCGGATGAAAACGGCGGCCGTGCCTTTTCGCAGATCAAGGCCGACTGGCTGGCCACCGAGCTGGCCAAAGCCGCGGCGGAGGACCCCACCGGCAAAAAGCCGATCTTCGTCTATCAGCATCAGCCCATCGGCAACACGGCCTACGGCAGTGCCGGCTACGGCGGCTCCCCCCGTCTGAACGCCGTGATGAAGAAATATCCGCAGATCGTGGATTTCGGCGGTCACTCGCACTATGTGATCACCGACCCGCGCTCGATCATGCAAAAAGACTTTACCGTACTGAATACCGGCACGCTCCGCTACACCACCATGGACATTGCCGGCGCCAATATCGGCTCGGTTTTCCCGATCAACGACATCGGCGGCTATGATGTTTATGACGGTACGACCGACCCGGTGGTGGAATCGGCCTATAAAAGCGGCGCCTGGTACTATATCGTGGAGCTGGACGCCAACAACGTCATGCGCGTGATGGCCTATGACATTCTCTCGGACTGCTTTGCCACCGACCCCGTCTATATTGATTCCATCGGCGATAAATCCGCCTTTACCTATACGGCCTCCCGTGCTACCCAAAGCGAGAAACCCTATTGGGGCAAGGACGCCAAGCTGACGGTGACCAACCTGACCTCAAACGGGTTCCGGGTGAAGTTCCCGCAGGCCTATTCCAAGGATAATGTGCAGAATTACCGCTGCCGTCTTTACAAAAACGGTATTCTGGAAAAAACGATCTACCGCCTCTCGGACACCTATAAGCGCCCGGCGCCCGACTATATCATCGCGCCCTTCTCCGCGCTTTCTCCCAACACCGATTATGTAGTCCGTGTTTATCCTGTCAACTCCTTCGGCGTGGAGGGCGAACCGCTCGCCGTCAAGATCCACACCGGCGTACAGGGCGTGGGTCTGCCCTCTCCCGACATTATGAACATCGTCTTTGACGAAACGGATGACTCGGCCAAGGACAAAAATTCCGGCGAGGTGCTCCGCAAGGTCGGCCGCCCCAGCGTTCTTTATAACAGCCAGCTCGGGCTGAATGTGGCCTCCTTCAACGGCAGCTCCAACTATCAGTTCTTCGGCATTTCGGACTACTATGAATCCATGCTGGAATCTTTCTCCTTTGAGATCCTAGTGAATGTTGCCAGCCTTCCCGAAAGCGGCTATGTCGATCTGGTTTCCAATCAGGAGATGGGCGGATTCGGCTGGGAGCTGAAGGCCGACGGCCTTTACTTCTACCTGAAGCTGCGCAACAACAAGAGCTATATCACACCGAAAGTCACCCTGAAAGCCAACGAATGGGTCCATCTGGTGGCCACCTTCAACGGCAAAAAGCTGGTGATTTATATGAACGGCCAGGAGGCGGCCAGTGCAGACGCCAAGGGACAGTTGCGTCCGCCGCACCCCTATGCGTGGTATATGTGCGTGGGCGGTGACTCCAACCGCGCCACCGGAACCGAACCGAGCTGGCCGGGCGTGGATCAGCTCTACCCCGGAGACGGCCCCGGCGACGGCGACAGCATGATGTCCGGCAAAATTGCCGTGGCCAACATCTACAGCGAGGTGCTCTCCGCCACGCAGATCCTGACGCTTTATAACCAATACCGCTGAATCCGGAAAGCCGGGCAGTCTCTGCCCGGCTTTTTTCTTTGAAAAGCAAAAATTTCTTGACAAAGCGGCGGGGCTGTGCTATACTGTTTTCAATATAAATAAAAACCCTGACCGGAAAAAAGTAACGGGTGTTTTGCCGCGCGAAGAGAGCCGCCGTTTGGTGCAAGGCGGACGGGCAAACCCCGCCAATACCTTCCGGGAGCCGCCGGGCGCACAAACCCGGCGCGGGTTGCACACCCAAAGGCAGAAAGGCCGGCCGCCCCGAAAGGGAGGCTCTTCCCCGCTCTGCCCGGTAGGCTGTGACGGCGGCGCCCGTTACGCGCGGAACCTTTTTTGTTCCATGAGTCCGCCCGCAGGCGGAAAACTGAGGTGGTAACACGGCACTGTCGTCCTCTGAGGCCTTTGGTTGGGCTTCGGAGGGCTTTGTTTTTTAGGAGAGAATCATGATCATTACGGATTTGCTGGAGCGAAATGCGGCGGCCTTCCCGGACGAGGTGGCGCTGGTAGAGATCAATCCGGAGCAAAAAGAGACCCGGCGGCTTTCCTGGCGGGAATTTGACCTGGTGGAGCCCAACCTTTCCGCGCCGCACTACCGGCGGGAGATCAGCTGGCGGGTCTTTAACGAAAAGGCCAACCGGTTGGCCGCCTGCCTTTCGGCGCGCGGCATCGGCAAGGGCGACCGCGTGGCCATTCTTCTTATGAACTGTCTGGAGTGGCTGCCGATCTATTTCGGCATTCTCAAGACCGGCGCGGTGGCCGTTCCGCTCAACTTCCGCTATACCGGCGAAGAAATTGATTATTGTCTTTCGCTCTCCAGAGCCGACGCGCTGATCTTCGGCCCGGAATTTGTGGGGCGCGTGGAGGAGATTGAAGAAAAGATCAGCCGCGGCCGGTTGCTCATCTATGTCGGGAACGACTGTCCTTATTTTGCCGAGGACTATGCGGACCTGACCATGGAATGTCCCAGCGTGTTCCGGGGGCCTTCGCTTAGCGAAGAGGATGACGCGGCCATTTATTTCTCCTCCGGCACCACCGGCTTCCCCAAGGCCATTCTGCACGCGCACAGGGCGCTCCTGCACGCGGCTCGGGTGGAGCAGATGCACCACGGGCAGACGCGGGACGATGTGTTTCTCTGTATTCCCCCGCTCTATCACACCGGGGCGAAAATGCATTGGTTCGGCAGTCTCATTTCGGGTTCGCGCGCCGTGATTCTGAAAGGCACCTCGCCCGAAACCATTCTGCGGGCGGCCAGCGCCGAGCACGCCACCATCGTGTGGCTGTTGGTGCCGTGGGCGCAGGACATTCTCTCGGCGCTGGACGCGGGAACGCTGAAGCTCTCCGATTATGACCTTTCGCGCTGGCGGCTCATGCACATCGGCGCGCAACCCGTTCCCAAGAGCCTGATACAGCGCTGGCTGACCTACTTCCCGCATCAGCAGTACGACACCAACTACGGTCTTTCGGAATCCATCGGGCCGGGCGCGGTGCATCTGGGCGTGGAAAACACCGATAAAGTGGGCGCCATCGGCAAGCCCGGTTTCGGTTGGCAGGCGCGGATCGTGGACCCTATGGGAAAGACCGTTGCCCCCGGTGAGGTGGGCGAGCTGTGTCTCTCCGGCCCCGGCGTGATGAAGTGCTACTTCGGCGACCCTGTTGCCACGGCCGAAACGCTCCGGGACGGCTGGCTTTATACCGGCGACATGGCCATGACCGACGCGGACGGCTTTATCTTCCTGGTAGACCGAAAAAAGGATGTCATCATCACGGGCGGCGAAAATCTTTATCCCGTTCAGATTGAGGATTTCCTCTCCGGGCACCCGAAGATCCGGGATGTGGATTACCGCGAGATGCCC
>ERZ779888.3250-NODE-3250-length-12172-cov-3.363539_pt1 | contig 12172 bp, 9 predicted proteins | sample MGYA00511245_ERZ779888 | MGnify/ENA primary metagenome ERZ779888 (study PRJEB29588, sample SAMEA2155255) | human gut metagenome | biome: human gut; feature: human-associated habitat; material: faeces | place: Denmark | collected 2008/2010 ... | reverse complement strand
GAGTTTCTTACGATCTCAAAAGCACGTCCTGCCGCAAACATTGCGAAGGAGCTTGCAAATACCTTCTTGCCTGTGGAAGCGATACCTGCTGCAACGCCCATCATGTTAGCCTCAGCTATGCCGCAGTCGTAAAATCTATCGGGAAACTTTTTCTTGAAAATGCCTGTTTTGGTAGCCGCGGCAAGGTCAGCGTCGAGAACGTAAAGGTTTTCGTACTTATCGCCAAGCTCTGCAAGCGCGTTGCCGTAGCTTTCTCTGGTAGCAATCTTTTTAACTTCTGCCATTTTTATCCGTTCCTTTCTTTATGCCTCAAGTGCCGCGAGCGCTGCTTTCAGCTCGCCCATTGCCTGCTCGTACTGCTCGTCGTTAGGTGCAGAGCCGTGCCATGAAACATTATTTTCCATAAACGAAACGCCCTTGCCCTTAACGCTCTTCTGAATTATCGCAACGGGCTGTCCCGAAACGCTCTCCGCTTCGTTGAAAGCCGCTTCGATGGAGTCGAAATCGTGCGCGTCCATCTCGATAACGTGCCAGCCGAAAGCTTTGAATTTATCAACTATCGGGTATGGGGACATTACGTCCTCGATCTTTCCGTCGATCTGCAGGCCGTTGTTGTCCACAATGACGCACAGGTTGTCCAGCTTTTTGTGGGCGGCGAACATGGCCGCTTCCCAGACCTGCCCCTCCTCGATTTCGCCGTCGCCGAGCAGCGTGAAGACGCGGCGCTTGGGGCCGCCGTCGCGTTGCTGGTCAATGCGCACGCCGAGCGCGACGCCCGCGGCAATCGAGAGCCCCTGGCCAAGCGATCCGGTCGAGACCTCGACACCGGGAAGCTTCTTGGAATCGGGGTGACCCTGCAAACGGCTGTGCAGCTTGCGCAACGTGAGCAGTTCGTCTTCGGGAACATAGCCGAGCTCGGCGAGCGCGGCGTAGAGCACGGGCGCCGCATGGCCCTTCGAGAGAATGAAGTAATCGCGTTCGGGATGCTGCGGATCGGCTTCGGAATAGTTCATCACGCCGCCAAAATAGAGCGAGGCGACGATGTCCGCGGCGGAAAGTGATCCGCCAGGATGACCGCTACCGGCCTCTTTAAGCATCTTGATGATGTTTTTGCGCATGTTGTTCGCACGCGCCTCGATCTTGTCTACGGATTCCTCAATCACGCGAAGACCTCGATTTCTCGCAGCCGACTTTTGGGGCACAGCCCATGATACCCGCTGCGCTTGCAATCGCGACGAGAAATCGGGGATTACCGGCGATATGTTTTAGCCCGCCTCACTGACGCGCCACTGGTGATAGCCCACGACGAATTCGTCGATATCGCCATCGAACACGGCATCGACGTTGCCCGTCTCGACGCCACTGCGCAGGTCCTTCACCATCTGGTAGGGATAGAGCACGTAGTTGCGAATCTGGTTGCCGAAGGAGATCTCGTGCTTGGGGCCGCGCAGCTCGTCGAGCTCGTTGGCGCGCTTCTCCTGTTCGAGCTCGTAAAGCTTGGAGCGCAGGATGCCCATGGCGGTCGCCTTGTTCTGGAGCTGCGAGCGCTCGTTTTGGCAGGTGACGACGATACCCGTGGGTAGGTGCGTGATGCGCGCGGCGGAGTCGGTGGTGTTGACGCCCTGGCCGCCGTGGCCCGAGGAGTGGTAGACGTCAATGCGCAGATCACCCTCGTCGATTTCGACCTCGATGTCATCGGGCAGCACGGGCAGGACCTCGACACCGCCGAAGGTGGTCTGACGACGTTTCTTGGCATCGGTGGGACTAATGCGCACGAGACGGTGCACGCCCTGCTCGCTCTTGAGCATGCCGTAGGCGTTATGGCCGCTCACTGTGAAGGTCGCGCGGTCAAGACCGATGGCCTCGCCGGCAGGCGCATCGTTGACGGTGACCTTCCAGTTCTTGCGTTCTGCATAGCGCGTGTACATGCGGAAGAGCATCTCGGTCCAATCCTGCGCCTCGAGCCCGCCTTGGCCGGGGTTGATCGTCACGATGCAATCGCCCGAATCAAGCTCGTCATCGAACCACGAGGAAAGCTCGAGCGCGTCGGCATCCGCCGTGAGCTTGCGTATCGAATCGATGACCTCTCCCTCGAGCTCGTCGTCGCCCTCCATCGCAAGCTCATTGGCCGTCTCGGCATCCTCGAGAAGCGAGACGGCGTTATCATACTCGGCGATTTCGTCACGCAGGGCCGAGGCCTTGCTCATGATGCCCTGCGCGTGCTCCTGGTCATCCCAAAACCCCGCCTGTGCCGATTGCGCCTCGAGCTCGGCGAGCTGGCCACGCTTGTCGTCGATATGCAGATACGAGCCCATCTTCTCGATGCGCTCGCGCAGAGCCGCAAGCTCCTGTGCGTGATTGTCCGCCATGTCCCGCTATCCTATCGAGCTGCGCCGTGGCACTTCTTGTACTTCTTGCCGCTGCCGCACGGACAAGGGTCGTTACGTCCGACGTTGGCGTACGGATCTTCCTTGTCCTTCACGACCGTGCGGGGCACGGGCCGTGCGTTGCCCATGCTCCCGGATGCCGTCGTCTGCGTTGCGGGCGCCACGTTGCCGGCGACCTTGCTCGTCGCATCGGGAATGTTCTCGTCGGGCGCCGAATACGAAACGCTGTTGAGCGTCTCCTGGTCCTCGAGCTGCTCGGGTTGCTCGAGGTTGACGGTGACCTGCAGGCGCAGGACCGTGCGGATGAAGTCCTCGTAGATGGCCGCGACAAGGGCGCTGAACGCCGAGTACGCCTCCTCCTTGTATTCGACGAGCGGATCGCGCTGGCCGACGGCGCGCAGGCCGATGCCGGCACGCAGGTAATCCATTTCGGAAAGGTGCGACATCCAACGCGTGTCTATGACGCGCAGCATGACTTGGTTCTGCACCTGGTCAAAGACATCTTCCGGAATCTGGTCCTTCTTGTGCTCGTAGATATCGAGCACCTTTTCGGAGACCACGTCGACCATGCGACTGGTCTCCTCGCGATGATCGAGCTCGTCAAGATCGAACTCGATGCCCGTGAGCTCCTTGAACCAGGCGTTGAGCCCCTCGATGTCCCAGTCCTCGTAGACGTCATGACCCGGGCAGTACTCGAGCACGGCATCCTCGACCGCGCCCACGATGAGCTCGGGCACGCGCTCGGCGTAGCTCTTGCCGTCGAGAATGTCGTTACGTTCGGCGTAGATGGTCTTGCGCTGCTTGTCCATGACGTCGTCGTATTCGAGGACGTGCTTGCGGGAGGAGAAGTGCATGGCCTCGACCTGGCGCTGGGCGCTCTCGATGCCCTTGGTGACCATCTTGGCCTGGATGGGCATGTCATCGTCAATCTCGGTGCGCTGCATGAGACCGCTGATGCGGTCCATGCGATCGCCGCCAAAGAGCCTCATGAGGTCGTCCTCGAGCGAGAGGTAGAGCGGCGAGGATCCGGGGTCGCCCTGACGGCCGGAACGGCCGCGGAGCTGGTTGTCGATGCGTCGTGACTCGTGACGCTCGGTACCGATGACGGCAAGACCGCCAGCATCGCGCACGATGCGCGCTTCCTCGGCGCAGATCTCCCTCGCCTCGGCGAGCGCGGCCTCCCACTGCTCGTCGGTGATGTCGTCTTCCTCGACGCCGCGCTGCGCGAGAATATCGCGCGCGAGGTACTCGGGGTTGCCACCGAGCAGGATGTCGGTACCACGGCCGGCCATGTTGGTGGCGATGGTGACGGCCCCGGCGCGACCGGCCTGCGCGACGATGTTTGCCTCCTGCTCGTGGAACTTCGCGTTGAGCACCGAATGCTTGATGCCACGCTTGGAGAGCAGCGAGGAAAGCCGTTCCGAGCTTTCGATGGAGATGGTGCCGACCAGGCAGGGTTGCTGGCGCGCATGGCGCTCGGCGACATCGTCGGCCACGGCGTTGAACTTGGCGTCGACCGTACGATAGACGAGGTCGGGCAGCTCCTCGCGAATGACCGGCCGGTTGGACGGGATCACCTCGACGGGAAGCTTGTAGATGTCGCGGAACTCGGCGTCCTCGGTCTTGGCCGTACCGGTCATGCCCGAGAGCTTGTCATATAGGCGGAAGTAGTTCTGTAGCGTGATGGTGGCCATCGTCTGGTTTTCCGCGCGCACGAGCACGCCTTCCTTGGCCTCGATGGCCTGGTGCAGGCCCTCCGAATAACGGCGACCCTCCATGATGCGACCCGTGAACTCGTCGACGATCTTGACCTCGCCGTTTTGGACGATGTAATCCTTGTCGCGATGGAACAGGAACTGGGCCTTGAGCGCCTGCTGCAGGTGATTGGAGAGCTGCCCGGAGATGTCCGAATAGATGTCCTCTATGCCGAGCAGCGACTCGACATGCTGCAGGCCGCTGTCGGTCGTGGCGATGGTGCGCTTGGCCTCGTCCATCTCGAAGTCGACGTCCTTGGAGAGATGCTTGACCGCATTGGCGAACTTGCGGTAGGTGTCCGTCGACTGCGAGCCGGCACCCGAGATGATGAGCGGGGTGCGCGCCTCGTCGATGAGGATGGAGTCGACCTCGTCGACAATGGCGAACGCGTGACCACGCTGCACGCGCGAATCGGGATTGACGACCATGTTGTCACGCAGGTAGTCGAAGCCGAACTCGGCATTGGTACCATAGGTCACGTCCGCATCGTAGGCAGCCTTGCGCGCGGCGGTCTTGGTGCCGTTCTGGATGAGGCCGACGCTCATGCCAAGGAACTCGTAGACCTGTCCCATCCATTCGCTATCGCGCTTGGCCAGGTAATCGTTGACGGTGACGATGTGCACGCCCTCGCCAGGGATGGCGTTGAGATAGCCCGCGAGCGTCGAGACGAGCGTCTTGCCCTCGCCGGTCTTCATCTCGGCGATCTGCCCCTCGTTGAGGACCATGCCGCCGATGAGCTGCACGTCGAAGTGACGCAGGCCCAACGTGCGCACCGACGCCTCGCGCACGACGGCAAATGCCTCCGGGAGCAATTCCTCGAGTGACTCGCCGTCTGCGTAGCGCTCGCGAAACTCGATGGTCTTCTCGCGAAGCTCCTCATCGCTGAGTTGGGATATCTCGTCTTCGAGGTAATTGACTTCGCCGACCCTGTTGCGAAACGCCTTGATTTCCTTGCCTTCGCCGGCGGAGAGAATCTTAGAAAATAGGTTTGCCATGATTCTGCCTTTATTTTCCTGAAACGATATTGGTGTTCACATTACTTTAGCACAGGGCAATGGCGCCCCTTCCTGACGAGTGGGGAACATCTGCATGCCCACAGAAGGCACACACCATACGTGCGTCGTCCCTTCGTATCAGACCGTCTTCTGCGCAAGCGCCGTCTCCAGGCGCAGGAGCTCCGGATCGGTGGTGACGAGCGCGTTGTAGAGCTCGCGCGTCTCGATGGAGGGATCGAGGCCGAGCGAGCTTTGCAGGTAGTCACGACACGAGAGGTAGGTCTTGATTGCCGGGCACCGCTGTCCCGATGCTATCTGCGCTTTCATGAGCGCGCGGTACACGTCCTCGCGCGTCTGGTCCTCCTCCATGGCCTTGCGCGCGAACCACAGGGCGACGCGCATGTCATGCGCCTGCAAGGCGCACTCCGTCGCGGCGACCATGGCATCGACGTAGAGGGCGCGGTAGCGGTCACGCTGCGCGTTGACGGCGCGCACGTTCTTCTCGCTCGGCATGAGGCTCCCGCGGTAGAGGACCTCGATCTTGGCATAGGTGTCGAGCAGGTGCCCCGCATCGTGATCGGAGGCAAGCAAATGCCGCGTAAGCTGCTCGAACTCGGCGACATCGGAGCGCACGAAGCGCGGGTCGATGCGACAGTACTCGCCATTGCGCTCCAAATAGGGCGCCTCTCCGACAATCGAGATGCAATTGCCCCAGACGGTGTAGAAGTTATCGAGCGCATGGGCGCGCGGCAAACCGGGCCACATCTGCTTGAACAGGTCATCGCGCGGAACGTCCCGACCCTGGTTGAGCACGAGCAGGGCGAAGAGCGCGCGGGCCTTCTTGCGCCATTTGCCCTCGCTGAGGAATCGGTCGCCGATGGTCACCTCGAAACCACCGAAGAGACGCACGTACATTTCGTCGACGTTGGAACCGTCGGTAACCTTCGATACCGGCGCGGCACCATGTGCGGAAGCGTCGCGCAGATTCCAGGGTATCGCGATGGTCTCGTAACCACAGCAGGTCGCAAGCGCCTCCAGCATATGGGCGGCTCCATCGAGGACCCTGGCATCGCGACGGTCGATGACGGGTCCGACAAGCCCGAAGTAACCCGCCTGCCACATGTCCCGCACGAGCACGGCATCGGAAAAGCTGGTGACACCGCCCCTGCGCATCCTGAGCACGGCATCGCAACCCAGGTCCCGGACCAGATGGTGCAAGTCGGTGCTGTCGACATGGGCCAGCACGTGCAACGCAACCCTGAACGCCCTGGAATCCCCGAATCTCTCGGCGTGCTCCGTGAACAGCGCGGTGAGCTGCCGCGCGCGTTGCTTTCCCGGTGCCCGTCGCGTTTTCTCGTACCGGACGTCATCTTGCGAGCAATCCAGTCGGAACGCGCGAGCCACCTCGACGTTCGTACAGGAATCCAGCACGCAGGCGATGAAATCGATCGGGTCGATTGGCGCGGTTTCCGACGCGAGCTCGTTTCGCTCGGTGGAGATGATGGCGTTATCGTCGAATTGCGCGAGGGCGATGCGAGCCGCGATGCACGCGATGTCCGGCCGTTGCGCCGATTGTCGCATGACGAGGACATGCCGGGCGATATGGCATGCCTCGCGGCCATCTCCCGAAAGCCCGGCAACCCAGGCGTGCATCGCCTGCAGCACCCCGCTGCCCGCATAGATCGCCTCGGGACAGCGGCCGAGCAGCGTGGACACGAGATGCGTCTCGCCTGCATCGAGAAAGTCCCATCCGCGCTCGACGAGCCAGCTCGCGCAGCGCTCGTCGTTGCAGAAGGCATCGATGACGGCAGACCCGCGGCGCAAATCACCGCGTCTGAACAGTGCGCCGAGCACGCGTTCGGACAACGCGTGGTTGCCCTCCAGCACGACCGGCTCGAGCTTGTTCTCGACGATGGCCCGCTTGAGGTCATCCAGTTCGAACCGCGCGACCTTGAACTCCCCCGAGACCGTGTCGATGCCGAAGACCGGATAATCGCGCACGATGAGGGCGATGTCCTCGCTCCTGAGCATGATGCCGGCCGCCTCGAGATCGCGCATGCCACCCGTTTCGAACAGAAACATGGCGAACATGCCGCATATGAGGTCAAGCGGCAGCTTCTCGGCGAACAGGCCCTTGAGGCAGTCCCGCTGCGCCTCCGTGTTGACGCCCCAGATAACCGACGGCACGCGTCCGAAGAGTCGCTTGCCCGCGTCGTTCCAGCGTTTCCTGGCAAACGCACGGCTTCCCCCGTCCTGTTCGGTCACCTGGCAGGGCGCGCATTCCTGCTCGGAGACAAGCAGATCGGCGGCGTGTATGGATACACGGTCGGTCTGCAGGGCGCTCAGGGAATCACACGAGGGCGTCGTGGTCACGATAACCTCGATGCCGGCAAACAGCACCTCGTCGATGCATTCCGAGAGGGTGCGGGCGCGTTCTTCATGCAACCAGGGCAGTCCGTCGAGGACGACTAGAGCCGATGCCGCCGCAACGCGCCTCAGAGATGCGTTGTCGCCCTTGTCGAGAATCAGCAAGAAGTCGGGGCTCGTGGCATCGATCCAGGTGACGTCGTCGGCAGAGAAGAGACGTCTGGCATACTCATGCGCGAGTTCCGTCTTGCCAAACCCGGCTGGACCGGTGATCAGACGCAGGACGTTACGATCCTGCAACATGGTCGACACGAGCTCGTCGCGCTTGACGTGCCCGGCCGGAAGCGTTCGTGTGCATGGCTCCGCCTCCGGATCGGCTTCCATATCCTCGTTGGCATCGAAAGATGCATCGAGGTCCAGCTTCAGTTCGTCGTTCATGGCCGTGCACTCTCCCTCAAGACAACGTTTCGCAGATGAGGAAGACGACTTGGGACAATGGGGTATCGGGCATACACATGACCGCAAGCGTGCAGATGAGCAAGAATATGCCGCAGGCGCACAAAAGGCAGGACATGACGAGTAGCATGCGCGGCCGACGCGCCGCCTGCTCGCCTTTCTCCTCGGAAGGGCCGCCCTGCGAAAGCCGGGCGAGCCGTGCCATCACAGCCGAGGCGCTCTCGTGCGAAGGTGCAGGTGGAACGACTATGCTCATCTTCCCTCCTCGCTAAAGCTCTTGCGAGAAGGCAGGGTACCCGCCCCGATTCTCATCGGAGGGAAGAATCATTTCGCCAAGTTATGGATTTTTGCAAACCATGGTTTCATTTGGACCAGGAGACACCCGCGACAGCCCCTCCTTCAGGCAGACACGGCGCTCAGTTCGATGTGCATGTTCACGAGTCGTATGTTCCTGACATCGATGAGCACATCGCGGCTGACCTTCCTGAAGTCGCCCTTGCCATCTGCGGCCTGGTAGGACGTCTCGTCATGGTCGGCGATCCCGAGCTCGGCACGCTCCCTGGCGAGTTTCGCCTCGCGCCAGCACCCGGCCTCGGCAAGATGAAGCACGTCAAAGCGCGTGTTATCTCGCCTGATGAGCCTATCGAGGGCAATGCTCACGTCGATGCCGGTCTTCCCGTAGATGATGTTGTAGATGCCGCAATACATGACGAGGAAGGCGAGAAACACGTCGCCTGCGTCACGATGCGTGCATACGATGATGAGCTTGAGGCGTTCGGGATTGCTCTCCTCCCTGAAGAAGCTCTCGAGCCCCATGGCCATGTCGTCCGAATCGACGAAGAAGGCCTCGTCGATGATCGCGAGGCTACCGCCTGCCGCGATCGTGTTGTGGAGCACGGTATCGAGCGTGCCCCCGTGGTGCGGATCGAAGCGCAGGTCGATGTCATCCCCAAGCACCGACGTGAAGTATCCGCTTCTCTCGTGCGTCGTCAAAACGACCGCGTCGCTCGTGCCACATGCAGTATTCATTTGCCCAGTCCCCTCCCTGTAAGGGCGCTTCTCCTCTGCCTGCGCGCTGACCTCCTTGTCCTCTATAATTTTCGCGGCATGAGCCGCGTTCCATACCAAAGAACAGGGTGACTAGATGACCGGTAGACCACAGCGCGAGGAGCCCAAGGAGACGATTCGGCTTACCATCGGGAAGGACGTCTATGCCTCGATGCTTCCGCTACTCAAGAACGATACGGTGACCTTCGCGAGCATGAGCCAGCTCGTCGAGACCATTATCTTCCTCTCGGAGCATATATACATCGCAGAACCCGATGACAGTTTTGTCATCGGTCTTGCCGGCATCCGGGCAGACAGGATCATCGAGCAAATCGGGGATCCCGCGCTCACGACGACGCGTCACGTGCACGTCTCGCTCGACGTGCAGGCAATTGGATTCCTTGACTTGCTCGTGCGCAAGTACCACATGCTCTTCAAGAACCGCAGCGACGTCGTCGAGCTACTGCTTCTCAACATCGCCGGGGAATGCGGCACGCCAAGCGGCATCCGCTACTATGCCAGCAGGCTCGCGGAGGTGCTCGAGTTGCATCCCGTGCAGGTGCGAAAACACTGAGGCATCCCGCGGCGAATGAGACAAAAGTGCTCCGGCGACATTTGTCTCGTTGCGGCAGGCTACTTCTCCCGTTCGAGACGATTCTTGTGGGCGGCGACGATTTGCTCGGAACGCATGCGCAGGGTTCCCGACGCGTTCTCGGAATCGAACTTCATGCGCTGGGCGAGCGCGGAGCTCGTGGCAAGCGAGATGTTTCCCTCGGCAAAGGCGACGAGCTGCGTGAGCATGTCGGTGAATTCGGGATTGCCGTGGTAGCACTGGATCGCTTCGTCGATCTGCGTCCAGACCTCCTCGGAGTTGTCGGTCGATGCGCTGCCATAGCCGCAGAAGAAGTGGAAGGCCGCCTCGCGCACGAATCCGTTGGTCTCGTCGTAGAGGGAATCCTCCGCGGCGACGAGCACGTCCTCATCGTAACGCTGGCCTGCCTTGCCCATCTGGTCGAGGGCATGCAGCACCTCCCAGCGCGTCTGCGCCTCCGGCTTGGTCAGGCCGCTCGCTATGTCATCCGCAAAGGGCAACAGCACACTGGCATCCTTGTCGGCGATGAGCGCGACGGTCGATGCGGCTTTCTGACGCCGGATCCTGCTCGACCCGGCAATCTCCTGCGCGAGTGCATCGATGATGTCCTCGTCTGTAAGCGCCTGCTCGGCCAAAGCCTCTCGCTCCTCCGCCGTGCCAATCTTCAGTTCCTTTGCCATACGAGCACGCCCCTTTGCTTCTCGTCGTCTTATCTTCGTCTAATCGTTGTAGAACGCCTGCACCTGGTCGATCTCCTGAACGACCTCTTCCTGCACCGTTTGCTCGCGCTCGTCCATGGGGACATACGAACGGGAACTGTTCACCGCCTTGTATGCGGGGCGAATGATGCGCTTGCCCTCGACGATCTCCTCAAAGCGATGCGCCGCCCAGCCGGCCATGCGCGCCGTGGCAAACAGAGGCGTGTAAAGCTCCTCGGGAATGCCGAGCATCATGTAAACGAGACCGGAATACATGTCGATGTTGGCGCAAATCGCCTTGCGCGAACCCCGAAGCTCCCGGAATAGCTCGGGGGTAAGACGCTCAATGGTTTCGATGAGCTCGAACTCCCGTTCATGTTCCGTACCCCTGGCAAGCTCGCGCGCGTACTTCTTGCAGATAACCGCGCGCGGGTCGCTGAGCGTGTAGACGGCATGTCCCATGCCATAGACAAGGCCGCTGCCGTCGAAGGCCTCCTTCTTGAGGACGCGGCGCAGATAATCGGCGACCTGGCCCTCGTCGTCCGTATCCTGCACCTGCTCCATGAGGTCGCGGCGCTGGTCGACCACCTTGATGTTTGCCCCGCCATGGCGCGGGCCTTTGAGCGAGCAGATACCGCCCGCATAGGCCGAATACGCATCGGTGCCACTCGAGGTGAGGACGCGTGTGGTGAAGGTCGAGTTGTTGCCGCCGCCATGCTCTGCATGCAGCATGAGCATGATGTCGAGCATGCGCGCCTCCTCGGCCGTGTACTGCATGTCGTGGCGCAACATGTAGAGGAAGGTCTCGGCGGTCGACAGCCCCGGCTTGGGCGGGTTGATGTACATGGGGCTTCCCGCGACGGTGCGCTGCCGGCTCGCAAGGTAGGACAAGGCGGCGATGCGGGGAAGGCGACTTAGGAGCTGGACGGCGACCTCGACCTCGTGACGCTCGTTGATGGCGTCGATTTCGTCCGCACCATCGGCGGCATAGAGCATGAGCACGCTGCGAGCCATCATGTTCATGACGTTTTCGGACGGATAGTTCATGATGAGGTTGTTAACGAAACCGTTGGGCAGATCGCGATAGCCGTCGATGGCGGCATTGAAGCGGTCGAGCTCGGCCCGCTTGGGCAAGTCACCCGCGATGAGCAGGTAAGCGAGTTCCTCGTAACCGGGGCGATCTTCTGCTGCGGCCGCGTCGACGAGATCCTCGATATCGTAGCCACGCAGGGTCAGGCGACCCTCGTCGGGCACGCGCACGCCCTCGTCCGTGAGGTAGCCGTGCACGTTTGATATCGAGGTGATGCCGGCGACGACGCCCGTGCCATCTGCATTGCGCAAGCCACGCTTGACGTTGAAGTGGCTGTAGTAGCTTTGGTCATAACCGCTATACGCGCCGAAGTGCTGAAAGACCTCGGATTCCCTTGAATCTGACACGTGTTGCTCTTTCGCCTAGCATGCGCATGTGTGCTGCGCAGGGATTTGCAATGTAAGCGGCTATTATACTCCAGCATGATGCAGTGCCCGGTAACGGGAACGTGACAGGTGGACGAATCCGACAGGCGATTGCGGGCTTGCCCTCGCACCCGACCTGCGCCTCGCGCGATGCCGCTGCGGGACTCGCGCGCATAAATCGCGCGCTCAGACAGTCCTCGCAAGATCGCATCGCGCTCGTCGCATGTCTGCTCGAGATGCCCGCAATCGCCTGTTGTATTCGCCTGGTTTAAATTTGAAGGGCTCTTATTTCACAGCTCGCGGCGCGACTCGATGGCACGGCCGAGGGTGACCTCATCGGCGTATTCGAGCTCCCCTCCCACGGGAAGACCGCTTGCCAGACGTGTCACGCGAATGCCGAGCGGCTTGATGATGCGGGCC
>ERZ779888.3246-NODE-3246-length-12175-cov-4.423680_pt1 | contig 12175 bp, 10 predicted proteins | sample MGYA00511245_ERZ779888 | MGnify/ENA primary metagenome ERZ779888 (study PRJEB29588, sample SAMEA2155255) | human gut metagenome | biome: human gut; feature: human-associated habitat; material: faeces | place: Denmark | collected 2008/2010 ... | reverse complement strand
TGCGGTGCGAATATAACAACTAAAAAACATATTTATCATGAAAACAGTATTTAATATCGTTTTAGGCTTATGTGCTCTGGTCTTAGTTTATATCTGCTATGCCAGTATCATGGGTCCTATAAACTTTGAAAAAGCCAAGAAGCACAGAGACGCAGCAGTTATCGCACGTCTGATCGACATTCGTAAAGCACAGTTGGAATATCGCGGTTTGCACAACCAGCAATATACTGCCAGCTTCGATACGTTGATTGACTTCGTAAAGAATCAGAAACTTCCGTTCATCTTCAAACAAGGAGAATTGGACGACAAACAGTTGGAAGACGGTTTGACAGAGAAGAAGGCTATCAATATCATCAATAAAGCCAAAAAGACCGGTAACTATGCAGAAGTAAAGAAGTGGGGATTGGAAAATTTCAAGCGTGACACCATGTGGGTAGCCGTATTGGATACTATTTTCCCGAAAGGCTTCAACGCAGATTCTATGAGATACGTTCCTTTTGGCAACGGTGCACAATTTGAAATGGCTATCAAAAACGATACAGCTAAATCTGGCGCTCCATTCTGTCTGCTCGAGGTTAAAACTCCGTATGATGTATATCTGAACGGTTTGGACAAGCAAGAAATTGCTAACCTGAAAGATCTTCAAACTAAGTTGGGCAAATACTCAGGCTTGATGATTGGTAGCTTGGAAACAGCTAACAACAACGCCGGTAACTGGGAATAATCCACCGACATACGTATGATAGAAACAACTGATTTTACAAAATCGGAACAATATACCTTATCCATCCGTCTCAGTACGGATGGATTTTCTTTTTCTATATTCAATCCTCTCGGCGACGGAGAGCTTTCTTTCCACGAACATGAGGTAGACACTTCTTTGTCCCTCACTGCCAATCTTAAACAAGCCTTCCGAGAAGTAGAATGGCTGAACCATTCTTTCCGTCGTGTCAATGTGCTCATGGCAAACAAGCGTTTTACGTTTATTCCGCTGGAGTTTTTCGAGGACGAGCAAACAGAGACCGTATTCTATCATAATCATCCCAAGCGAGACAATGAAGTTGTACAATACAACATCCTGCATAAAAACAACATAGTCGTACTGTTTGGCATGGACAAGAGCACCTGCTCCCTTTTGCGCGAGCAATATCCCGATATCCGTTTCTATTCGCAGGCAAGCCCGTTTATTGAGTATTTTGCAACCAAAAGTCGTTTAGGCAATTGCAGGAAAATGTACATACATCTGCGTAAAGAAGCCGTAGACATATATGCTTACGAACGCGGCCGGTTGATATTTGCCAATGCCTTTGCCTGTAAGGAGACCAACGACCGTATCTACTACATTCTCTATATATGGAAACAGCTCGGCATGGAGCAAGAACGTGACGAACTTCACCTCACAGGCGAACTGTCCGACAAGGAAGAGCTATTGCCCGAACTAAAAAAATTCATCCGGCAGGTATTCATCATGAATCCAGCCTATAATCTTGACCTACAAGCTATCAACCTATGCGAGTAATCAGCGGAATATACAAAAGAAGACGCTTTGACGTGCCTCACAGCTTCAAGGCACGCCCCACTACGGATTTTGCCAAAGAGAATCTATTCAATGTGTTATCCAACTACATAGACTTTGAAGAAGGCGTACGCGCCCTCGATTTGTTTGCCGGCACAGGAAGCATCAGTATTGAACTCGTATCCAGAGGTTGCGACCAAGTCATCAGCATAGAAAAAGACCGCGACCACTATGCTTTCATCTGCAAAATAATGCGTGAACTAAAGACCGACAAATGTCTGCCTGTCCGCGGTGATGTGTTCAAGTACATACGAGGTGGCCGCGAACAGTTCGATTTCATCTTTGCCGACCCGCCTTATGAATTAAAAGGACTTGAGACTCTACCTGATCTGATCTTTGAAAATAACCTCTTAAAAGAAGAAGGTTTATTTGTATTAGAACATGGGAAGACCAATAACTTTGAAAGCCATCCTCATTTTATAGAAAGAAGAGTGTATGGCAGTGTCAATTTCTCCTTTTTCCAATTTTCCAAGTTATAAAAGCGGAGCCAGCAGACGTACCACGCTTTCTGCCGCTTTATGATACCAAGGACGTTTCGCCCAATTTTTGGAGAATACCTGTACACATTCCCGTTGGTCTTGCAAGAATATCTCACGCATTTGGAGAGCAGTTTCCGTATCATATATAAATGCATTCACCTCAAAGTTATGCTCAAAGCTTCGGAAATCCACGTTTGTAGAGCCCACAGTAGACAATTCATCATCCGACACCATCAATTTGGAATGCAGGAAACCTTTTTTATAGAAATATACTTTCACTCCTGCCCGCAGTGCCTCTGCCAAATAAGAACAAGAGCCTAAATGCGTCAGTCTGTTATCCGCGCGATAAGGAAGCATCAAACGCACGTCCACCCCGGCTAAAGCAGCTGTTTGCATAGCGACAGCAACGGCTTCCGTAGGCAAGAAGTAAGGAGTTTGTATGTAGAAATATTTCTTCGCTCCCGTTATGGCCATACCAAGTCCCTGCATAATCTCTTTCCAAGGTCCTATCGGCTCACTTGTTACAATCTGCGCCAACGAAGTACCACAATTATCCACTTTCGGAAAATAACGGGCGGACGTAACTAATGTACGATCTACAAAATACCAGTCGAGCAAAAAGACAGTCTGCAAACCATGCACAGCCTTGCCTTCTAATAAAAGATGCGTATCACGCCAGATTCCCCAGGAAAAACCACGCATATAACGCTCTGCCAAATTCATACCGCCAATAAACCCGATGCGTCCGTCAATCACCACTATCTTACGGTGATTACGATAGTTCACTTTACTGGTAAACAAAGGGAAGCGCACTTTCAGAAAGCTACGCACCTCTACTCCTGCCTCACGCATCTGTTCGTAAAAGCGGTTAGGAACATGCCAACAACCCACATCATCGTAAATAACACGTACTTCTACTCCCTGCCTTGCCTTATCTATCAACACATCGCGTACCATACGTCCGATAGCATCATCCTCAAAAATATAGAACTCCATATGAATATGCTTCGTAGCATTCTGTAACTCACGCAGCAAAGCTTGAAACATGGAAAGCCCATGCGTATAGATTTCTACACGATTCCCGTCAAAAGGGAAAGCCTGATTTGTGTTGCGAAACAAAGAAATAAGACGGCTATAATTTACAGGAAGCGTGCACGAGTCCTGAGCAAGGTATTCAGCCATCGGTTTTTTCAACAGGCGGTTGTAGCTTTTCTTACCAATGACACGTACACGACGCTGACTACGACCGAAAAAGAAGTAAAGTACAAGCCCCACTAATGGCAAAAACATCAATATCAATATCCATGCCATCGTTTTTACCGGGTTACGGTTATCAAGAATGATAACCGTAATTGTTCCGATAATTGCGCCAAAATAGATTATATCAAATGCTACTGTAGCAACGAGGCCGGCTATGAAATTCCAATCAAACATACATCTGTCATAAAGAGCAAAACAAATGTATGAAAAATAGAGGAACTTTTGCGGCCTATTACATTGATTAACATTAGAACGGACGATGTCCTCTGCTAAATCCTCCCCGCTGCCCGCCAGGGCCACCAGGGCCTCGGCCCATACTTTCGCGTGCGGACTTGCTGCCGAAAATATTCAGACGATAAATAAAGTGCAACATACAATAACTGTTGACGCCATTATAGGAAGACACCGAACGGGCATCTGCTGTCAGCGAACGGCTGATATTACTCTGCTGTTTCAGAATATCGTACATTTCAAAACTTACGGTAGCCGCCCCTTTCAGGAAAGACTGCGAAAGTTGAGCATTCCAGATCAGCTCATTGCGGTTCATGCTGCTATCTGTATAACCGCGACGGCTTTGATTGGTGATATTAGTGGAAATCGTCATCTTCCAAGGCATCGTTATATTGGTTAAAGCGCCGTAAGAAAAAGTATAAGGTTCTTGATTGTTTTCCGGACGCAGCTTGCTGCGTTCAGCAGTATAAGAGATAGAACCATTCAGCCCGAATTCAAACCAATCATTACGATAAGCTCCATTCAACCGTTCACCCAATGTAAGTCCGGTAGTGGTATTCTTGTCATCTATTTTGGTATCATTATTGTACAAGAAAGACACATTATTGGTGTAATTGATATTAGAGAACGAGTTAATGGTAAATTTCTTATTCTTTAATGCTGTATTGAACCCGAACATACCGAAAGCGCTCCAGTTTCCATTAATATTCTTAGGAGTCGTAATTCTTCCACCGGTCTGTTCATTATATACCGTACTGTTACTGATACTATTCTGCGTAGCCGAGAAGTTGACATGCGTCACTATACCACGCTGCAATTCTGCATTATACGTATTGTAGAAGAGACGCATACTATGCGTAAATGCAGGCTTCAAACCCGGATTACCCACTCTGACATTCAACGGGTTTGAGTTGTCGACGATAGGTAACAAGTTCTCCATACTTGGCTGACTGCTACGTCCGCGATACATAAACTGCAGCTGGCTCACTTTGGAGAAACGATAACGAAAATCAATATTCGGAGCAAAGTTGAACACATTGCGTGTCGTATCAATCATATAATCACCACGTTTATAGGACAGTGTCGAATGTTGAGGTTGGAAAGACATTCCTGCACTCAGTTGATACTTCTCTCGAATGAAGCGCAACGATACGGACGCGTCATGATTATAATATCTGTACTCCGCGTACTTACCCAAACTATCCACCGGGTGTGTTTCATAACCGGGAGGCAGAGGCCCGTTGATGTCCCAATCGGGATAGCTCAACATATCAAACGTAGTTTTGTCACTCTCACTGTACTTATACTGAAACTGATAGCGGAACTGCAGGAAAGTAGCTCGCGCAATCGGTTCGCTGTATGTCAACTGAGCACTATAATTATAATTGTGTGTAGGAGTTGTGACATACTGGTTACGGTATAGTATGGAATCGCCTCCCAATATGCTCTGAATCTGGTAGTAACGCGTTTCAGACTGTGAATACTGGTCATTGTCGTTGTCACCATAGCTAAAGCGCCCACGAAAAGTAATGTTACGCCCCCGGTTATTCAACTTTCTATTCAGTTGCAAAGTAGCCTCCGTAGAGACGCTCTTGCTTTTGCTTAGAGAAGCATCATTTGTTGCATTGACACGAATATCCTCCAAAGGATCATCCGTCATCTGGTCAAAATTAAGAAAGTCGTTCGGATTGGTAACCAAGCTATACGGATCGGCATTGAATGTTCCGGACTCAGAACCGGAAGCATTATCAGTTTTTCCGTACGAAAAGTTCGGGCGGAAAATGATGTTTGTCATAGAGTCCGGTTTCCACTCCAAACGAAAATTAGCATTAAAGTTTATATTCTTGTTTCTATTGACAGAATTAGAGTTGGAATATGAATTTCCATTTTGCAGGAAACGTTCGGAAGAATTAGTACTGATAATATCCGCCCCTCTGTAATTATACCGGGCACTACCGCCAATATCCAGTTTGGACGTTTCCGCAGCAAAGTTAGCACCTAATGTTTTTGTTGCCACCAAACCATTATTCCTGCGCCAGCGCGGACCACCCCCACCACCGGAGAACCCCTGATCGTTAACGTTATTCGCCGAACCGATTAAGGAGAACTTGGTTTTATCCACAAAATGATTCACCATCATGCGGGCCATATAACGGTCTTCCGTACCATAAGCAAGATCTGCATTGCCGAACCATCCCCTGTTCATGCCCTTCTTCACAGTAAGGTCCAGCACTGTTTCTTCCTCACCGTCATCTATCCCGGTTATACGTGCCAGATCCGACTGTTTATCATAAGTTTTCAGTTTATCAATCATGTCGACAGGCAGATTTTTCAGGCCGGTCTTCACATCACCGCCAAAGAACTCCTTACCATCCACCATAATTTTCTTCAGTTCCTTACCGTTAATCTTCACATTACCATCATCATCAACTTCCGCTCCGGGAAGTTTTTTCACCAGTTCCTCCAGCATGGCACCTTCCGGCGTACGATAAGCAGTAGAGTTATACATCAACGTATCTTCCACCACCTGCACTTGCGGTGCTTCAGCAGTAACTACTGCTTCGGCAAGCATAATAGCATCCGTTTCGAGTGTCACTGTACCCACATTTTTATTGAGTACATTGGCGTAGAGATGTAAAGGAATAAACTTATTCTTAAAACCGATGTAGGAAACTTTCAAAACATACTTTCCGGCACTCACTTTGGGTAAAGTGAAGCGGCCATTTCCGGTAGTAGCAACACCGGCAGCATAAGCACTGTCCGGTAATGATAATAATTGAATAGTAGCTTGTACCGCTGGTTCGTTCGTATCCTCAACCACGCGGCCGGATACGGTAATGTTTTTTGTTTGTGAGAATACAGAGAATGTAGTTGCAAGCAACAACATCGCTCCGGTGATAAATCTTTTCATGCCCTGTCTTCTAAATAATCAACAATGTTTATTTGTTACTGCTTCATTTGACAAACTTACGGGCAAAAGGTTTAACGCCTTACAGATTGATTTTACTTAATTATCGATTATTTCGTTTAAACAACCGATCAACAGTCGCTTTTTTTATACCAAATTCAAGGCAAAGAACATTCATTATCAGGAATATCAGGAAAGAAGAAGAGTCTACGGACAAGAGATCACCTTGTGCCACCCGATAAAGCATGCCGCCAAAAATAAAAAGTACAGTCAGGAATATCGCATTCCTTGTGGCCTTATTTCGTATTTCTTCCACTTCTTTACATTCTCCTTTTGTCAAAGCGAATATTATCATCAATGCTCCCAACATCATCAGAAGTTTGGAACATTCTTTATAAAACAACAAATTAGCATCCGTTACTTTGCCCATCATCATCATTAAGAACGGAAGGAACAAGGCTAACGCAATTACAAAATATCCAAGCGGGCGACAGTACACAGGAAGTAAAGCTTTCATTTTCTTAATTACAAATTACAGACTACAAATTACCAAATAGCGGAATGCAGATAGAGAAGTATCTTACAAATCCATGTATTTTTGGAGACAAAGATAACGTTTTATTGTTGAAAGAACTATCTTTGTAGCACAATAAATAAAGGGAGTCCTCTTCCCTTTAGTAATTTGTAACTTATAATTTGTAATTGACCAAATGAGTAAACTAGAAGTAATTCTTTGTGAGAGTCTGGAAAACAGCCTGGCAGAAGCCATCGAAAAGTGTCCTCATGACAGGCTTTTTATCCTTACCGACGAACATACCCACCGTCTTTGCTTGCCACAGCTACAAAATATTCCTGCAATACAGGATGCAACTGAAATCATTATCGGTGCAGAAGATGTACACAAAAATCTGGAAACTCTGGCTTCCGTATGGCAAGCCCTAAGCGAACAGGGAGCCACCCGCCATTCACTGTTAATAAATTTGGGTGGAGGCATGGTGACCGACCTCGGCGGTTTTGCCGCCGCCACCTTCAAGCGTGGAATAGCGTATATCAATATCCCCACTACCCTACTTTCCATGGTAGACGCCTCAGTAGGCGGAAAAACAGGCATAAACTTCAATGGACTGAAAAATGAGATCGGCGTCTTTGCTCCTGCCTCCAGTGTGCTGTTGGAAACAGAGTTTCTACGCAGCCTCGATGCTCATAATTTCTTCTCCGGCTATGCAGAAATGCTGAAGCATGGTCTCATCAGTACTCCCGAACACCTCACAGAATTATTATCTTTCGATACGGAACAAATAGATTATGCCGCCCTCAAAGCAATGGTCGGCCGTTCTGTTCAAGTGAAAGAGAATATTGTAGAACAAGACCCCAAAGAACATGGCATACGCAAGGCACTTAACCTCGGTCATACCATAGGACATGCTTTTGAGAGCCTTGCTTTAGCAGAGAATCGTCCGGTGCTACATGGCTATGCTGTAGCCTGGGGAATTGTATGTGAGCTTTACCTCTCACACATAAAAACAGGCTTTCCAAAAGAGAAAATGCGCCAGACCATTCAATTTATCAAAGAGAATTACGGAGCCTTTGCCTTCAACTGTAAACAATACGACCGTCTCTACGAACTAATGCTGCACGACAAGAAAAATACTGCCGGCATCATCAACTTTACTCTGCTCAAAGAAGTAGGCGATATATGTCTGAACCAAACAGCAGATAAGGAAACTATTTTTGAAGTATTAGACTTTTATCGGGAATGTATGGGTATATAAGTACCTTGATTAGTGTAAAGAGTATAAAGAAGTTGCAAAATAAAGAAACAAAAAACCACAGAAATATTTGCTATTTAAAAATAAAGCACTACTTTTGCATCCGCAATTCGGGGTGTAGCTCAGCCCGGTTAGAGTACGCGTCTGGGGGTAATGAAATGAGCAAAGATTAGAAACATTGCAATACAATATAAATCAAGGAGTTAAGTAAATACTTAACTCCTTATTTTTTATCTGCGAATAAAATTTGATTAAAGTTTTCGGACAAATTGGTGCAAATTCATCCAAAAAGCTCACTCAATATTCCTTTTGTATTTATTGGAAGATAAAAAGAATGTGCTTTTATCACTATACTTATATAAAACAAACAGAGGAGTAGAATAGCTCCTCCCCCCCTGCCTATTACTCTATTAATCATTATCTCTGGAATAAAAGCCTACAACGGGACATTTCTCCTCGGATTTACGATACCATTTATTTGCCACATTTTTATCCTTAGCTACTCCCCACAATCCTTTTGAATAGATTTCTCCCATTAGAACCATAGCATAGGACACACCTCTTGCACACATGGCTCTTAATAAGTCAACACCTCTTTCCTTATCTAATGGTGTTTTTCCCTCTCCACCATAAAGCCACAAATTGACAGCCTCCCATAACAAGGTTTCATCCGTTAAAATAGCATTATAGCCAGTATATAATCCAGCAAATTCAAAACTTTCAGCAGCTTTTAAAGGATTTGGTTCCAAATTAGGAGCACCGCATTTATATAAGTAGCCATATACAGCATCAACACCCAAATGTCCCTGTTTACTTGCTTGTTCAAAATAAAAGATTGCCCTTTGGGTATCTTGACGAACCTGATTTCCATTTAAATACATCATTCCCAACTCAAAAGATGCATCTTTATTCGCATCAGCCTTTTTTATCAAATCAAACAATTTTGCCGAAGGCATTTCATTATTATATGTACAAACTTCCATATTTTTAATTATTTCAAAATTAATAATAGATTAACGAAATATTTACGCATATCATCTAAAGTATATGCTTCTCATGATAGTACATTGATATGTGCAAAAGTCATATCACGTATTAAATTACTTTTTTGACATTGATTTTTCATTTTAAATTCATTTTTATGTTTACGGGAGTATAACGAAGAAATTTAAAGCGAGATTCACAAAGACGAGTTAATAATTGTCAAAATATTAGCATACAGTATATTACAAGCGATATTTATTCAAAAACAATCCTTTTCACCCTCTTTTAGCAAGATAATAGATATAAATAAAGGGTGGAACAACTATTGCCCACCCTTGTCTTAAACGCTCCGTTAGAAGCCTCATTGTTGTTATCTACTTGTATATTGAATATACCTCAATAGGAACTGTATCTACTAAACCATGTTTTACATAGCTTAAAGAAACAAGTTTTTCATCTACAGTTTTCCAATACAAAGAATACTTTCCTTTTTTCACAATGTTATCCTCAACTATCTTTCTTATTTCTTTAGGAGCTTCCATTTGGTTTGATTCATCGAAAGCATTTGACCTATATGGCTTTTCATAATATATATATGAATTTGTTTTCTTATCATAGCGAACAGAACATTCATGCTCCTGTATTTCTATTTTTGGAGCAAAACTTATTTCAAAAAAAACTTTTCCATTGACTACTTTTGCATTCTTGTATTTATATTCAACCTCTCCTTTCAGCCATTCATACTCTAATTTTTCATCAAGAATATCATCACCATTCCGAATAATTGTAATCTGTTTGTTGTCATCAATAACTGCGACACAGGTGAAAGAAGATTCAACTTTTCTGCCATTGTCGAAAAACTCCTTAATGACTTGCTGTTGTAAACTGTCTTTAAGGAAAGCTTCGCCGTACGGAAGGAGGTCTTCAAGTTTCTTTTTGGCGATACCTTTCGCTACTCTCGCAGCCTCCTTTTGACGTATTCTTTCTTCTTTTGCTTTATGCGCTTCTATAGTATTTTTTATAGGAGCAACACTAAACACTAAATATGTTTTGGGGAAAATAAATGAAATAGCTTGTTTGTCAAAATTCTTTATAGTATCAAGAGAGTCAAAGCCCACATTTTTTACGTATGCACTTAATTTCGTTCGGGTGAATACTACTACAGACTCATCCATAAAGTTAGACCTTACCCCTTTATATAAATAAGCAACGTCAGAACCTTCTTTAACAGTCTTATCATATTTAAGGTTGAACGTATATTCCGTTCCTTCACGAATAAAAGCCTTTATTCGGTATTCGTTTGTTTTTTTATCATGGAAAACTTCAAAATCTTCGAAACTTATTATACCTGTATTATCAGACTTCAAATAAGCCTTATCATACGTGCAAACAGTATAATGACCCTCATTTTTAACCCCAACTTGACAATAAGCAACAATATTCACTAAGGTTAACACAACAACAAACAAAGTTCTTTTCATAATATTGTGATTTGCTTTCCACAGCCTCAACAGGAAAGGTTTATATAAAAAAGATAGCGTGAGGCTGTTAGAATTATCTGTTTTAGAGGTTCTGGACAAACCCACCACACGAGATAAAACGACACCCCACGCAAACCATGTATATAATGAATATATATACGGCAAGCATGAACGTTTGTATCGCCAATCCCCGTGTGATTCGAAATTGTCCAGATTTCTAAAAACGGGACAAAGCTAAACGCTTCCTAATAGCCAATATGTCACCGACAAATTACTTTATCAGCACGACAAATATAGTTAATTTTCAACGTTTCACAAACGTTTTTAGGGGTGTCGTGGAACAAATTTATATAAAACTTGACACTCAACAAGATTTTAGGCAAAATACTCCGATGAGGGGCTTCAAATTATTTACATCCTCTTTTGCCAGCCACACCGTTATCACCATACCCCCTGTAACAAAACCGCTCACAACAAACACGTTAATCTCCCATATACCACACGCTTGATACACTTCCATTCCTTTATTACACTAGCAAAATGACGCACATTACCCGCCTCATCACCCACATTGTACCATTCATTGACTTGTACCCCCACCATTCTTTCTTTTTAGACACCTACTACAAAAGTATCCATCCCCCCTTATTTCCTTGTTACTATAATTCCTCTTTTAGGCTCTATTAGACAAGCATTTTATTAGGGAATAATAACACCATGACAATACCCGTTAATCCCTGTATCGCTCTATTTCACTCCTCATTTTATTTGTTAGGATATATCACACGTGTTCACAATCCTATATTACCATAGCGCTCATTACCCCCATCACACCCACCAACCTAAATTCTATTCCTCTTTTAGCCCTTTACAGCCACTAACACCACTTCCCTGAATAAGCAATCCACCCGGCTATTCACTATCTCTAGTCTTTCTCGTAAGCATCCGAAGACTCCTCGTATAACCATGTTAGACGATCTTCAATCTTCTTGGTGAGTTCAGGTATCAGATCAGAGGGCGTCATGTAATCTTGATAATGCGCAAGAGCCTCATGAAGTCGATCCTGTAACCTTTTATGATACTGACGATCTCCCTCCTGTGGATTTTCTCTATGCTTGAATACTTGTCCCTTGATAAATTCAGGGATATTAACAAAAGTGTTAGCAAGACAAATACACCAATCTTCCATGTCCCTCTGCGTTTTTATTTGCTCAAAGGTAATGTTTAGGACACTATCTGGCAATTTATCTATATCATCATAACACCCCAACCATTCAGAAATAAACCTCCAATAAATATTCTTATTATAGAGATCACAAGCTTTTAATCCACGTCCAAACATTTGCCGAATCTTCCCTTTTTTGAAGCGCACCTCGTACCTTAACAAATTTTTCTTTTCCCTCTCCGGCAGAGAACATCTTTCTCGCTTGGGGCGATGATGATTCTTCTGCCGGAGTTCCCCCGTTTTGTTGTAAAAACGTACGGTT
>ERZ779888.3242-NODE-3242-length-12180-cov-7.076206_pt1 | contig 12180 bp, 8 predicted proteins | sample MGYA00511245_ERZ779888 | MGnify/ENA primary metagenome ERZ779888 (study PRJEB29588, sample SAMEA2155255) | human gut metagenome | biome: human gut; feature: human-associated habitat; material: faeces | place: Denmark | collected 2008/2010 ... | reverse complement strand
ATTATGGGCGGACGTGAAGTATCACGTCCCTACCGGGTTTGGTTTTTCGCCGAAGACGAGCGGTTTTTGTCCTTTTGTCGATGCCACCGACCTCGACAGGTGCGAAGCACTGGCATCGGCTAAAGGCTGTTTTTTATGTTTTTGTTTTGATTCCACCCAGTAATTTTCTATTGAACAGGGAAAATCGGTGAAAAACGGTGGGTTTCGGTGCAATAAAGTGGGTTGATTTTCGCCGAATAAATAATTTTTATTTATCTTTGTAAAGTTCATAACGCAATACAAGTTTTGCCGCTCCTGATAACGGTGGCAATCATTCAACAACACTATTTTATGAGAACCGATATCAACTCAAAATTAAAGCTGGGACAATTGTCGAAACGCTATTATTGCCCTGAGAGTGAAGTGGATTTGGCTTCGCTCACACGATTTGAAAAGGTATATACCAAAATCGTGGAAACCCCCAACGAAGGTGCTGCCGATGCGGCACTCGACATCGCAGAGGCTATTGAGCGGTGCGTGGAAGAACGCGGACGATGCGTGATTGGCTTCGGGGCAGGCAAAGGCGTGCTCGAAGTGTACGACGAGCTGGTGCGACTCTATTTTGCTGACAAGGTGAGTTTCGCAAAGGTGGTGGCGTTCAACATCAGCGAATTGGGCTTCGGTCAGCAGGCCACCGAATCGCAAAACAATTTCCGCCGCTTGCAGGAACGCCTGTTCAATAAGATTGATATCGATCCTTCAAATGTATATACTATCGATGAGGGTGCCACAAAGGAGAATGTGCACCGCTACTGCAAGCAGTACGAAACACTCATCGACTCGTTTGGCGGCATCGACTTGCTGGTGTGCCAGCTGACCAAAAACGGCGGCTTGGCATTCAATGAGCCAGGCTCGCAATCCACATCATCGTGCCGATTGGTGCTGTTGAGCAACGATACCCGTCAGCGCATCGCCGACAGTTACCAGTGCGAGGTGGCTCCCGACACGGCAGTGACGCTCGGTATGTCGAATCTGCTTGCCGCACGCAAGGTGATTTGCGTGGCGTGGGGTGAGGCAAGTGCCGAAGCCGTTTACAACACGATTGAGGGACGCATCGGCGACAACACGCCAGCCTCGTTTCTGCAAATGCACCATGATGTGAAGTTGCTCGTCGACCTCGATGCAGCGTCGCTTCTCACTCGCATCAGTTTCCCATGGAAGGTGACTTCTTGCGAATGGACCGACGTACTGGTGCGCCGCGCCATCGTATGGCTCAGTCAGCAGACAGGCAAGCCCATTTTGAAACTCACCAACAAAGACTATAACGACAACGGCTTGAGCGAACTCGTGACCGTGTTTGGTTCAGGCTACGATGTGAATATCCGCATCTTCAATGTGCTTCAGCACACCATCACCGGCTGGCCCGGCGGCAAGCCCAATGCCGACGATGCCTCACGCCCAGAGCGTGCCACACCTTATCCCAAGCGTGTGGTTTGCTTCAGCCCACACCCCGACGATGTGGTGGTGTCGATGGGCGGCACGCTTCGCCGACTGGTGCAGCAGGGGCACGATGTGCATGTGGTGTTCCAGACCAATGGCGATATGATGGTGAACGACGAGGATTTGGAGCGCACCATCATGCTCACCAACCGCTTGGCTAACCATTTCGACTACGGCTCAACCAAGCGCGATGAGGTGGTGAACAATATTACCGAAACGCTGCGCTCAAAGAAGCCGGGCGATGCCGACACTCCCGAAATCCGCTATGCGAAAGGCGCGATTTTGGAATGTGAGTGCGTGACCAGTTGCCGCTTCTTGGGTGTGAGTCCCGACAAGTTCCACGAGTTGAACCTGCCATTCTACTCCCGTTCGCCATTGGGCAATGGCAAGGTGACAGAGGCAGATGTTACTCCTATCAAGGCTCTCTTGCAAGAGTTGAAGCCCCATCAGATTTTCTTTGCCGACGACTACGACCCCAATGGCGTGAACGAGCGTGCTTCCGAAGCGCTGATACTGGCGGTGATGCAACTCAAAAACGAGCCTTGGATGAAGGATTGCCGCCTGTGGATGTACCGCGGACAATGGGGACAATGGGAAATCGACAACATTGAGATGACAGTGCCGATGAGTCCAGAGGAATTTGGTGTGAAGCGTCAGGCTATTCTCAAGCATCAGTCGCAAGTGCACGATGCGCCATTCCGCGACCCCGAAAACGGACAACTCGCTTGGCAAACCAGCATCGACCGCAATACCGCCCTTGCCGACCTCTACTCACGCCTCGGCTTGGCAAGTTATGAGGCAATGGAAGCTTTCGTGCGCTACCACATTGAGGATTAGGGGCGCAGGCTCGCTGGTGCTCGCAGTCAACGAGTAAACGAGTCAACAAGTCAACAAGACTACGGGTCAACGAGATTTTGAGATTTTGAGATTTTGAGAAAGGCGATGGTGACGTCTTAACTTCTTTAACTTCTTCAACTTCTTGACTTCTTCAACCCCTTAACTCCTAAAGATAAAATTACGATTATGGCTAAAAAAGATAAATTGAAATCCTACAAGATGGAGCGTCGCGAGCTCCACGATAAGGTGATTAACTTTTTCAACACGGAAGAGAATGTGCCTTACAACTACAAGCAGGTGTCGGAGAAAGTGGATGCCAACACCCCTCGCTTGCGCGCTATGGTGGTGGAACTGCTGGAGCAACTCGCCATCGACGGCTTCCTCGCCGAAGTGACTCCCGGCCGCTTTAAGGCTGTGATGCGCTCAGCTGTGGAAGAGGGCATTTTCATTCGCCGCAGCAATGGCAAAAACAGTGTTGATACCGCCAACGATGATGGCAGCCCTATCTTCGTGGCAGAGCGTAACTCAATGCACGCCCTCAATGGCGACCGTGTGTTGGTGCATATCAGTGCGGCACGCGAAGGCGTGGAGCCTGAAGCCGAGGTGATTAAGATTCTCGAACGCAAAGAGCAGGTGTTTACCGGCACGCTGCAAGTGAAGAAATACTTCTCTATGCTTGTCACCGACAGCAAGTTCCTTGCCACCGACATCTTCATTCCTGCCGAAAAAACTATGGGCGGAAAGACTGGCGATAAGGTGGTGGTGAAAATCATCGAATGGCCTGAAGACGCCAACAGCCCTGTGGGCGAGGTGATTGATGTGCTGGGCGAGGCTGGCAGCAACAATGCCGAAATCAATGCCATCATGGCTGAGTTTGGTTTGCCTTACAAATATCCGCAGAATGTGGAAAAGGCTGCCAACAAAATCAGCGATGTGATTAGCGAGGAGGAAATCGCACGCCGTCGCGATATGCGCGATGTGACCACTTTCACCATCGACCCTGCCGATGCGAAGGACTTCGACGATGCGCTCTCTATTCGCAAACTCGACAACGGCAACTGGGAAGTGGGTGTGCATATCGCCGACGTTACCCACTATGTGACCCCTGGCAGCGTGATTGAGAAGGAGGCTGAAAGCCGTGCCACGTCGGTGTATTTGGTTGACCGCACCGTGCCTATGCTTCCCGAACGCCTCTGCAACTATATTTGTTCGCTCCGCCCCGATGAGGAAAAACTGGCTCACTCCGTGATTTTTGAACTCGACAGCGAGGCAAAAGTCATCAAATACGAGATTTGCCACACCGTGATTAAGAGCGACCGCCGTTTCGCCTACGAAGATGCGCAACAGGTGATTGAGACTGGTAAGGGCGATATGTGCAACGAAATTCTCACGCTCAACGACCTTGCGCAGAAACTTCGCACCAAGCGTTTTGCCAATGGTGCAGTGGCGTTTAACCGCGAGGAACTGAAATTTGAGATTGACGAGAATGGCAAGCCTCTGGCTGTGCATGTGCATGTGTCGAAGGAGGCCAACAAACTCATCGAGGAATTTATGCTTTTGGCTAACGAGAAGGTGGCTGAGCATATCGGCAAGGTGAAGAAGGGCAAGGCTAAGGCTTTCGTTTACCGTATTCACGATGTGCCAAATTCAGATAAACTTTCCAACTTTGCCGACATCGCGTCGCGCTTTGGCTACAAGGTGAAGACGCAAGGCTCGGTGAAGGAGGTGAACCGCAGCATCAATGCGCTGTTGGAGCAGGTGAAGGGCAAGCCTGAGGAGGAAATGCTCTCTATCCTTGCAATTCGCTCAATGGCGAAGGCCACTTATTCTGCCACCAATGTGGGGCACTACGGCTTGGCTTTCGACTACTATACACACTTCACATCGCCTATCCGTCGCTATCCCGATATGATGGTGCACCGTCTGCTCGATCGCTATGCGGCTGGTGGTCGCAGCGTGAGTCTGCCTGCTCTGGAGGACGAATGTCACCACGTGAGCGCACAAGAGCAACTCGCTGCCGATGCCGAGCGCGCCAGCATCAAGTATAAGGCTGTGGAATTTATGGGCGACCGTCTGGGCGAGGTGTTCGACGGACACATTTCGGGCGTTACGGAATGGGGTTTGTATGTGGAATTGAACGAAACCCACTGCGAGGGTATGATTCCTGTGCGTGACCTTGACGATGACTTCTACGAATTTGACGAGAAGAACTATTGCTTGATTGGCCGCCGTCGTCGCCACAAATACCAGTTGGGCGACAATATCACCATTCAGGTGGCTCGCGCCGACTTAATCAAGAAGCAACTCGACTTCGTGTTGGTAGATGAGCGCAATCCTGCCGGCACACACCGCATCGACAAGGCTCCTATCACCCAGCAATCGCGATTGCAGCAAATGGCTGAGAGCAAGAAGGATCGTCAGCGCAGCGACTACGAAGGCGGCAAGGCTTCACGCCGTCAGCAACGTGGCAAGCGTGGCAATTCGGCACGCCGTGGCGCAGCCGAGCGCAGCAAACGCTCCGGCGCAAAACGCACCGCCACCAAGCGCCGCAAATAATTCCCGATAAAATCATATAAAATCAGGGCTGTGGAAATTAATCCGCAGCCCTGATTGTTTTTGCAATATACTATGGCACATAAACCACAAACCAAAGGGACGGTTCTTTTGGTTTGTATATGCCAAAGGCATACCAAAAGAACCGTCCCTTTGGTTTGTGGTTTGAGGCAGAGGCTTGAATCAGCCACGCCAAATCACCAACGCCGCTCTCCCCAGCGAGGGCGGTGGCATCGCCAAAAGGATAAAAACCGCTCGCCTTCGGCGAAAAACCAAACCCGGTAGGGACGTGATACTTCACGTCCGCCCATGATTATGGTACCATATTGAATATCAGTTATTTGTCGCGGACTCGAAGTATCGCGTCCCTACCATGTAAAATCGTTTTGGGAGATTGATACAACCTCTTTTCAAGAAACCATTTTATCATTTTGTTTTTGTTTTTGATTCCATTCACGATTCGGCAACAATGCATAATCTATACCCCAGAGTTTTTCCACTGAACCGTAAACTGCTATTTTATTCCGTATTTGGCGAGGATTTCAAGCACTTGGGGAACGATGGATTTTGCCCAGAGCGTGTAGCCGTAGTTGGTGGGGTGAATGCCATCTACCGATGCCTCGTGGTCGGGGCTGGTGGCGTTGGGGTGAATGAAATACACATCTTTATACTTCTTCACAGCCTCTGCCATCAGCGTTTCGGCCATCTCCTTTTTCTCTGCCTCTGATTTTGCGCGGGCGGTGTTGAAGGCGCAATATTCACGGTCGATAGTCTGCTGGAAAATCAGCGGTTTGCCGGGGTGCGCCTTTTGCAAGCGTTCGATGAAAGGGAACAGGCGTTCCTTGATTTCCTTGGCTGTGGGATTCGAGAAACTGTCGAAAATGAAAGCGTCGGCATCCACATCGGCAAGTGCCTCGGCAAAGTAGGGCTGGAGTTTGCTGTGGCCACTGCACCCCAAACCGAGCAGCTGAAGCCCTGTCATTCGGCAGAATTGGGCAGGGTAGGTGAGACCTGGGCGGCTGGTGCTTGTGCCGTGTGTGAAGCTGGAGCCGAAAATGGCAATACGGTGGCGGAAAGGATTGGGTGATGGGGCAATAGGAGCATCGGCATCAACGCCAATCTCCAACTTGTTCACCTCGGCAAACAGTGGCAGATAGAGCAAGCACTCGTGCTCGGTGCCGTCCATGCTGGTGGCGAGGTTGAGCGCCTTATTGAGCGTTTCCTGCGAGCGTGCGCCAGAACCAGCCCAACGCCATGCGCCATCTTTCTTGATATAGAGGTCGAAGCCGTGTGCTGCGATGCCGGTGCTGTTTTGAGGCCATTCCACATCGCCAAACTCGCATCTCACCGCTATGGTGCGGCTTGAGGTTTTGAATGCAATCGACATGCCAGCCGACTCTCGCACTTGCAGCAACTCCTTCTTGTCGAAGCCCTTGTATTTCACTGTGTCGATACGGTGATAGGGGTTGAATGTGCCAGGCATCAATTTACCCACCAAGGTAAACTGCTGAGCGTCATAAAACTTCAGTTTTGGAGCAGCCACACTCATCAGAGCCACCACTCCCCACAAAATCAATGAACAAAAAATCCGTTTCATCTCACAATAGTATTTCAGTAGTTTTGGTTATATTTCGTTGTTAAATAAGTCGTCCATTGTCACCTGCGCAATCACATTGTCGCTGTATTTACCCCTCTTCACTCCGTAAGTGGTGATGAAAGTTGGGAAAATGCCGCATTTGGTTGCCGTTTCTTTTTGGAACAAGGTCTGACGATTTCGCATTCGTTTGTCTTCTTCTGCAGAAATCTCGTATTCGCTTGTGGAATATTTGCACTCGCAGATGTTGATCATTTGGTCGGCTCGCTCAATCACTAAATCAATCTGTGCACCCCGATTCTCGCCCTCGGTGCTTTTCGAACGCCATGAATAAAACTGGGTGAAGATAGAGTCGATGCGCAAAGCCCTCCTGATTTGCTCGGTGTGGGCAAGGCAAACCTTCTCAAATGCAAGCCCCAGCCAGGTGTTTTGCTCCGGAGAACCTGTTTTGTTGCTCCAATAGCTGTTGTTCACGCCTATATACTCGCTAAAGGTGTGGTAAAACAGGGTGTAGAAGTCCACCAGTTGGTAGATGCCACCATTTCGCTTCACTTTCTTTTCTTTCACATGGTAGAGGCGAATGAAGTCGCATTTTTCCAAATCGTCGAGATACCTTGACATGTGACCATTGTTTGACTTTTTGAGCTTCTTTGCTATTTCGTCGCGAGTGAGTCCGCTTCTCGCAGTGGTAAGTGCCTTTATAATATCCATATATGGCTCTGGATTGCGGAATAAGCCGTAGAACAGTCGCTTGTATTCACGAAACAACTCGCCACCCTGACGGAAAAACAGCCTATCCACAGCTTGTGGCAAACTCTCATCGTTTTGCAGCAAACTCAGGTAATATGGCACACCACCTAAAATCATATAGGTTTGCAAAATGCTGATGCGCGACCACGGAAAGCCATTTCGCTGGAGGTATAATTCCGTGTCGTGAAGCGAGAATGGGTGTAGGTGAATTTCATGCGTAACCCTGTCGTGAAGACCTCCGTGCGAATCTATCAGCGTGCGAATCATCCACGATGTGGCAGACCCGCACACGATGAGCATCAAGCGATTCTCCCAAGCGGCCCATGAGTTCCAAAAATGGTCGAGGGCTTGCACGAATTTGGAATTAGGTGTGTCGAAGCAAGGTAATTCATCGATGAAAACCACTATTCTGCCTTCACTATTGGTGAGCTGCGATTTCAGCAAATTGCGCAGACAAATGAAAGCCTCAAACCAATTCTTGGGATTGTCACCTTCATGACCATAGTCCATAAGTGCCTGGGTGAACGATTGCATCTGCACGCTTCCGTCACCTTCAACCACGCCACTCACATCAAATGCAAAGGAATTGTTTGCCCAGTTTCTGACGAGAAAGGTTTTTCCCACCCTTCTTCGGCCGTAAATGGCAACAAATTCTGCCTTGTCAGAATTGTAGAATTTGTTAAGCTGGTTCAATTCTTGGGCTCTGCCAATAATTCTTGACTCCATCACAGATATAATTTAGGTGTAAATGATAACAATCCAAAGTTATAGTTTTTTTTTGAATATTCAAAGGCGTATCGGGCTAAAACGGTGATTTTTTAATCGTTTTCGCCCGATTTTTGCTTGAACTGGGCTAAATCGGTGAAAATTTTACCGTTTTCGCCCGATATAGGCTTGGAATGGGCTAAAACGATAGATTTTTTGCCGTTTTCGCCCGATTGGCCGATTTTTCACAAACCATTAGAACCGTCCCTTTGGTTTGTGGGGATGGTCTGACTTGTCGGACTCGTCAGACTCGTCGGACAGGTCTGACGGAGTGGGGTGGTGGAAAGGAAAAGCCTCGCTTTCCGGGGTGGAAAGCGAGACTTATAGAGAACTTGTTGAGTTTTCGTTGTGGATTATTTGTTGAAGTTGGCTTTACGCATATCGCCTTCTTCTGCGAGCGCACGGTGGAATTCGAGTGCGTAGCGTTGGCTCTGGTAGATGTGACCACCACCGTTTGCCTTTGCTATTGCGAGGTATTCGCGGAGCAATGGGCGGTAGGTTGGGTGTGCTGCCTTTTCGATGATTTCCTCTGCTGCTTGCAGTGGGTCTTTGAAGCGAAGGTCGGCAACGCCTTGGTCTGTAACGATGATGTCAACAGAGTGGATAGTGTGGTCGACGTGTGTAACCATAGGAACGATGGTGCTGATGCAGTCGTTCTTCTTGATTGATGGGCACATGAAGATGCTGGTGTAAGCGTTGCGAGTGAAGTCGCCGCTACCACCGATACCGTTCATCAAGCGACTGCCGTTCACGTGTGAAGAGTTCACGTTACCGAAGATATCGACTTCGATTGCGGTGTTCATTGACACCACACCTATACGGCGGATAACCTCTGGGTTGTTGCTGATTTCAGATGGACGCATAAGAATCTTGTCGTGCAAGGTGTCGATGTTTGCAAACAAGTCTGACATTGCTTCGCCTGAAAGTGTAAGAGAGCAGGTACTTGCAAATTTGCATCGGCCGCTCTTGAGCAACTTCAATACGCTGTCTTGCATCACCTCGGTGTACATTTCGAATGGTGGAATGTCGGTGCTTTCTTCAAGAGCGTTGAGCACTGCGTTGGCAATGTTGCCCACACCAGATTGGATAGGAAGGAATGTTTTTGGCATACGGCCATTCTTCATTTCGCTTACCAAGAAATCGCACACGTTTTTACCAATCTTTGCAGTTTCTTCGTCAACTGGCGAGAACTTGCTTGGCATACCGAGTGGCATACTGGTCTTTACTACGCCGAGCACCTTCTTTGGGTCGACGTGAGCCACGATTGAACCAGCGCGGTCGTGAGCAGAATAGATAGGAATTTCGCGACGGTAAGGTGGGTCGAGTGGCAACAAAATGTCGTGCAAGCCCTTGATGCTTTCAGGAATTTGGTCGTTGAGCTCGATAATCACCTTGTCGGCGAGTTTGAGCCATGTTGGAGAGTTACCAACTGCGGTACCCAATACGATTTCGCCATCGTCGGTTATGCTTTGCACTTCAATCAAAGCCACGTCCATCTTGCCATAGTAGCCATAGCGGAATTCTTGTGCAAGTTCGCTCAAGTGGCGGTCGTTGTAGTGCACTTCGCCAGCGTTGATGCGGTTGCGCACTTCAGGGAGCGACTGATAAGGAGTGCGGTAGTTAAGAGCGTGAGCGCGAGAGAGTTCACCGTCGGTGTAGTCGTTGGTCGATGCACCGCTGTAGATGTTTACTTTAAATTCGCGACCTGCTTCATGTTCACGGATAGCTTTCTTTGCAATGGCAGGTGGAATCACCTTTACATTACCAGGAATAGTGAAACCAGACACGCCGATATTCATGCCATTTTGAATATAATCGGCAGCTTCTTCTGGAGTTAAAATTGGATAAATCATTTTAGTGTTGATTTAGTTATAGTTTTTGTGGTTTTGCATTCTGATTTTATCATTCAAAATTACTCATTTTATGAGAATTGGCAAAATTATAGCACGACCATTTTTCGGCAGTGCCCATTTATTGGATTTTTTGCCGAATTTAGGTGGAATTATGCACACAAAAAAGCTGTGCCACTTTATGATTTGCGACACAGCTTGATATGTCTTCACTTGTCGGTAAAACTATGACTGTCATGATGCCAATCATGATTGAGAACGTTCAGAATGATTACACATTCACTTTCAATATTGACAAACTATTGAATACTGTAACAAAGTAATTATAAATATGGCTGCCTATACATTTGTGTAGACAACCATATTCTTATTTTGAGTATATTATTAATCTTCGCTGAACAAAGTCCATGTCAAACAATTCAGACCACCGCCACTATTAGCGTTCACATCGGGATTCTCAATAATTTGAGTCATATCACAATCTATAAGCTCTACTTTATAAGATGCTCCAAAGGCTTGCTGGATTTGTTGTACAGCTACTTTGTTGAGTTCATCCCAATCTAATTTTGGAACGATAATATGTTTACCAACTTGTAGAAAATTAATGTATCCCCAACTTTTTGATTTCAAGAGGCTCCACATCTTGGTACCTTTGATTCCTTCAATATCTCCAAAGTGCAGACGTTCAATATCAAAGTATTCTTTCAGTGGCTCACTCAGACGTTCTTCATCGTCCAAATCACAGTAATTTGTAATCAGAACTTTTCCTTCTGTGATATATCTAACCATTCCATCGGCATGTCCAATCGGGTTTTCATCTTTTCCTTCCCATTCGATCAGAATAAGACGAATCTGATTATCAAAGAATTGGTCCCACAAGTCTGTAAGTTCCTCTTTGGATAGTTTGTTCTCATTCAAAACTTTGCTACACATGATGATTGTTGGTTTACCAAACTTGTCGATAGCCTTGATCACATTGCCACCATCAAGAATAAGAGGGATTGTAACAACATTAAGATTAAGCTTGTCAGCCTTGCGAGTATGTACTTTGTGTAGCAACCAGTTTGTGATATAAGTTTTATGGTCGCTAAGATAATCCGGGCTATAGGTGTAGTTCAGAAAGAGATCTTTTGTCAGCTGCACTGGCATATAATCTCTTGACCAGATGTCACGAGTGTTAAGCAGATCATAGTGCTTAAAGGTCTTAACAGACTCTTTCAATGCAGCATACATCTTTTCTCTTAACTGAGGATCCAACCCGCTGCTCTCTTTAGGTAGAAGACTGGAATAACAAACCGTATTGGTCATGTTATCCGTTACGAAGTTATCTTTTGATATTATCATACTCTTTGCTATTAGATAATTCGATGTTCAATATCTCGATTTTTTTACCGCTATCGGTTATACTTTTGGGTTAGGACCATATTCGTTGGTGCCAGGGTCAGAATCTTGAACAGTCCAAATGATAATCAATACATAGCCGACAATAGGGATGAACATGAGAAGCTGCAACCAACCGCTACGACCAGTGTCGTGGAGACGGCGTGCGGTTACGGCGATGGTGGGTAGCAGAAGCACGAGACCGCCAATACCGCAAGTCAAAGAGGAAATGATGTAGGTGAAAAGTTGGAACCACCAAAATTCCGAGCGGCGAGCACGGCCTTCAAAGTTGGCAAACTTATTGAAGCACACTTTGATTGCTTCGCCGAAGTCCATCGACTTTGGTTGAGGCTGATATCCATATTGTGGCTGCTGTGGTTGCTGATAGCCGTACTGTGGTTGTTGGTAACCGTATTGTGGCTGTTGTGGAGCTTCTGGTTGTGGTGGAATAGGGGGCTGCTGGTCGAATGCAGGTGGTGCTGGTTGTTGCTGCTGGAGCAGAGCTGCCACTTCTGGCACTTGCATGGCAGGAGCCCAGTTTGTCATGGTCTCGTTCCAAACGTATGATTGTGGAGTCAGTCCGTTGATGAGCAGTTCTGACAACTCGAATGGTCCACCTTGCTGACCATTGGTGTTAAGGTAATACTTCATAGTCTTACGGTTTTAGTATTTTAATGAAATTGATAATCTTGCTTTTGCAAATATAATGATTTTTCGTGAAAAAGCACCAATTTGTGCAAAATATATGTAAAATCCCACCAAAAATGAAATTTGCAGCCAAAGCCATCTCCGATGGCTGCCTCTGCTTTTGCTTCCGTTCCTATCGGTGGATTTTCTACGGAATCAGGATAATTCCTATTATATATAAAAAAGGAAATGATATACAAGTTGTCCCTGTAATTATTTAGTAATGATTGAAAAAAATCCCGTAGGGATTTGATGTGTGTAGGCAGGTATGCAGCGAAGGTTATG
>ERZ779888.3239-NODE-3239-length-12185-cov-3.306183_pt1 | contig 12185 bp, 10 predicted proteins | sample MGYA00511245_ERZ779888 | MGnify/ENA primary metagenome ERZ779888 (study PRJEB29588, sample SAMEA2155255) | human gut metagenome | biome: human gut; feature: human-associated habitat; material: faeces | place: Denmark | collected 2008/2010 ... | reverse complement strand
GAGCAGGTTGCCGGCGTCCATGGCACCGTCGGTCTTGCCGGCACCCACGATGGTGTGCAGCTCATCAATGAAGAGGATGATCTTGCCCTCGCTCTTCTTCACCTCGTTCAGCACGCTCTTCAGGCGCTCCTCGAACTCGCCGCGGTACTTTGCACCGGCCACCAGAGCGCCCATGTCCAGGCTGAACACGGTGCGGTCTTTCAGGTTTTCGGGCACATCGCCGCGCACGATACGCTGGGCAAGGCCCTCAGCGATAGCCGTTTTACCAACGCCAGCTTCACCGGGCTCACCGATCAGGCAGGGGTTGTTCTTGGTCTTACGGGACAGGATGCGGATCACGTTGCGGATCTCCTGATCGCGGCCAATGACGGGGTCCAGCTTCTGCTTGCGGGCAAGGTCTACCAGATCCTGACCGTATTTCTGCAGGGCGTTGTAGGTATCCTCCGGGTTGTCATTGGTGACGCGCTGGTTGCCGCGCACTGCTGTGAGCTGCTGCAGGAACTTATCCTTGGTGATGCCAAAGGCGCGGAACAGCTCTGCCGTGTTCTGATCCTGCTCATTCAGTAGGCCCAGAAACACATGCTCTACGCTGACATAGTCATCCTTCATAGCCTTTGCCTCGCGGGCTGCGGCGCTGAGCACCTTATCGGTGGCCTGCGAGATATAGACCTTGTCGGGGTCACGGCCGGAGCCGGACACCCGGGGCAGCGCGGACAGCTTTTCCGCCACGGCGGCGGCAAAGCTGCCGGGGTCAACGTTCAGCTTTTGCAGCAGCTGAGGGATCAGGCCGTTTTCCTGCGCAGCCAGTGCGTGCAGCAGGTGGGCGGGCTCCAGCGCGTTGTGCTGGTACTCCACAGCCAGCTGCTGGGCTGCCTGCAAAGCCTCAAGGGTCTTTTGGGTATATTGATTGGTATTCATAAAGTCAAGCCTCCATTCATACCGGAAGGTTTATTTTAGCGGACGGATAAGTTCTGTGCTAACAGCTCCGTGCCCGGCGGCGGCAGAGCCTTGCGTTGATTGTATCGATATTCTTCTTCATGGTCTTGCACACCTCCTGTGGGGCAGTTCGTTTTGTTTTTAGCACTCTATCTGCTCGACTGCTAAAAATATACTCCTGTCCACCTGCTTTGTCAATAGGGTTCACAAAAAGTTTGCAGAATAGACGCAAAACCATGCTTTTCTGCCCCGCGGGATAAAACAAAAAAGCACCGGCAATGCCGCCGCCCACTACAATGACCTCCGCACCGTTTTCTATGGAGGTTTCCAGCTTTTCGATCATCTTGTCCATATTGCCGTTCCTTTCCGCGCAGGCTTTACGGCCGCATGGAAGAGGCTTTTCCCTTCCTCTCATGCGCCCAGCACGCGCATGCAGCCCCGCGCGACCATAATCTCCTCGTTGGTTTCAAATGCCCATATCGCCACACCGCTATCCGGGGTGCTGATACGGCCCTCATAGCCGCTTCTGTTGCACCGGGGGTCCAGCCTCGCGTTCACAAAGCTCAGTCTGTCGGCTATGCGCTGCCTGAGCGAAGCGTCGTTGAGGCCGATGCCGCCGGTGAAGCAAATGGCGTCCAGTCCGCCCAGGTAAGCGGTATACATGCCAATATAGCCTACGATCTCATCCGCAAAGGCTCCTATGGCCAGTTGCGCACGTTCATTGCCCTGCGCCGCTGCCTCCTCCACCTTGCGCATATCGTTGCTGACGCCGCTTAGTCCCAGCAAACCGCTTTGCCCGGAAAGCGCCTTCATGGCTGCCTCTACACCGCCCGTCTGGTGGATAATGACCGGCAGGCAAAAGACATCCAAATCACCTACGCGGTTGTTGTGAAACAGCCCGCTTTGCGGCGTGGCTCCCATGGAGGTGGCTATGCTCCTGCCGTCCCGAATGGCACACAATGAGCTGGAACCGCCCAGATGCACGCTCACAAGGCGCCTGGCCTCCGGCGCTTCCCGTTCCATCTTCCAGGCGATGTAGCTGTGGCTGGAGCCATGAAAGCCGTAGCGCCGCATGCCAAGCTGCTCCACCCACTCATAGGGAATGCCGTACACGGTCCGTTCCAAGGGTATCGTGGCGTGAAAGGCGGTTTCAAAGCAGGCGATTTGCGTCAGTCCGGGGTAGCGCTCCTGCACGCGGCGCATCATTTCAAGGTAGACCGGATTGTGCGCGGGAGCCAGTGCGCACATGCGCTCCATCTCCGCCATCAGCGTGTCGTCCACCACCCGGGACCCGGATATGCTGCCTCCATGCACCGCCTTGTAGCCGACGGCATCCAGTGAGGCCATGTCCACGGGGACGCCCATGCGACTGAGTACGGCCATGCACCATTCCAGCGCGTCGATGTGCGTTTGACACCGGCAGCGCTCTTTCTCCTCGCTGCCGTTTGCCCGGATGCGGTAAGCCCCCTCTGTGCCTATGCTTTCCACGCCGCCAGAGGCCAAAAGGGTCTCTTCCCCGCCCATGTTGTAAAGCTTGAATTTAAAGCTGGTGGAGCCCAGGTTGAGCACCAGAATCTTGCGCACCACACACGCCTCCTTTTAGGAATGGAAAACCCACAGCGCCTTTTCAAAATGATCCGGCGCTGCGGCGTTTTGATGATTAATTCCTGTATTTGGCTGCGAAGGCTTTCATGGCCTTCTGGAAACACTCCATGGGTACACGCGCCATGCCCGCGCCAATCAACCCGCCCTCGTGGTTGAACATGCCGCCGTGAATGGCGGGGCATACGCCCGTTTTGAGTACCAGCCGGATATCGATGCCCACAGGCAGCGGATCAAAGTCCAGGTTGGGAATGGGATAGTTGGGATTCTTTGCGATGGAGATGCGCTCCATCTCGCGCGTCTGCCCAATGCAGTCCTGCAGGCTCATGCCGCGCAGGCTGCATACGATGGGGCTGGCCGCCGCCGCAAAGCCGCCCAGGCCGGCCGTTTCCACCACGCAGCTGTCTCCCAGCCATGGGAGCTGATCCTTTTCCGTGTACTGGGTGGAGGTATAGCGGCCCTTCATCATGGGCGCGGGCGCGGTGAACCACTGCCCGGGCAGCGACGCGATCTTGATGCCGAACTCCACACCGTTGCCCGCCAGTGCGGTGACCATGGTGGAATACTCCGTGCCGTCCGCCGCAATAGCCGCGGCCCGGGAAGCCCCCTGCCCATAGCAGTGGAAAAAGCGGGGCGTTTCCACGATGTATTTGACCGTGCGCATGATCTGTTCCTTGGGCAGGTCCATCTCGAACAGCCTGGGCAGAACCTGCTTGTCAAACAGCAAATCAGCCGCCGTCTGCCGGGTGTGGTTTTCATCGCCCATCTGCATGCTCTCGGCCAGGATGGGCTTGATGGCGATGCCGCCCTCCTTGGCCAGCATTTCACGCAGAGGCGGGAAAAGAACCTCGCGCATGTAGCGCAGGTTTTCGGCAATCTCGGGGCTGTAGAGGCCCCAGCCGCAAAAGCCGCCCTGGAAGGGCCCTTCCGCCGGGAAGGTGGCCGCCGTGGTGTGGTTGCGCCGGTCCTCAATAACGTTCATTGCCACGGACTTGGTAATGATGCCCGTTCCTGCCCCGACGGTGTTGTGGTTGAGCGCGGAGTCGATGCGGATTTCGCCGGAACGGATGATCTCCACGGCCTCCTTCTCGTCCTTGGCCCATCCCTCAAACAGCATGGCACTCACCATGCCGCGCTTGTGCAGCATGACCATGTCATCATAATCCACAGGCGGGCCGGAATGGAGGATCATATGATCCTCCAGCCCTTCCACACACTCTCCTGCGGGACGGATATCTACCCAGTAGGGATCGCTGTCTATGATGCACGCCACGGCCTGTTGGTTGGCCTGCGTAATTCTTTCCCTGATGTCCATCTCCGACTACCTCCTTTGGCATTGTCTTCCCGGCCGTATGCGACGCTTTAGAGAAACTCGTCCAGCAGTTCCTCGATCTCCTCGGGCTGCTTATAGGGCGGGGTCCACTCGATTTGCGTGCAATCGCAGTTTTGCGCTTCCAGCGCCGTATAAAACAGCAGGATGCCAAGGTTGGCCACCCTCGGCTTTTGCTTGTAGATGCCCTCCATCATTCACGCCTCCCCAATTGACGGCAGATCATGGCGCACAAGCGCGCGCTTTCATAGTTGCTGTCCGCCACCACCGCGCCAGCCTCTCGGAGCATCCTGGCAATGTCATCCTTGCCCTGCGGGTCTCCTTCGCCGCCGCATACGGCACAGACGTAGATCACATCGGGCCGCGACCTCATCAGCGGAACATAGCACGAGGCAGGGTCGGGTGCCACGCCCGGCCCCAGGATGATGTCCATCGCTACGAGCGCCACCTCCGGGTCAGCCAGCTCCTGCCGCAGGCGCTCCACCCGCTGGGTGGGGTCAAACACCGTGTGCGGCGCTTCGGCAGTAAAATCCAAATCGCCCATGTCCAGCAGGGTGTGGCCCTCGCTGCGCTTGTGCGTCTGGAGGCGAGCGGCATACTTTGTGTTATCCCGGTTGGTATGCAGCGCGATTTCCGGAGCGACGGCGCGAAACGTCATCAGTGTTTCCTCCGCGAAGGTGCCCCCCGTATAGAGGCCGCGGAAATACTTTTGCTCACGGGAAAGCGAGGCCGCCTTTTCGCGGGCGATGGCCGCAGCCTCCTCTTCCGTCCAGCCGATGCTGGGCTCGCGCCCTGCCACGAGGCGCACGCAGGCCTTGGCAGCCTCTTGGAGGCTGTAGGTTCCTGTTACCCTGTGGCCCTGATAAAGCGTTTCGTCCGCGCCCAGGAACACGGCTACGACCGGCTTGGTCAGCTGATCCGCCTCCAGAAGCACCTCCTCCATCACTTCCCGGTCCGCCAGCATGGACACCAGGCAGATGAGCTTCGTATCCTCGTCCTTTTCCAGCCGCTTCATATCGGCCTTCATGGATACGCCGCCCACCTCCTTTTTCAGGTCGCGGCCACCCGTGCCCAAAATGCACGTGACACCGCTGCCCATCTGCTCAATCAGGCACGCGACCTCCTGCGATCCGGAGCCGGACGCACCAATCACGCCCACCGGTCCGGGCCTCACGATACTGCCCGCTGCCAGCGCCACACCGCCCAGCAGACCCACGCCCGCATCCGGCCCCATGACCAGCCTGCCATGATCCCGGCCGTATTCCTTGAGGGCGCGCTCCTGCTCCAGCGTTACGTCCGCCGTGAACATGAAGATGTCCATTCCCCTGTCAATGGCCCTGCGAGCTTCCTGGACGGCATATTCGCCGGGCAAGGAAATCTGCAAAACGTCATAGCGGCCCACAGGCAACTCGTCCACGCTGCGGTATACGCGCCGGCTATGCCCGCCGCCGGAGGCCAGCCGCTCCTGCGCGGCTGCAAAGGCCGCTTCCAGTGCCTCCGGTCCTTCCGCATCCAGAGCGATCATCAGGTCGTTCTTGGTAACGCCAGCGGGCACAGGATAGTCCAGCCCGGTCAGCAAATCCACGTTCTGGCTCGTGCCCATGCCGCTTTCCGCCCCCGTTACGCCGGGCAGTTCAGTCAGTTCCACCGCCACGCCCATCAGCGTGACCGAGTCGACATAACGGTTCTTGATCACATAGACCTTTTTCACGATTCAAGGTCCTCCTTCCAAACGTAAGGCCGTGCGTTTTCATCCATGCGTGCCATGACGCGATACGTGTGCTTGGCCTCCTGCGGATAGTCGCTGCGGGCGTGGCAGCCCAGCGAATCCGTGCGGGTCAGCGCACTGAGCGCCGTAAGGTGGGCCGCAATCATATCGTTTTTCAGCCGGAGCAGCTCGAACGACTCCTGTGCATCCACCCCGCGCAGCGCGCTCACGGCTTCCAGGCCATCGGAAAACACGTTTATGGCCTTTTGGAGCCCCTGTGCGTCGCGCACGGCGTTTACGCCGTCCCACAGGGCTTCACGCATCCCCCGGCGCAGCGCCGCGATTTTCGATGAGCAGCTCTCCTCCGCCAGCTGCGGAGCGGACTCGGGCTCGGCGTTGCACGGCCCGGCACTCCGAGCAAAGGCCGCTGCCGCCCTTCCCGCTCTGCGCCCAAACACCAGGGTCTCCAGCCCGGCGTTTCCGCCTATGCGGTTTGCGCCGTGCAGGCCCCCCATCACCTCACCGCAGGCAAACAGACCCTGCACGGTGCTATGCCCCTGCGCATCCACACGCACGCCGCCCAACGCCGTATGCGGCGCGGGCGCAAGCTCGATCCATTGCTTTGTGATATCTATGCCCACATTGCGATAGCGCTGGACATACATTTGATAGCCGGATGCCAGCCGGGCCGGATCGACACCGGTAATATCCATGTAGATGCCGCCGTGCTCCGTGCCCTTGCCGCGCGCGATCTCCGCTACGATGCGGCGGCTCATCACATCCTTGCTGACGCGGTCGCCCTCCGGGCCATATCGCAGCATGAAGCGTTCGCCGTCGCGGTTTCGCAGCACCGCGCCCTCAAAGAGCAGCGTGGTAATTACGCTGGTGCCCACCAGCTCACGAGGCCATACCGCCGCGCTGGGCTCAAACTGGATGAACTCCATATCGCAAAGCTCTGCGCCGGCCTCGTAGGCCATGGCCACACCGTCGCCGCCGGAATCTCGCTTGTTCGTGGAAACGGGATAGATGCCGCAATAGCCGCCGCATGCCAGCACCACCGCATTCGCCCGGAGATTCAGCCACCGCTTTCCCGCGGCGTCATACGCCAGTGCGCCGCACACACGGCTGCCATCCTTCAGCAGCTTCAGCGCACGCGTGGCGGACAGCTCTGTCACACTGCCCTGCAGCGTCTCTTTTAGCCGGGTCAATATCGCGGCGCCCGTTTCGTTTCCGATGGACACCACGCGCGGCCAGCTTGCGCCCAGCGGGCGCAGCGCCTGATAGCTGCCATCCTTCTCACGGTTGAAAGACAGGCCCATGGCGCATATCTCGTCAAATACCTCGGCGGCATCCTGGCACAAGGCCCGGGCCAGAGCGGGATCGCTGAGTCCCTGCCCGCTCGCCAGCGTATCCTGCAAAAAGATGTCTGCCGAATCTTCGGGGTATACGGGCACATTAAACCCATGCACCCACGGCGAGGCACCCATGCCGTCGTGCAGGAGCATCGTTTTGAGGCCGGCAGCGGCGGCCTCGCGGGCCGCCATCCAGCCCGCAAGACCGCCGCCCAGAATCAGGCAGTCCGTTTGTCGTGTGATCATACTTCCCATATGCCACCCTTGGCCATGGAGCCGACATTCCTGGAGAACAGGCGCAGGAAGCGCTGATAGTCCTTGCCGGAGAACTCCCATTTGAATTTTTCAAGGCGCGCGTTGAGCTCCTCGTCCGAAATGCACAGCGTGATGGAGCGGGCGGGAATGTCGATCTCGATCTCGTCGTTGTCCTCCACAATGGACAGGGGGCTGCACAGCGCCGCTTCAGGGCTGACGTAGCCGACGCTCAGACCGCTGGTGCCGCCGGAGAAGCGGCCGTCTGTGATAATGGCGCAGGAATTGTACAGCGTGGGCTTTCCTTTCAGCTCCTCCTGGAAAGTAAAGGCGGTCGTTCCAAAGCGCCCCTTCAGACCCATAAACCGCAGCACACAGGCGTCACCCTCATGGATCCGGCCCGCGCGCAGCGCCTCCAGCCCGTCGTGCAGGGAATTGAACACCTTGGCCTTGCCCCTGTAGTGCATAAGCTGCTTGGGAACCGCCGCAATTTTGATAATGGACCCCTCGGGAGCGAGATTGCCATACAGCACGCCCAGGCCAGGCTCGGTCATGACAGGATTGTCCAGCGTACGGATGACGTCGTCATTGTAGACGACGGCGTTTTCAACGTTCTCGCGCACGGTATGGCCATTTACGGTCATGCAGTCGCCGTTGAGGCGGGGCAGCAGGTTCTTCATCAGCGCAGGCATGCCGCCAGCCAGGTCAAAGTCCTTGACGGAATACTCGCCGCCCGGCATCAGGTGGCTCAGCAGCGGCACGGTGTTGCTCATTTCGTCGAACACCTTCCACCAGGGCTCGTCGTAACCGGCCTCGTGCGCGATGGCCGGCAGGTGCAAGATCAGGTTGGATGACCCGGCTACCGCCATATCCACGGCAATCGCGTTGCGGATGGATTCGGGCGTGATGATCTGCCGCGCGGTGATGCCCTGGCGCACCATTTCCATGATACGCAGGCCGGCGCGATAGGACAGGTTGCGGATCTCGCTGGAAACAGCACTCATGGATGAATTGCCGGGCAGGGTCATGCCCATGGCCTCCGCCATCATGCACATGGAGTTTGCCGTAGTCATGGAGGTGCAGCCGCCGCAGATGCCCCAGCTGTGCTGGATGAGGCCGTTGTAGAGGTCGGGATCGATCTTGCCCTCGGCCATCGCGCCCACTTTGTCCTGCGCCCGGATATGCACGACTTCCTTCCCGCGGAAGGTGCCCAGCGGCATGTAACCGCCCGTGACCACGATGGCAGGGATGTCCAGACGGGCGCAGCCCATCAGGTGGCCGGGCACGATGGAATCGCAGGTGGAAAGCAGCACCATGCCGTCAAAGAAGTTGCCGTCCACGGTCAGCTCCACCTGGTCGGCAATCAGGTTGCGGCTGGGGATCTCGATATACTTGGGGTCCTTAAGCACCATGCCGTCGCAGATGGCGGTCGTGCCCACCTCCAGCGGCAGCCCGCCTGCCTCACGGATTCCCTGCTTGACGCGCTCGGCAAGCTGGTTGAGATGCACGTGCCCGGGATTGTATTCATTCCAGCTGTTTACCACGGCGATCAGAGGACGGTTCAACTCCTCTTCCGTATAGCCCATGCCCAGCATCAGGCCGCGGCGGCATTCAGACGCCTCACCGAATTCCCAGCAGCTTCGCATATCTTCATATTTGCGTTCCATACTCTTTTCATCCTTTTCTTTTTATTTTTCTCAACTGGTTTGGTCCTGCAAATATTATCTGTTCTATCCAGACATAACGCACACGCCGCTACACCGGCTTTCCTGTGCATCGGCGCTTCGGGATGGCCTCGCAGCCCTTACCGCTGGACGCGTCCGGAAGCGTTGCCGCCCATAAGGGCCAGCACTTCCTTTTCGGAGGCGAGGTTAAAGTCATGCTCGATCGTCTGCTTGAGACAGCTTGCCGCCACTGCGAACTCGATCGTGCTCTGCTCATCCATGCCCTTGCACAGGGCGTGGATGAGTCCGCCGCCGAAGCTGTCGCCTCCACCAACACGATCCACCAGACGGATGAGATAGTTTTGAGAAAAGAAGGGCTGCCCGCCCGTATAGAGCATGCCGGCCCAGTTGTTCTCGCTGGCAGAGATAGAGCCGCGAAGCGTGATGGCCACCGCCTTGCATCCAAACCGCTCCGTAAGCTGCCGCGCCACGCTGACATAGCCCTCGTGGTTCAGCTTGCCGCCCATGATATCCGTATCTGCCGCCTCGATGCCAAAGACGTCCTTTGCGTCCTCCTCATTTGCGATCAGCACATCCACATACGGCACCAGACGGCCCATCACCTCTCCGGCCCGCTCACGGCTCCACAGCTTGCCGCGGTAGTTGAGATCGCAGCTGACCGTTATCCCCTTCTCACGGCACTTGCGAAGCGCATCCAGTGTGATCTCGGGCAGCTCACCGCCAAGTGCCGGCGTGATGCCTGTCCAGTGAAACCAGTCCGCACCCTCCAGAATGCTGTCCCAGTCAAACTCCTCACGCCTGGCCTGCGCGATGGCGGAGTTGGCTCGGTCGTAGATCACCTTGCTGCCACGCTGGCTGGCGCCCTTCTCCACAAAATACAGGCCCAGCCTCTCGCCGCCACGCAGCATGCAGGAGGTATCCACGCCGTAATGCCTGAGCGCATTGACCGCGCACTGGCCGATCTCGTGCGCCGGCACCTTGGTGCAAAAAGCGGCGTCGTCGCCATAGTTGGCAAGGCTTACCGCCACGTTTGCCTCTCCGCCCGCATACGTGGCTTCAAAGCGTTCTGCCTGTACAAACCGCAGATATCCCTCCGGATTCAGCCGCATCATGATCTCGCCAAAGGTTACGATCCTGCTCACGCCTCGTCTACCGCCTTTCTATACGCTTGCGCCAGTTCGGTAATCTTGTCCCACTCGCCCGCTTCGATCCAGCTTTTGTTCACGAGGTTCCCGCCTACGCCGATACCGCAGCAGCCCGCCGCCAGAAACCCGGCTGCGTTTTTCTCGTTTACGCCACCCACGGCCATGAGCGGGATATGGGAAAGCGGCGCCTTGATCGCCTTGATATAGGACGGGCCCAGGTTTCCCACGGGAAACACCTTAACCGCGTCGGCCCCTGCCTCGTACGCTTCTACAATCTCGCTGGGCGTAAACGCACCGGGAAAGGAAAGAAGCCCGTATTCCTTGACGCGGCGGATCAGGTCACAGTTGGTGTTGGGAGTAATGATATAGTTGGCTCCCGCGTCCCGGGCCATATCGAGCTGCTCCAGGGTGAGCACCGTACCGGCGCCGACCAGCATTTTCCCTTCCATGCAACTGTCCACCGCGGCGATGGCCGCCGCCGTGTCCTTCCATGTTTCCGGCTTCTGCTGGTGAAAGGTCACCTCCATCAGGTCGATGCCTCCTGCATACAGCGCCTCCGCCAGCCTTGTCATATACTCTTTTGGCAGTCCGCGAACGATGGCGATAATTTTGCTCCTCTGCACCCATTCAAGCGCCGTCATGCGCCACACCTCCGTTATTTTCAGATATGTTGTGCGGGAATCTGTCGTGTTCAGTATAGTCCAAAGCGGCTTTGGTGTCTAAAGAAAAAAGCCGGCCGTTCAGCATCAAAATTCCGTCTTGTATTATGCCATCGAGCATGTTATAATATCATTTTACAATCTTGCAAGCTGTCCCGTCGGCAGGAAGGGAGGCACGATGCCCATGGACGCTTCACAGCTCAATCCCTTCATCCGCTACATGGATCTGCGTTGCGGCTCCATCAGCTATTCGGAGCCCATCAAGGCATACGATTACCGGCTGTTCGCCATACGCGAGGGCGAATGCGCCGCCGAGACAGAAACCAAACGCCTTACCCTGCGCGCGGGTTCCTGCCTGATCATACCGCCCGATCATGCGTACCGCATGCTGTTTCACCGGGACGCCCCCGCCATGCTGTACAATATCAATTTCAGCCTTTCCTATCTGCCGGGCAACGGGCAGGCGTTTCGTCCGGACCCGCCTGCCCGCTTCCGCCCGGAGCGAATGCCCGAGTTGCCCGACCCGGCGTTCTTTCCCATTCCCACGCTTTTTCAGGATGTACCGCAGATCCAGCAGACCGCGGCCCTGCTACTGTCGGAACGGGAAAAGCGGGATGTCTATTTCAACGAACTTTGCTCGGCTCTTCTGAAAGGTATGCTATTGCAGCTTATGCGCGAGCCCAAAGCCGGAGAAAAACCTGTGCCAACCGTCGTGGAGCGGCTCAAGCAGTATCTGGAGGCGCACTCCCGCGAACGCATCACCGCCGATAGCCTTGGCCGCATGTTCGGCTACCACCCGTTTTATCTCAATCGCCTTTTTCACAAGTATGCGCACCAGACCATTCATCTTTACCAGATGCAGTGCCGCATCCGCAATGCCTGCGCGCTGCTGGTTACGACCGATCTGAGTATGAAGGAGATCGCGGACAACCTGGGTTTCTCCTCGCCCTCCCATTTTTCAGAGACCTTTCGAAAGCTGCGCGGCGTGTCTCCCATGGATTACCGCAGCGGAATGCGCTGACCGCCGCGCAGTTTTCTGCCTCAAACCGGCGCGTCGCCAAAATCCGGCACGTCAAACGCCTGTCCGTCGCGGATCATGGATTCATGCGCGAGCAGTCCGGGCACCGTGTATCTGGCCGCCAGCCATGCATTGACGGTGGGCATCTTTCCAAAATATGCGGCCGTACAAAAGTCATCCACCAGCAGCTTGTGGCTGGCCATATGCCCGTTTGGCAGGCCCGCGTAGCTCTTGGGCAGCAAGCTGTTACGTTCCTTCTGGACTGGTGAGGGATCCGCCGATTGCCAGCGGTGGTTTGCCACCGAATTGACAAAATCCTTCTCGCCGCGGTGTGCTTCCATGGCTTCGGGGTTGACCTGGCTGCTTACGTCCACGGCATCCACGCCGTCGGGGGTGAGACGGGCAAAGATGTGCTGGGCATTGCTGAACTGGTAGCTGCCCTTCGTCCCGTAAAAGGCGCTGATATAGGAGCTGGGGGCCTTATAGCCAATGCGGCGG
>ERZ779888.3237-NODE-3237-length-12191-cov-2.973467_pt1 | contig 12191 bp, 11 predicted proteins | sample MGYA00511245_ERZ779888 | MGnify/ENA primary metagenome ERZ779888 (study PRJEB29588, sample SAMEA2155255) | human gut metagenome | biome: human gut; feature: human-associated habitat; material: faeces | place: Denmark | collected 2008/2010 ... | reverse complement strand
TCATCTTGACAGGAACGCTGGCGGCCTCACGTTGGGAAAAAACGGCGAAACGCTACTGCCGCGGGCTCAGCGAGACGGAGCTTGCCCTGCCGGCTGAAGAAGTCCGGCAGGCGGGCAGTTATCTCGACTGGATTGCACCGGCGGTGGCCCGTCATACGGACGGCGTCTTGATTCGTCAGGCAGCAGGGGCCGACTGGGGGGAGATGCTCGATGACGTGGAGCCCGATGCCCAGTTTGCCGTGCATATCCTCGCGGGCAGGGAGGTCCAGCCGCGCGAGAATGAAGAAAATCTCGAAGACCCCATTCTTTTGGCCGTGCGTGAAGGGAAATCTCTGCCGCCGTCAGAGGATAAAGAGCTCGTCGAGCAGCGCCTGAACTGGCATTATACAGGCGAGGAACTGCAGGGCATCACGGCGAAGATGACTGTTTCGGAAATCAAGCAGCGCTTTGCGGAGGAACTGCACGAGGAGGAGCCTGCCTCACTGCCTCTGGTGAGACCCGCAGAAAAATTCATCTGGCGCCGCCCGCAGTTCCTGCAGCAAAAGGGCAGGCTCTCGCCGTCGGAACGCGGCACCCTGATGCACAGCATCATGCAGAATCTCAATCTGCACGGCGACTTGTCGCCTGCAGGGCTCAGGGCGCAGGTTTCTTATATGGAAGCAAACGGCCTGATTGCCGCCGGTCACGAACGTGAGGTGAACTATCAGAGCATCGGGAAATTCTGCCAGTCCGACTTGGGCAGGCGCCTGCGTCAGGCAAAACACGTCTGGCGTGAACAGCCGTTCAGCCGCATGATTCCGGTTGGCGAAGTCAGCCCTGCCTATGCCAAAAGTCAGGAAAATATCTTCATTCAGGGCGTCATCGACGTACTGTTTGAAGAAAATGATGGCAGCCTCGTCCTGCTCGACTACAAGACCGACCGCGATACGACCCCTGACAAAGTCCGCCGCAATTACGCCAAGCAGATTGAGCTCTACCGCGGTGCCGTGGAAGACATCCTCGGCAAAAAAGTCAGGGAGAGCATTCTGTTCATGATGCAGGACGGCAGTGAGGTCAGAATCATCGCGGAAGAAGAGAAGGAAGATAATGAAGGTTGACGAATTGACTTTTCTGTACTATAATATCTGGTACAAAAGGTTGCAGGACCCCTGCAATCACCTTTTACACTTTACCTTAGGGGGATGTAAAGGTTTCGACGGGGTATTGAAGCCACGAAGTTCGCAGGCCAATGGTCATGAAAGCCTAAAGCTTGACCGCTAAATTCAACTGACGAAGCTGAATACGCTTACGCTGCCTGAGCCTAGCTCAGATAGCCCCTCTGGAAGTACGAACCGTCAGCCAACCCGGAGGCTTTAAATAAAGACGGCAGTTTCCTGTTTTGTAAAAACAGGTGGTGGAGAACTCTGAATCCCAGAGTTTCGCTCCTATGATGCCCGCATTCTCGGGCTACTGCGATAATGCTTTGTGATGTGGATGTATTTCGGACAGGAGTTCGATTCTCCTCATCTCCACCATGATGTGGACTGTCAGCAGGCGGACGCACAACAGCGGCTGCGGCAGATAATATAAAAAGCCGAAGTTTTTATGACTTCGGTTTTTTTTTTGTCATTTTATCCCCTAGGGAGGCTTACATTCACGGGTGACTTCCTTTAAAATATAGAATATGAATTCTATTTATGGGAGGTTCGTATGCATATTCCAGAAAATTATCTGAGCCCTTCGACTTGTGCAGTGATGGGCGCGGTCATGGTGCCGGTATGGCTCATGGCCGTTTCAAAGGTACGCCGTCATGTCCCGCAGGAGAAACTGCCGCTTTTAGGCATTGCGGCGGCCCTGTCGTTTCTCAGCCTGATGTTCAACATCCCGCTGCCGGGCGGCACGACGGGACATGCTGTAGGAGGTACACTGATTGCCATTCTCTTTGGCCCTTATGCGGCGTGTTTGTCGGTCAGCATCGCGCTGCTCATACAGGCCCTGTTCTTTGGTGATGGCGGCATTCTTGCGTTTGCGGCGAACTGCTTTAATATGGCGTTTGTCCTCCCGTTCACGGGATATGGCGTTTACCGTTTGCTGCGCGGCCATCTCTCATCGCGTTCCGGGGAGTACATCGCTGCGGGCGTCGGCGCCTATGTGGGCATCAATGCAGCTGCTTTTGTGGCGGCCGTGGAATTTGGCATTCAGCCGCTGCTGTTTACGGATGCGGCGGGACAGGCACTTTACTGTCCGTATCCGTTCTGGATTTCCATCCCGGCCATGATGATTGGGCACCTGACGCTGTTCGGCCTTGCCGAAGTCATCTTTACGACAGCGGTGCTTGCTTATCTGCGGAAGACATCGCCAGAGCTCTTTGCCTCTGTGCGCATGAAGACGAACCGCGCGCTTTACGGCCTTATCGGGGCTTTGATTGTCTGCACGCCGCTTGGCTTGCTCGCCGCGGGGACCGCTTGGGGCGAATGGGACCCTGAGGAACTTGCCGGACAGGATTTTCTCGGCACGGCGCTCGGTTATACGCCGGCTGGCATGGAGCAGGGCTTCTCGTTTGATGCGCTTTTCCCTGATTATGCCGTTGCGGGGCTGCCGGATGCGTTTGGCTACATCCTTTCGGCGCTGATTGGCACGGCGCTGCTCGTCATCATCTTCAAGATGGCGGCACCGTTCTTTGCCTCGCATACGGATTACGGCGATTCTGTTTCGAATCATTGAGCTTCCTATAATATATAGGAAGATTATGTTAACGTTTGAGGTGTTCTTTCATGAAGGATTTGCCGGATTGGGCAAAACGGGAAGAATCATACAGACCTGACAAAGACCGGGATGCATTCATCTCCCGGTCTCTTTTGCGTATCATGGAAATGCTCAAGGTGCTGCGGGCACAGGCGGGCAGGCGCCATCATGGCCATGCCGGACTTTATCTCGTACTGCTCGTGCTTTTTTTGCTAGCGGTAGTTACGGCCAGGACAGCTGCCTTTCTTTGGACGGCTTTGGGCGGTGAGCTTCTGCTGCTGGCTTTTTTGCCGGGGAAGCTGCTGCGTCAGGACATCTTAGGCGCGCTGGCGGCAGGCGTTTTCTGTCTGCTGCTCATCCTGCCGGCCCTGCTTTTCTGGGGCGCGGGACCTGTTATGCTGCTGCCGCTTAAAACGTTTCTCTGTGTGACAGCCCTGAATCTCCTGCAGCAGCATTTTTCCTGGCATGAGCTTACGGCGGCGCTGCGCCGCTTTTATCTGCCGGCCGAGGTTATCTTCATCCTGGATACGACACTGCGCTACCTCGTGCTACTCGGGGACCAGGCGTCGCTGCTTTTGACTTCGCTCAAGCTGCGTTCTGTCGGCCATAACCCGAAAAAGCACAAAGCCATGGCCGGCATCATGGGCATTGTCATGCAGCGGTCGCAGCGCCTTTCCCTTGAGATGGCCGAGGCGATGCGTTGCCGCTGCTTTACCGGGGAATACCCCATGCTGCAGGGACGTCAGGAAAGCGCCGGTATTTTGTCGTATCTTCTGCCAGCGGCGCTGTTCCTTATCTATGCATTCCTTTACATTCGTCTGGAGGGCTTCCTGTGATTGCTTTAGAAGATGTCTGCTGTGCGTTTGACCGCGAACCGGTCCTGCGCCACATCAGTTTTACGATAAAAAAAGGCGAGGCCGTGCTGCTGACGGGGCCGAATGGCTCGGGCAAAACGACGCTGCTGCGGCTCTTAAATGGCCTGGTCTTTCCGGAAATTGGCACGTATACGTTTGAAGGCACGCGTATTACGGCGGCCAAGATGCGCGAGCACCGCTACTCAAAATATTTCCATCAGCGCCTTGGCTACGTCTGGCAGAACCCCGATGCCCAGCTCTTTTGTGCGAGCGTCGCGGAAGAGCTGGCTTTTGGGCCATTGCAGATGGGACTTTCCAAGGAGGAAGTGTGCGAACGCGTCGAAGATGCTTTGTCGTATTTTTCCCTGACGAAGCTGCGCGACAAGCCGCCGTATTATCTTTCGGGCGGCGAGAAGAAGCGCACGGCGCTTGCGTCCATCTTTACGATGAATCCGGCGGTCTGGACCCTTGACGAACCGGAGAATTTTCTCGATGCCGAAAGTCAGCACTGGCTCGCGGAGTTCCTGCAGGCACTGAAAAAAGCGGGCAAGACCATCATCGTGACGTCACATCATCCGGACATCGTCGAAAAAGTCACGGACCGCGAGCTGCGTCTGACAGCGGACCATCATCTTGCCGATGCCTGATGCTGCTGTTTGGCGGCTGTGGCTTGTCATATCTTAGGAAGAAGCGTTTCCTGCAGGTTCGGGAAACGCTTCTTTGATATAGGAAATGAATTCAGGATGATGTTCCGGCAGCCAGACGAGGAGCTCATCGTCGAGGATGGGCAGCCAGTCACATGGTGTATTCGGGGAAGGCTGCGCCGAGAATGAAAAGTCAACGGCGCGCTCGCGCAGAAGCTGAGAGAGCTCATCGTTCGTGCCTTCGCGCAGTTCGATATGGACCTGTGGATAATCTTTGAGAAAAGCGCGCAGAATATCGGGCAGCAGCATGGCCGCGACGCTCCATTAGCAGCCGATTGTCAAAGTACCGACTTTATCCATCGTGCATCCTTCTTCCTATCATCCAAAAAAATATTATATACATTATGATAATATGCCGTTTGTGTTTTATTGCCTGTCATCGTACAATGACAGAGTAACAAATGCAAGCGGCATTTTTAGTGAAACGATACGTGATACATGGAGAGGATGTATATTTTTATGAACGATAAACGGATTTCTTTTGCTTCGGACTATCTGGAAGGCGCTCATCCGGCCATCCTGCAGAAATTGATGGAGACGAACATGCTGCAGACGGCAGGCTACGGCTTTGATGAATTCTCGGAGGCGGCACGTGCGAAAATCCGCGAAGCCTGTGAGGCACCGGCGGCGGATATCTTTTTCCTGATTGGCGGCACGCAGACGAATGCGACGGTCATCGATGCCATCCTGCATTCGTATGAAGGCGTCGTCGCGGCCGACACGGGCCATGTCAGCGTGCATGAAGCCGGTGCGATTGAATTCGGCGGCCATAAGGTCCTGCCCATCGCGCACGAGAACGGCAAATTGACGGCCGCTGCCATTGATGCCTATGTCAGGGCATTTTATGCCGACGGCAACCACGACCACATGGTCGCACCGGGCATGGTCTATCTTTCGCAGCCGACAGAATACGGCACGCTGTATTCTTTGGCAGAACTCACGGCCATCAGCAACGTCTGCCATGAGCACCATCTGCCCCTGTACCTCGACGGCGCGCGCCTTGCCTACGCACTGGCCTGCGGGGCAAACGACGTGACGCTGCCGGATATTGCCAAACTCTGCGATGCATTTTACATCGGCGGCACAAAATGCGGCGCCCTTTTCGGCGAAGCCGTCGTCTTCCCCCAGCATGACTTTATCCCGCATTTCTTCACCATCACCAAGCAACACGGCGCCCTGCTCGCCAAAGGCCGCATTGCCGGCATCCAGTTTGACACGCTCTTCACTGACCGTCTCTACTGGAAAATCGGCCAGAACGCCATTGATGCCGCCGACAAAATCCGCAGCGTCCTGCGCGAAAAAGGCTATCCGTTTGCCTTGGAGAACCCGACCAATCAGATTTTCATCGTGCTGACGAAGGAAAAATGTGAGGAACTCGCCAAAGAAGTTGAGCTCGGCTTCTGGGAAAACATCGACGCAGAGCATACGGTCATGCGAATCGCGACAAGCTGGGCGACGACCGAAGAACATGTAAATAGATTATTGAAGTTACTTTCATGAAGAAAAAACAACGGGAGGAAAGGGGCATCCTTTTAGCGTAAAATTCCACCTTGACCCCACAATCGTTGTAGTGTTTACTATAAGTCAAGGGGGTATTTTATGACTAAGAATCTGACGACGGGCAGTGTGTTCAGGAATATTTTCTTTTTCTCGCTGCCGTATTTTCTCTCGTATTTCCTGCAGACGCTCTACGGCATGGCGGACCTCTTTATCATCGGTCAGTTTGAAGGCGCGACGAGCATTACGGCGGTTTCGATTGGCAGTCAGGTCATGCACATGCTGACCGTCATGATTGTCGGCCTCGCGATGGGCACGACGGTTACGATTGCACAGGCCGTGGGGGCGGAGGACAAGCTGCGCGTACGCCATGCGGTAGGCACGACAGCTGTCCTTTTTTTCGGCGTGTCCCTTGTCCTTGCTTTTGTGCTGATTTTTGCGCGCGGCTGGATTGCCGCGGTGATGGAGACGCCGACAGAAGCTGTGGCGGGAACGGAAGCGTATCTGCTCATCTGTTTTCTCGGCATCCCCCTGATTACGGCCTACAACATCATCGCTTCGATTTTCCGCGGCCTCGGCGACGCGAAAAGTCCGATGTACTTTGTCGCCGTGGCCTGTGTTTTCAATATTGTACTCGACTGCATCTTCATGGGGGCTTTGGCCATGGGCCCTGCCGGCGCGGCTTGGGGCACGGTCATTTCACAGGCCGTCAGCGTCGTACTGGCATTGGTGTTTATCAAGAGCGGCAGGGCAGGGATTGCCCTGAGCAGGGCTGACGTTCAGCCGGATTTTGCCGTGCTGCGCCGCATCCTGCGCATTGGCATCCCTGTCTCGCTGCAGGATGGCTTTATCCAGATTGCCTTTCTCGTCATCACGGTCATTGCCAATATGCGCGGTCTGACGGATGCGGCCGCCGTCGGCATCGTCGAGAAAGTCATCAGCTTCATCTTCCTCGTGCCGTCGTCGATGCTCTCGACCGTTTCGGCCCTCGGCGCGCAGAATATCGGCGCGGGAAAAGTCGGACGTGCCCAGCAGACGCTCTGGTATGCCTTGGGCATGACGGTAAGTTTCGGCATCGTCGTGGTCTGTATCACCCAGTACACGGCCTACGATATCGTCGCGCTGTTCACCTATGATACGGCAGTCATCGTGGCAGGCGAGGGCTATCTGCAGGGCTATATCTTTGACTGCATTTTTGCCGGCGTCCATTTCTGCTTCAGCGGGTATTTCTGTGCCTGCGGCCGTTCGGAAATTTCGTTCCTGCACAATGTCGTTTCCATCGTCACGGCCCGTATTCCTCTCGTGTATCTGGCCTCCCTCTGGTATCCCCTGACTTTGTTCCCCATGGGCTTGGCCACCGCGACTGGTTCATTGGTATCCATGCTCATCTGCATCAGCGCCTTCCTGATTCTGCGGTATCGCGGCAACCCGGCTTTTGCCTGTGCGAGGAGCGGGGGAGATGCCGGATGAAAAAAAGACCGCTTCTTCTTGGGAAAGCGGTCTTTTTTCATGTAAGAATGTATCATATTCACCGTGCTGTCCGGTTCAGGCGGCCGAGACGGCAGCAGCACGCGGATAGAGGCGGGCAATCGTGTGTTTATGTGCGTTGTAATAATAAATCGGGCGGGCTGGATATTTTTCATGCAGCACTTGAACGATTTCGCGCGGTGCCATGTTCGTGAAAAACGGCAGAGAACCGAAGATGAGGTTTTTGCCGATAACCTGAAAGCCGGCTCTTTTCTTATGCTGTACGGTGACGAGCGATTCCTTCGGATGTTCCTCCAGATACTGGTTAAGACAGCTCATATGTACGTCGGCCGTATAGATTTTACCATCGACAATGACCCCTGCCGCATCGCGCGTGCAGAAATCCAGCTCAGGGATATGGAACACTTCCTTAAGCGGACGAAAAACAAGTTTTTCCAGTTCCATAAAAATACATCTCTTTTCTTTTTGTTCGCCTCTATTATAATCTTGAAAAGACAAAAAGACAAGAGGGACAGCTGGGCTTGACAAATCTGAGCGATTTTTGTTATGATTATTTACGCATTTGTAATGCTTCTGCTAAAACTCGGGCAAGGCTTCGGGAAGTGGATTTTTCTGACAGATGCCAATGTGCCGCTGTCATTTTCGCCACGCAGTCTTTTGGCTGCGTGGTTTTTATTTTGTCTTTTTTGTCATGAGGTGATTTTTTGAAATATGCAGTGATTGTCTTTTTGGGGGGATGCAGCTATGGCATTCTCTCAACTATCGTGAAGCTAGCCTATGCGGCAGGGCTGACTGCGGCGGAAGTCTGCGGCAGTCAGGGGTTTTTCGGCATGCTGCTTTTGTGGGCAGCCGTGCTTTTGCGGCGCAGTCCCATAAAGATGCGCCCGCGCCGTGTTCTGACGCTGATTCTCTGCGGCCTGCCCGTCGGCCTTACGACGATGTTTTACTACACGTCCCTCAAGACGGTCACCGCGTCGTTTGCGGTCATTCTGCTGTTCCAGTTTGTCTGGATTAGCACGGCGCTTGACAGTATTTTTGCACGCCGCCTGCCCGACCGCAAAAAAGTCTTGGCTATCGCCGTACTGCTGCCGGGCTCGGTACTGGCCGCGGGGCTTTTCGGGAGCGGTGAGTCCGTTCAATTGACACAGGGCGTCATCTGGGGACTTTTGTCGGCGGTCAGCTACTCCTTTGTGCTGATTGTCAGCGGCACGGTCGGCTGCGAAGTGCCACCGTTTCTAAAAAGTGCCTTGATGTCCCTCGGTGCGGCTGCGGTCATTTTCAGCATGATGCCGCCAGAATTTCTCTTTTCCCTGCCGTCCATCGTCAAGGTCCTTCCTTACGGACTGCCGCTCGGTGTTTTCGGCATCGCCCTGCCGCCGCTGCTTTTTGCCATCGGCATCCCGCACACGGGGCCGGCACTCGGCAGCATCCTGACTTCCTCGGAGATGCCCATGGCCCTCATCATGGCCTTTCTCGTGCTCGGTGAGCATATTGCCCCCATGCAGTGGCTCGGTGTCGTGCTGATTTTTGTCGGCGTCATCATCGGCAACCTTCGCAAATAAAAAGGATATCCGGCTCATGCCATTGGGCAGGCCGGATATCCTTTTTGCGTGTAAAAATCAGATATCCCAGTGCAGGTTGTCGGGGTTCGGCGTGGCCTTGTCGACCTCGGTGAGAATCCACGAGGCGTTGTCGTGGGTGGCTGCGAAGGCTTTTTCGAGGCCGGCTTCGTATTCTTTCGGGATTTCCATGGCGTGCAGGGCCATGTGCATGTAGTCCTTGGCGACGAGCGTCACGCCGCGTTCGGCGGAAAGCTGTGCCTTGAAGCGGTAGCCGTAATAAAGGTAGCTGTTATGATGCACGGGGATGTCTTTGAAGGCTTCGATGCGTTCGTCGACTTCGGCCTCAGCATCCTTCGTCATGTTCATCTTGTGCATGAGATTCCAGCGGTCGGCCCAGAGTTCGCCGCGCAGGATGTACTTGTAGAGAAAATCCGTCGATTCGGCCAGCTCGATGGCCATATCGATATGGCGCAGGGCGTCGTCGTCCTTGTTGAGTTCCTTTTCAAGGGAGCTCAGGCGCTGCAGGGCAAAGACCTTTTCCTCGACATCCTCAGCTTTTTCCTCATCGATGTCAGCATCGACGATGCTGTGGAAGAGTTCAAGGGCTTCATCCGTCTTGTCGATGCCCTTCATGGCAAGAAAATGCGCGAGGCGCGCGCGGGCGTGCCAGCTGTCCATGCCGCCGATGAAGAGTTTTTCGGGCGGATGGGCAGGGGAGTCCATCACGAAATGTACCAATTTATGAAATTCATCCTGAGTCATATGAGAAAACCTCCTGATTTTCGTGTATAATATAATATTATATCATTTTTGCAAGGGGTTGGGAATTTGCAGGCGCTGAAACGTTTTTTGCTGCGGGCCTGGGCGCGCGGCACGCATATTGTCGAGCATGAGGCAGGGCTGCTCATCGTGCTCTATATCTTGAATTTTGCACCGATTGTCTGGAACAACATCCATATGTATAAGGCGCAGCAGCTCGGTGTGCTCTTTACGGATGCCATTTTTCTGTTCGGCGGCATCGAGCTCTATGTCCTGCTCTTAGGCTTTATCCCGATTCGGAAGCTTCGGCGGTTCCTCTTTGCCCTTTCGTTTTTCATTTCTCTGCTGCTCGGCGGCGTGGAGTCGTTTTCCATCATCCAGTACAGCTCGCTTATCGGCGCGGGCATCGTGACGGCGGTCCTGCAGACGAATCCGCGCGAGGCAGGGGAGTTCATCCGCATGTACGTGGGCTGGAAGGGGATATTGGCCGTCGTGCTGCTCACTGCGGCGGGCATCCTTGCTTACCGTTATCTTGACCGCGTAAAGATTCCCTTTTTGTCGCGCCACCGTCTTTCCAGGGCCGTGCCCGTGGTCATCCTGTTTTCGCTGCTCGCGGGCGGCGTGCTGCTGCACAGTTATTTTTCCTTCATTGTCAATGACTCCCTTGATGTCCCCGTCGTGCGCGTCGGCCGTGCCACGACGACATCGGTCGATAATATTCAGGCCTTTGAGAAATTAAAGGACGAGGCTGCCTCAGATGTTGAGATTACGGAGAACGAGAGCGATACGCCGTATGTCGTTTTCATTCTCGGCGAGTCGACGAACCGCAGCCGCATGCACCTTTACGGCTATCCGCTCGAAAATACCCCGAATCTCGATGAGCTCAACGCCAAAGGCGACTTGGCCGTTTACAAAGATACCATCAGTCCCGAGGCCGCGACGGTCGCCGTCCTGCGCAAGCTGCTGACTTTTTCCGATATGGACGCCAGTAAGCCGTGGTACGAGTACAACAACATGATTGACGTCATGAAGGCCGCGGGCTACAAGACCTACTGGCTCTCAAATCAGGAAAGCTCCGGCATTTGGGGCAACGTCGCCCAGCTCTTTGCCGGCCGCAGCGACTACAGCCGCTTCACACGCCTGCGCGAATCGCACGAAGATAACGGCATCTACGACGAAGCCCTGTTCCCGCTGGTCGACGAAGCCCTGCAGCAGCCCGCAGCCAAGAACTTCTACGTCATTCACCTCATGGGCGGCCACGGCCTTTACTACATGCGCTTCCCCTATATCTTTTCCAAATTCACAGCCGACGACATCCCCGCACCGCAGGATACCCTTTCCGAGGAAAAGCGCACCGAGATTGCCCAGTACGAGAATGCCCTTTACTACAATGACTTTGTCGTCACAAGCCTCATGGGCAAATTCGCCGACAAAGACGCCCTCGTCATCTACATCCCCGACCACGGCGAAGCCGTCTACGACAACGGCATCTTCTCCGGCCACGTCGAAGAGAATCCGACCAAAGAGACCGTAGAAATCCCGATGATTTTCTGGGCTTCCGATGCCTACAAGGCCCACCATCCCGAAAAATGGCAGGCCATCAAAGCCGCCGTCAACCGCCCCTACATGACCGATGACTTCATCGACACCCTGCTCGATATCCTCGATATCCATACAGCCGAGTACGACCCTAAAAAAAGTGTCATCAACCCCGCCTTCCGCCACAGACCTCACCGCATGATTCAAGGCAAAGACTATGACACCGAATTGAAATGAGCGAGGAGCGCCAGCGACAAGGCGAAGGGTACTTCCAGCAGCCCACCCCTTCCGCGAACGCTTCTCCTTTATCCGAACAGATAACCGTATCGATTCAAAGCTGTATTACCTGAGCAAATTCTTTCGTAATCTCTTCATCATGTGTAATGACCAGCAGCGTCTGACCTTTTTCCCGCACGCGCGCAAACAGTGCCTGCATGAGGTCAGCCGCTGTTTTTTTGTCGAGCCCGCAGGTCGGTTCATCGAGCAGAATCAGAGGTGTCGGCCGTGCTATGGCGATGGCCGTGAGCAGCCGGTTTCTCTGTCCGCCGGAAAGGAAGCAGGCATCGCTGCCAAGACAGGTATCCAGCCCCTGCGGCATCGCGTTGACGACCTTTGCAAGCTGTGCATCGGTAAGTGCCTGCCAGATGGCAGCCTCGCTGACCTCCGGGCAGAACAGCTGAAAATTCTCGCGGATGGACTTGGCAAAGAGCACGCTGCCTTGCGGCATGGCGCTGATATTTTCGCGGATATCCTTTACGGTCAGATGTTCGTAGGCAGTTCCCTTGAGATAGAAGCAGCCCTCATCCGGCGGCCAGACGCCGAGAATTAATTCCGAAAGTGTCGTCTTGCCAGCCCCGCTGGCCCCGACAATGGCTGTATGCTGTCCCTGTTTTATATGGAAGGAAAGATGCGAGAGCAGCTCCTGTCCCTGACGATATGAAAAAGACAAGTTGTCAGCGAAAAGCAGGTCATCACGGGAATTTCCCGGCAGAGACGCCGCAGAAATCTGCTTTTGGGGTACCGGCTTTGCTGCGTGCGGCTTCTGTTCTGTCCATAGGGAGCCC
>ERZ779888.3234-NODE-3234-length-12199-cov-3.767210_pt1 | contig 12199 bp, 14 predicted proteins | sample MGYA00511245_ERZ779888 | MGnify/ENA primary metagenome ERZ779888 (study PRJEB29588, sample SAMEA2155255) | human gut metagenome | biome: human gut; feature: human-associated habitat; material: faeces | place: Denmark | collected 2008/2010 ... | reverse complement strand
CGGGACGTGGCGCTGATCGGCATTGGTCTGCTGCTGTCGGCGCTGGCGCTGGCACAGACCGGCTTTGTGGCCCCGCTGGTGGTCACCGCTGTTTACGCCTTTCTGGCTATCCGCCATGATGGCGTTAGTATGCTGGATTTCCTGCGCTATGCGGGAGTATTCTTTTTCGGACGTCAATACTATGAATGGAGGCAACTGCCGTGAGCATTTTCAAGAAGAAATCACCCTCTGCCCAGCAGCTTTTGGGCATCGACGAGATCACGGAGCACAGCATCCGTACTCCCAACGGCGAGTTGGTCTATCTCATTCTGAAGCCCAGCAACCTGAACGTGCTGCCGGAGAGCATCGTCCGCCAGCGCATCCACAGCCTGATGAATGTGCTGAAGGGCATGGCGGAGGTGGAGATTCTGGCTACGGACTCCAAGGAGTCCTATCAGGACAACCGCAGCTTCTACCGTAAGCGGCTGGAGGAGGAAACGAACCCCGCTATCCGTGCGCTGCTGGAGGCGGACTGCGCCCATCTGGACAGCGTCCAGACCTCCATGGCTTCGGCCCGTACCTTCTGCCTGATCCTGCGGCAGCGTGGCGAGGGCGGCTTTACGGAGTCGTACTTGGCCAACGTGGAGAAACATCTCTCTGATAACGGCTTTACCGTCCACCGTGCCAACGAGCAGGAGCTGCGGGAGCTGCTGGCAGTGTACTATGAGCAGGATGTGTCCCACGAGGTCTATGACAGCGTGGATGGAGAGCGGTATGTGAAGGAGGGACTATGAAAAATATCTTCAAGCGCAAGAAAGCACCCCCGGAGGAACCAACGGTGCTGTCCTTTCTGGACTGCATTGCGCCGGGGGTGCTGAAATTTGAGACAGACCATTATATCAGCGGCAACACTTGGCGCTGCGTGTGGGCACTGCGGGAGTATCCCGCTGCCACCGATTCTCAGACACTGCTGGGGCGCTTGGGCGACCGGCGCGGCGTGACGCTGCGGATCGTCTGCCGACTGGTGACGCCCGCCGAGGAGAACCGCATCATCCACAACGCCACCAACCGCAACAAGCTGGAGCGGGCCAACACCAACGACCTGCGCCGTGTTATCACAGCGGAGAGCAACTTGCAGGACATGGCCTCGCTGGTAGGGGCGCTGGATCGTGAGCATGAACCGCTGCTGTACTGCGCGGTTTATGTGGAGGTCATGGCCGACAGCTTTGAAAACCTGAAGCTTCTGCAAACCAGTGTGGAAGCGGAGCTGGTGCGCTGCAAGCTGACGATAGACAAGCTGGTGCTGCGGCAGCAGCAGGGATTTCTTACAGTGAACCCGGCAGGCTACGCCGCATTAGGGCCGCAGTTCCAGCGGGTGCTGCCCGCATCCAGCGTGGCCAACCTGTTTCCCTTCAACTACTCCGGCAAGGCCGATCCTAACGGTTTCTACATCGGCAAGGATAAATTCGGCAGCAACATCGTGGTGGACTTCGACCGGCGCGAGAGCGACAAGACCTCCGCCAACATCCTGATTCTGGGCAACAGCGGTCAGGGCAAGAGCTATCTCATGAAGCTGCTGATCTGCAACCTGATCGAGTCGGGAAAATCCGTTATCTCGTTGGACGCGGAGCATGAGCTGGGAGATCTGTGTGGGAATCTGAATGGCTGCTTCATTGACCTGATGGCTGGCGACCGGCATATCAATGTGCTGGAGGTGAAGTGCTGGGACACAGCACCGGAACCGGATGAATCGGCCCCAGAAGCATTCCGGAAGAATACATTTTTGGCGCGGCACGTTTCTTTTCTGAAAGACTTCTTTAAGGCGTACAAGGACTTTTCTGATGCCCAGCTGGACACCATCGAGATCATGCTGACGAAGCTCTATGCCAAGTGGGGCATTTCAGAGCACACCGATCCCCGGCAGCTCACCGCCACGGACTATCCCATCCTGTCGGACTTCTACGCGCTGCTGGAGGAGGAATACCTCCACTATGATCCCAACACCCACCAGCTCTATACGAAGGAGCTGCTGCAAGAGGTGCTGCTGGGCCTGCACTCCATGTGCGTGGGAGCTGATGCCCACTTTTTCAACGGGCATACGGACATCACCAGCGATCGGTTTCTGGTGTTCGGTGTCGGCGGTGTGCTGAGTGCCGCCAAGAGCTTGCGGAACGCGCTGCTGTTCAATGTGCTGGCGTATATGTCGGACAAGCTGCTGGTGGAGGGCCGGACGGTGGCGGCACTGGACGAGCTGTATCTGTGGCTGTCCAACCCCATCGCCATCGAGTATATCAGAAACTGCCTGAAGCGTGTCCGCAAGCGGGATTCCGCCCTGATGATGGCCTCGCAGAATCTGGAGGACTTCAATCAGCGGGAAGTGCGGGAGATGACCAGACCCCTGTTCGCCATCCCACCCCACCAATTTTTCTTCAACCCCGGCACCACGGAGAAGCAGTTCTTCACCAATATGCTGCAAATGGAGGACACGGAGTTTGACCTCATTAACAAGGCACAGAACGGCGAATGTCTTTTCCGCTGCGGCAGCGACCGGTACATGATGAAGGTCATCGCCCCGGAGCACAAGGCGAAGCTGTTCGGCACAAAGGGCGGGAAGTGAGGTTGCCTTTGAGCTATGCAGAGAGAACAATTTGAAAAACGGATCAGGAGCCTCTTGCCGGAGGCGACGGACGAAGCCATGAACGCATGGACGGCGTATGCAGACGAACTAAGCCGGGAAGATGTGGAGCCAGAGTCTGAGCTCTACGATAAAAGCTATGTGGAGTTGACTCTTATCAAGCAGCACTGCGGTGAGGAGATCGCAACACAGCTCTTCAACTATGGGGATCAGTTCACTTTCAATTACTTTGAATTGCGCGGCGCTGCATCAAGACTGGTCAGCGGCTGGACGCTGGAGGACATTGCGAAGGACGCGGTCGAAAACGGCTGCGATGCCACACCGGAAGAGTATGAAGAATTCGTAGATGCGCTTCAGACGTTTCAGATGGCCGACCAAGAACCGCCCGGTATGCAGATGATTTAGGCAGTGAGGAGGTGCATCCATGTCAACAACACTGGTACGGCTGGCGGCGGCTGTGCTGTCTACGGAAAAAGGTCGCAAGACGGCGGGCTGGGTCGTTGCTGCCATCCTTTCACCGTTGATCCTGCTGGCGGCGTTCCTGTGCAGCTTCGGCACGGCGGCGGTGGAGCACAACAACTTTGCCGTGTCCGCATCCTTCTACGGCCCGGCCTTTACGGAGAAAATCCCAGCCGAATACAAAGACCACATCACCGAGATGCGGACAGCTTTCTCTCTTCTGGATTCGGCGGTCGCCGCCGTGAATGCCAAAGCCGAGAGCGGCGGCCTTGATCCCTTGCAGGTCAAGGCCGTTTTCTATGCCCTCTGCTTTGGCGACGATGCGCCTACCCGCCGTGCCGCTGCCAACTTCGTGGAGTGCTTCTACCGTCTGGAGGAGTGCACCGACACCACTACGGACGTGCTGGAGGATGGCACAGTGGTGGTGCAGACCACCGTCTACTATGTGGCGGTGCCGCTGCCGCTGGAGACGGTGTATGAAAAACTGGCGGCTTGGCAAGGCGAACCGGTGACGGAGGAAGACAAGGCCAACGCCGCCCACATCTACAGCATGGTGGTGGGCAGCACAGGCGGCGATACCTTTGATGGCAGCTATACGCCCGGTGGCGGCAGCGGCGTGGAGCTGGATGTCTCTGACCTGACGAATCCCACCACCAAGAACGCCGCCGATCTGGTGGCCTACGTCACCAACGCGTGGCAGTCCGGTTGGGGCTATGTGTGGGGCACCTACGGTCAGGTGCTGACGCCAGAGCTGTTCCAGTACAAGCTGACCCAATACCCGGAGGGCGTGGGGCAGTACGCGGACTTCATCCGTAATAACTGGCTGGGCAAGCACACCGCCGACTGCGTGGGGCTCATCAAGGGCTACGGCTGGCTCAACGCTGAGACCATGGAGATAGAATACGGTACCAACGGGATGCCGGATATTGGTGCTAACCAGATGTACTACAATGCCACGCGCAAAGGCACTATCGATACCCTACCGGAGGTACCGGGACTGGCAGTGTGGAAGTCGGGACACATCGGCGTATACATCGGCAGCGGTCAGGTCATCGAAGCCATGGGCACCAAGTACGGCGTGGTCAAGACGCAGCTCCAAGGCCGCGGCTGGACACACTGGCTGGAGATTCCGTATATCAACTACGACTAATAGGAGGTCACAAATGAACGAGAACACTTGCACATTAGAGAAGGAAATGCGGCGGGCATTGCTGGAAAAGCTGGAACAGAATTATCTGGACTACACCGCCTTACTGCAAACTTTGACATCGGAACAACTGCTGGACAGGACGAAAGAAATCTACGCGGCGCAGGTCTGCTGCCGGTTGGTGCAGCGTAGGGATGATATTTCCCTGCCGCAGATGCGGTATCTGCTGTCGCTGGATGACCCGCTGGCAGCGCTGCGGGATACTTGGCTGGAACTGCACAGCGGCGACAATGAGCCGGTGCTGAAGGTGATCCTGTACAAGCTCTGCGGTGAAATGTGAGGTGCGGCATGGAGAAGGTCTGCGTTACCGTCAGCATGGAGGAGGAACGTCTTAAGGCGCTGGAGTTCGCCCTCAAGAAGAAAAACAGCTCCGTCCAGCGCCGTATGGACGATGCCCTGCGGCAGCTCTATGAGAAGGAAGTGCCGGAACCTATCCGGGAGTATGTGGACAGCCTGCTGGCTCCGCCGCCTCGTCCCCGCCGACCGGTGCGGGCGGCGAAGGCGACAAACGAGCAGGCAACGCCTACGCAGCAGGAGGAATAACTATGGCACAGCAAGAAAAAATCATCGTATGGCTTGACCACAGATGGAAAGAAGCCATTGAGCATCATCTGAAGGATGAGACCTTACAGGAGCATCTGGAAAATGTGCTGGATGAACTGTGCAACCAACTTCCGGAGCGTGAATATAAACGTATCAGCCGAGAGATCTGGGAGGAAGACCGTATGGCGCGGGAGGACGCGGAGGCGGCGCGCACCTATTCCGCGTACCGCGTTGTGGAGGGCGGCGAGGAACATTACTTCCGCATGACGCCCGGCGAGGAGCTTCTGGATACCGCAAGGATGCTCCGCAAATACCTCAAGGATACCGACCACAGCACCGGCAAATTCAGCACGCTATATTCGCAAGCACAGTCCATTGCGCCGGAGGAGTATCAGGACATGATGCGTCTCCGCATGGAGAACACCGGAAAAGTCACCGGTGTGTTTGACTTGGACTTTGACAAGCGGGAGTTCTCCGCAGCCCACATCATGGACGGTTGGACAACGTGGGCGATGCGTGACGTGTCTACAGCCGCCTACCGCGCAGCGCAGAAGCAATATGCTTCCGAGGACGTGATGTGGCGGAAACTGCTGGATCACCTGGATGGCAGGGAGCTCACATCGGCGGGACATCTCACCGCACAGAATTTTTCGTTCAGCGATGAGATCATGATGGAAAACGGTAAGCTGAACTTTTATGTGCAGACTGAGTTCGATGTGGACGCCGCCTTCGGAACCTTCGTATGCACGGACGAGAATGATGACTGGCTGAATATCTATGCCAACTACGACATCGCGCAGGACAAACCTTGCGATACGCTGGAACTGAATCTCTGCAAGGGAGATGGCACAGAGGAGAACTGGAGCTATCACCTGAACGCCGCCGAGCAGGAGGTGCTGGCTCGGAAGATGGAGGAGTTCTGCCAGCAGCAAAACGGCATGAGTCTGCACGATTTCGCCCGGCAGCTTCAAGAGGAGCCGGGGCCGACGCCGCAGATGCAGATGTAGCCCCGTGTTTGCCCCTGTGGGCCGGTTTGTGGCCTCGCAGGAACGCGGGAGGGTAAGGATAGCGGCCCCGGAGGTTTGGAGGCCTTTCGGCCCGCTTTTCGGTGCGCCGAAAGCGGGGCAGGTGAAAGGGACGACGCTTTGCTGCGTCTGCCCCAGTCACAACTGCCCGCAGTGCGGGCAGTTCCGCCGTTTTTAGCACGGCGCTATTGAACAGGATTTTGGAGAAACGCGACGCTTTCGGATGACGGGACTCCCCACAAAGTCCGTGTTTTCAAGGGGTTGGCACAACGCTATGACGAAAAGGAGAGTAAAAAAGATGGAAGAACAAGAAAAGGAGCGGCACACGATCTGGCTCTCGGAGGAGGCGTGGCAGCGGGTAAAGCAAATGTATAAAGAGGACGATTGTCTCACCCACAGTGAGTTTGTCGAGAAGGCGATCTGGTTCTATGCTGGCTATCTCCACACGGATCGGGCCAGCGCCTTTCTGCCTCGTGTGCTGCTGGATACGCTGGAGGGCTCGTTGGGTGTGTTCGGCAACCGCATCAATAAGCTGCTGTTCAATCTGGCGGTGGAACACAGCATCACCAACCATCTGCTGGCGGAGGACGCCGACATGGATGGTGAGATGTACCGCAAGTACCGTGGCTACAGTGTCCGTGAGGTGACGGATACACAGGGGGCTTTCTCCTTCAAAGATGCCCTGCGTCTGCACCGGAGGTGGTGATCCATGGCGCGGCTGATCCAGAAAAGCGGCTACTTCAAAGGCGGCAGCGGCGTAGGATATATGAGATACGTCGCCCAGCGTGAGGGCGTGGAGATCACCAGCGATACCGGGCCCGTGACGCAAAAGCAGCAGAAGCTCATCGCAAAGATACAGAAGGACTTCCCTGATATGAAGGATTCCTTCGAGTACGAGGACTATCTCACCACACCCAACTGTGCCAGTGCGTCGGCATATATCTCCGCCGCACTGGATAGCCACCTGCATGAGATGGAGCCGGAGAGCGGCTACATGAAATACATTGCCCAGCGGCCACGGGCTGAAAAGCACGGCGGACACGGCTTGTTCAGCGCAGCGCCAGTCACAGATCTGAACAAAGCCGTGGCAGAATTGGATGCCCACACGGGCCGCGTGTGGACGTTTATTTTTTCGCTGCGGAGAGAGGATGCCGTGCAGACCGGCTACAACAATGCAGAGGCTTGGCGTACTTTGCTGCTCCAGTGGAGTAATCTGGTGGCACAGGTGCTGCGTATACCACCGGACAAGCTGCGGTGGTACGCGGCCTTTCACGACGAAGGGCATCACCCCCACGTCCACATGATGGTGTGGTCGGCTGATCCGAAGGTGGGCTTTCTCACGAAGAACGGTATCTTTGCTATGCGCTCCAAGTTCACCGGTACCATCTTTCAGGAGGAGCTGAAAGATGTCTATATTCGTAAAGAAGCAGTTTATAAGCGCAGCATACAGCTGGCGCAGGACAAGCTGCTGGAGCTGACCTGTCAAATGGAACAACAGGTTTGCCTGGATGCGGAGATCGAACGCTGGATGCGCGAACTGTCCCGGCAACTGGCGGAAACACCGGGCAAGCACGTCTATGGCTACCTGCCCAAGCCCACCAAGGAAGTGGTGGAGCAGATCGTTGATCGGCTGGCGCAGCTCCCGGAGGTGGCAGCCTGCTACGAGCAATGGAACACGGTGAAAGATGAGCTGGTACGATTCCATAACCAGAATCCGCGTCAGCATCTGCCGCTGTCACAGCAGAAGGAGTTCCGTGTGCTGCTCAACGTGGTCATCCGTGAAGCAGAGAGTATGTCGACACGATCCTCAGTCGTGTCGCGTGAAGAACTGCCAGAGCCGGAAGAAACGGATATGCCAGAATATCCCGCACATCCTCCGCCGCAGGAAAACACGCAGGCACTGCGGCAGGCAGAGGACGTACCACAGCAGGCCGGTACGATTTTTGCCACCATTCATCTGCTGCATCACATGAGCCGCATTTTCCGTCACGACGCACTGATCTCTCCCACCACGCTGCGTATCGACTCCAAGCGCCGCAGGCGGTTGCAGGAGAAGCGCATGGCCATGGGCCACAAGCGGGACGACCACGAGGAGCAGGAGCGCCTGCGAAATGAACAGATACTGTGACCATGAAATTTCTCTTCCGTTTTTTCGTTCTGTGTGGTATGCTAACAGTGAGGTGAGCCACTATGACCACAAAACAGATAAATCGTCGGATCGCCGCTGTCAAAACAGCAGACGCTATCAACGCCATAGAGGGTGCTCCCGTATCTCATTATGCGAAAATACTGTCCAATAGCTGGGCAAGAGGTGAGATCACAGGAGAGCAGATGAAGGCGGCGCTTTTGGCTTCTCACAGGAAAATGGCGGCACAGGTGCAGAGCCATGCCTGACATTTATCTCTATGATGACGTGCCGGTGCTGCGTAACAGGCTGCAGATCAAAGACGAAAAGACCTTGGAACTGATCGAAGCCGAACAGTCCCGCGCCAACATGATGCTGCTCTATGAACAGGGATTTCATGACTTTTCGCCGGAGGGCTTATGTGATATCCACCGCTACCTGTTTGGGGATATCTACGATTGGGCTGGTCAGTATCGTGTGATTAACATCGAAAAGCGTGAACGGCTGCTCGGTGGGCGCAGCGTGTGGTATAGCAACGACGAGAACATTGCCCGCGATTTGCAGGCGGCATTTGATGCAATTCACGCGAAGCGGTGGGATACATTCTCCAGAAAAGAATTTGCCCATGAGTTGACATTGAGCTTTCCTAAAATCTGGCAGACACACCCGTTCCGTGAGGGAAATACCAGAACCGTGGTCATGATGATGACATTCTTCGTAGAAGAACATGGCTATTATATGGATCAGGAGTTGATGGCGCAGAGCGCCGGTTATGTCAGAGACTCGTTTGTCATGGCCTCTTTGGATCAATTTTCTGAATATGAACATCTGGAGAAGATTCTGCTGGATGCCATCTGTGACGAGCCCGTCGAGTACGATCCTGATTTGCCGGACAATGACAGTAAGGAACAGATACCGGAGCGGTATCGGAAATACCAAAGAGAGAAATATACACCGGAACCACATTATCAACGGGAAGAATAACCAAAGCGGACTGCATCGCAGTCCGCTTCTTCATACACAAATTTCGGAGCAGGGATACTGCTCCGATTTTCTTTCAGGAGGACAACTATGCCCTACATTCATTTTACTCAAGAGCAAAAAGACCTGGCAGCGAGGACGGATCTGGAAGTGTTCCTGTGGAGCCGCGGAGAAAAGCTGCTGCCCTCCGGGCGGGACAAGCGTCTGAGCAGTGATCACAGCGTCACCATTCGAGGCAACCATTGGTTCGATCACGCCACGCACGAAGGCGGCAATGCCATCAGCTTCGTGCAGCGTTTCTATCATCTGGGTTATGCCGACGCCGTGTCGCTGCTGCTGTGCAATGGACAGACCTATGAAAAACCAGCTCCAGCGCCGCCAAAAGAGTTTGCCCTGCCGACCGCCAACGGAAATATGCGCCGTGTGTTTGCTTACCTGACACAGCATCGACGCATCCACCGTGAGGTGGTCTCTTTTTTTGCCCACGCCCATCTGCTTTATGAGGATGCAGCCCATCACAACTGTGTATTCGTCGGCGTAGATGAAAACGGCACAGCCAGACACGCGCACCTGCGGAGTACAGCCAGTCAGGGGAAAAGCTTTCGCCAGACCGTGGAGGGCAGCGACGCACGGTACAGCTTTCACTTCGCGGGCGGCGGTGAAGCGCTCTATGCCTTCGAGTCGCCCATCGACCTGCTGTCCTACATTGCTCTGCATATGGATGACTGGCAGACGCAGAACTATGTGGCTTGCTGTGGGACGGCCTTCGCACCGGTGGAGCAGATGCTCCGTACTTATCCACAAATCCGGCAGGTGTACCTCTGCCTCGATAACGACGAGGCCGGACACAGTGCCTCAGAGCGGATGGAAGGCTATCTCCATGCGGAGGGTATCTCCGCCATGCGGCTGGTGCCGGTGCGGAAGGACTGGAACGAGGACTTGGTGGCACAGGAGGTGTCAACATGACCGGAAACCTTTGGATTCTGCTGGCGGCGGGCGGTGCGGTGGTGGCGGTGTTCGTCGCGCTGTCGCTGCTGGCGGATAACTATAATCTCAACAACATCAAATCCAGAACCGTAGGTGATGGCCAGCACGGCACAGCCCGCTGGGCCACGGAACAGGAGATCCGCAGCAGCTATGCCCTAGTGCCGTTTCAGGTAGCCGACTGGCGGGCGGACAAGAACCTGCCCAAAGCGCAAGGCCTGGTGCTGGGTAGCCGCGACAGCAGAAAAGGCGGCGTCACGGCACTGGTGGACAACGACGACATCCACTGCCTCATGATCGGTGCGTCCGGCGTGGGCAAGACCGCCTACTTTCTGTACCCGAATCTGGAGTACGCCTGCGCCTGCGGCATGAGCTGTTTCATTTCGGATACCAAAGGGGATCTGGCCCGCAACTACGGCACGATAGCTGCAAAATGCTACGGCTACCATGTGGCCGTGGTGGACTTGCGGAATCCTACACGGTCAGATGGATATAATCTCATGACGCTTATCAACCACTACATGGACAAGGCCCGTGCCAGCAGCGACATATCCGCCCGTGCCAGAGCGGAGAAGTATGTCAAGATACTGGCTAAGACCATCGTCTCACCAAAGGGCAGCGAGGACTACGGTCAGAATGCCTATTTCTACGAAGCGGCGGAGGGCCTGCTGACATCGGTGATCCTGCTGTTGGCAGAGTTTCTGCCGCCGGACAGCAGCCATCCCACAGAGCGGCGGCACATTGTCTCCGTATTCAAGCTGGTGCAGGAACTGCTGGCACCCTCCAACACACGGGGAAAGAACTGGTTTCATGTGCTGATGGACAAACTGCCCGATGCACATAAGGCCAGATGGTTTGCCGGGGCAGCGCTGAGCACCTCCGAGCAGGCCATGGCCTCTGTTATGTCCACGGTACTGTCCCGGCTGAACGCCTTTCTCGATTCTGAGCTGGAGCAGGTCTTGTGCTTTGACAGCTCCATCAATGCCGAACAGTTCGTGTCGGAGAAGTCGCTGATCTTCCTGATCCTTCCGGAAGAAGATACCAGCAAAAACTTTATGGCCGGACTGATGATTCAGACATTGTCGCGGGAGCTGTTTATGATAGCGGATGAAAATAATGGCCGTTTGCCTAAGCGCGTAATGTTCTACTGTGACGAGCTGGGAACCATGCCTGCCTTTGACATCCTGCCATTGTTCAGCGCGGGCCGCTCCCGTGGTTTGACCATGGTACCCATCATCCAATCGCTGGCGCAGTTGGAGAAGAACTATGGCAAAGAGGGTGCGGAAATATTGACCGACAACTGTCAGGATACCATTTTCGGTGGCTTCGCGCCCAACAGCCAAACGGCGGAGAGGCTCTCAAAAGCGCTGGGCAGCCGCACGGTACTGAGCGGCTCTGTCAGCAAGGGAAAGAATGATCCCAGCCAGAGCCTGCAAATGATAGAGCGGCCCTTGATGACACCGGATGAACTGAAGTCGCTGCCGAAAGGTACCTTCGTGGTGATGAAAACGGGAGTACATCCCATGCAGACAAAGCTGAAGTTGTTCCTTGATTGGGGCATTACCTTTGGGACGCCTTATGCCACCCCGGAACACGCCGCGCGAAAGGTGGCCTATGCCAACAGAGCAGACTTGTTTCAAAGTGTAGCAAAGGCGTTTTCAAAGGATGGCACACTGCCGTATTCCGCCAACCAGACGAGCAGCAAGAAAGCCGCTGGGAGTTATGATGAGGAAAATTTATGAGCTATTTTGATACCATTTACGCTGACCACCTGCTGCCCCACAGGGCGCGGACGGTCTATATGTACCTGCGGGATCGGGGCGACGCCCAGCGGAAGTGCTGGCCCAGCATCAAGACCATTGCCGCAGACCTGCACCTCTCCCGCAGTACGGTCAAGCGGGCCTTGGGAGAGCTGGAGCAGCATGGCTATCTGGAACGCCTGCCCCGCTATCGTCCCAACGGCAGCAGCACCTCCAATCTCTACACGGTGCGATAAAAAAACAGACACAGCCGCCAAGGGGCGACTATGCCTGTTTGCTGAACCAAGGAGGGGTTCATAATGGACCACCCAGAAGGACTCACTCTATCGGAGATATTAGTGCAGAGGAAAGAATAGGACAATGAATGTACTCTCTATTTCAGCAGAGCTTGGCACCGGCGGGGACGCTGTCATCAATAATCATCAGATGTACCTTTTCCTCGCCCTTCTCCTTGTGGACGGCGGAGATCAGCATACCGTTGCTGGGGATGCCCATCATCTT